>ERZ1026810.592-NODE-592-length-19162-cov-4.289204_pt1 | contig 19162 bp, 20 predicted proteins | sample MGYA00520872_ERZ1026810 | MGnify/ENA primary metagenome ERZ1026810 (study PRJEB33270, sample SAMEA104284477) | anaerobic digester metagenome | biome: Anaerobic digester microbiome; feature: mesophilic sludge digester; material: Anaerobic digester biomass | place... | reverse complement strand
GTACAGGGTTCAGGGGTCAGGGTCCAGGGAACGAAGGGGAATAGTCCGATTATAGGAACGAGACGGGCTGCAGGGGGACTTTCCCTTTCGTGCCCGGCATGTCGGCCACGTAGCGGGGCAGGCAGAGGCCTGAAGCGGTCTTCCAGAGTTTTTCCATCAGCCGCATCCCGTCGTGAACGTCCACCCGGAAGTGGGCCGCGCCCTTCACATCCTCGCACTGGAAGAGGTAGTAGGGCTTCACCGAGATCCGCTCGAGGCCGTAGAGGAGCTCGCGCAGCGTCCGGTAGTCGTCGTTGACCCCCTTGAGCAGCACGGACTGGTTCAGGACGGGGATGCCCGCCCTGAGGAGCCGTTCACAGGCTGCGGCCGCCTCGGGGGTGATTTCCCGGGGGTGATTGAACTGGGTGAGGAACCACAGCGGCCTGTGGGCGCGGAGAATGCCGCAGAGCCGCTCCGTGATCCGCATGGGCAGGACGACGGGCATCCGGCTTCCGACTCGAAGGACTTCCACGTGTCCGATGGCGCGCAGCCGGGCGAGGATGCCCTTCAGCCGTCCGTCGGAGAGCGTCAGCGGGTCGCCCCCCGAGAGGATCACCTCGCGGAGGGCGGGGCGGCGCTCGATGTACCCGGCGACGGTCTCCAGCTCGTCCGCCGCGAGGAAGACCTCACGCCCGCGCCAGAGCCGTCTTCTGTTGCAGTGCCGGCAGTAGACGGCGCAGCGGTTCGTGGCGATGACGAGGCACCGGTCCCGGAACCGGTGGATGAGGCCCGGGACGGGGCTGTGGGCCTGCTCCTCCAGCGGATCCTCGGCGCCGCCCGGGGACCTGGTTTCCCGGATGTCGGGGACGCACTGCAGGCGGATGGGGTCGCGAGGGTCACCCGCGTCCATGAGCGAGAGGTAGTACGGGGTTACCGCGGTGCGGCTGCCGCGGGCCGCGTCCAGCAGTTCCCGGCGTTCCCTGCGGCGCAACGCAAGCCTCCCGGCCAGCTCGTCGGCCGTGCGCACCCGATGCCCGAACTGCCAGCGCCAGTCGTTCCACAGCCCCGGGGGGATTCCGTGTTTCGGTTTCAAAAGGCCTCCACCTGACCTGCGCCGTCCTACGCGTTCTAGCACAACGCAGCGCCGCTGCCAAGCCGCGAGGGAGATTCTCCCGAAAAAGCATTGACGCGGGCCTCCGGCCGGGTTATCGAGAACCAGCGCCGGCCGCGCGGATGACGCCTTGAACACGATCGGATGGGAAGATGAACGGCTTCGCCCTGGCCCTGGTCCTGGTGGCCGCCTTTGTCCACGCCTCGTGGAACTTTTTTGCCAAGCGCGCGGGGGGCGGCGCCGTCTTCGTCTGGCTCTTTGCCGCCCTCTCCGCCGTCTTCTACCTCCCCGTGGCGATAGGGGTCTGCCTCTGGCAGAGGCCCCACGTTGGAGGCATCGAATCGCTGTTTCTTGCGGGGAGCGCCGTCCTTCACCTCGTCTATTTCCTGCTGCTCCAGCGGGGCTACGCGCACGGGGATCTCTCCGTCGTCTACCCCGTGGCGAGGGGCTCCGGTCCGGCGCTGGCGACGGCCGCCGCCATCGTGATCCTGGGCGAGCGACCTACCCTGCCGGCCCTGGCGGGGGCGGCGCTCGTCGTCACGGGGGTGTTCGTCATATCCGGCGGGCTCCGGGGTCTGGGGCGGGACCGCGCCGGCCGATCCGTCGCTTTCGGGCTCGCGACGGGGGCGCTCATCGCCGGCTACACGGTCTGGGACAAGGTCTCCGTCAGCGCGCTGCTGCTTCCGCCCGTCCTGGTGGACTACTGCTCCAACCTGGGACGCACCCTGATCCTGACCCCCTATGCGCTCACGCGCCGGGACGAGATCCGCGCCCTCTGGAGCTGTTCCAGGAAGGAGGTCGTCTGGGTCGCCCTGCTCACCCCGCTGTCCTACATCCTCGTGCTGACGGCGATGGCGTTCACCCCCGTCAGCTACGTGGCCCCGGCCCGGGAAGTGAGCGTGCTCATCGCGGTGGCCATGGGCACGGGGCTTCTCGGCGAGGGGCAGGGCGGGAGGCGGGTGGCGGCCGCGGCGCTCATGGTGATCGGCATTGTCCTCCTCGCGCAAAATTGATAGGATGTCACCCGGCCGTCCCCTCGCGCGGGTGCGGCCCGGTGCGGCCGGAGAAGCGGGGGGAGGGGAAGGAACCACGGATGAAGAGAGCCATCCCGCCCGCAAAGCTGATGCCCGGCGACATCCTGCTGTACCGAGGCGTGGGCCTGGTGAGCGACGCCATCCGGTTCATCGACCGCTCGCAGGTGAGCCATTCGGCGGTCTTCCTCGGCCGTCACGGAGAAATGGGCTGCACCGTCGGTGAGGCCATCCGCGAAGGGGTCGTGCGCCGGGAGCTGCCGAAGAGCACCGAACACGCCGAGTGGGTCGAATCGCGGAGGCTCAAGGCCCCGCCGGCGACACTCGAGCCCGTGCTGGAACGGGCGGCCTGCTACCTGGAGCGCGGCGAGCGGTACGCCTTCGAGCAGATCCTGCTGCTGGCTTTTTTGTGCATCACCCGGAGCCTGGCGGGCTCGTCGGCTCTCGGGCGGTTCCTGCGCGTGACGCTCGACGCGGCGGCGGAATTTCTCCTGCAGCTCGTCCGCACGGGGCGGGAGCCCATGATCTGTTCCGAGTTCGTCTGCCGGTGTTACCGGGAAGGCCTCCCGGGATCGCTCGACGTCCCGGAGCGGGCCCCGGGAGGCCGGGCTGCGGACGTCGGCAAGATGCACGGCATCCGGCGCGGCAGCACCCTCGCGGCATTGATCGACAGCCGGGGCGGGGCGCCCGCGGAAGGGGTCGTCGACCTGCCCGCGCTGGCGGGCATGTCCCGCCCGGCCGATGCCTCCGCCGTGGACGAAGCCATCCGGGACTATCTGGATGATGTGCAAAAGCGCCCGCCCCGCGCGGCCCGGATCGATCTTGAATTGTCGGGGCTGGAACCGTCCCTCGTGCGGTTCTCCGGGGCCCTCTTCAGGGCCCGGACCCTGCCGGGGGAGGGGCCGCTGCCCCGCGCGGCGGCGATGGACGCGCTCTTCGAGGCGGCGGCGGACTTCGTGACCCCGGGGGACCTGCAGCGAAGCCGCAGCCTCGCTTTCTGCGGCAAGCTGAAAACCAGGGAGTGAGACCATGAAACTGCGCACGCATAGCATCTGCAGGCTCGTGAAGAGCGAGGACCTGAACCACCACGGCACCCTCTTTGCGGGCAAGACCGCCATGTGGTTCGTCGAGTCGGGGTTCATCGCCGTGGCGGGCATCACGCACCCGGAAAACATCGTATGCCTCAACATTCACGGCATGCTGTTCAAGAAACCCATTGCAAACGGACACGTAGTGCGGTTCGAGAGCAAGGTCGTCCTGGCCGGAAGGACGCGCCTTGTCGCCTACGTGAAGGTGCTGGGAAACCGCGACGAGGAGTTTCTCCTCGACGGGTTCATCAGCTTCATCCACGTCGACCGGCAGGGCGTGCCGGTCCCCCACGGCATCGTCATCGAGGCGACAGACCCGGAGGACATCGCCCTGCAGGAGCAGGCCGGGAAGTTGAGGTGAAACGGGATGGACGTGAAGCTACTCGACCGGATGGGCCCCGCCGAGCTGCGCTCCTACGTGGAGTTCTTGCTCTGGCACTACCGCGTCATCGACGGGTTCTGGTTTCTCTTCGTGCAGGAACGGTTCGACCAGGCGGCCGCCGAGGGCATCAACGAGCGCGTCTGGCACAAGGCCGCCGAACTGGCGGCCCGGGATTTCGTGAAGCGCTTTGGGATCGGGAAGGGGCTTTCGGGCTTCGTGCAGGCCCTGCGCTATTTCCCCTGGACGATCATCATCGGCTACGAGATCGAGGAGCATCCGGACGAGGTCATCCTCACCGTGCCCCGCTGCGCGCCCCAGGTCGCACGTGTCGCCCGGGGCCTGCCGGAGTTCTCCTGCAAGGAGATGCACCGGGGGGAGTTTGCCAACTTCGCCCGCGTCATCGACGAGCGGATCCGCGTGGAATGCCTCTATGCGCCGCCCGACCCGCACCCGCCGGAAAATTTCTGCAAGTGGCGCTTTACGGTGGAAAAGGAGTGACCGGCTGTCCGGGTCGCTCCAGGACGGCGTGATCCGGCAGACGGATGCGCCGCCCCGGACAAGAAAGGAATCGAAGACCGGTTTTATGTCTGCCCGTGCAACGAACAGAACGTTTCTTGCGGCCCTCGCCGCCCTCGCCCTGATCCTGCACGCCTGTGCCGCTCCCCCGAAGATGCGGCTCCTTCGCCCCGCGGAGGGGCCGGCGGAGAAAAGGGTCGAGCAGCCTGCCGCAGCCGCGCCGAAGAGCGAGCAGGTCATCGGCCGGCTGGCCGCGGTCCGTGTCCGGGACGGGGACTCGCTGCCGGACATCGCGCGGCACTTCGGCCTCGGCCACGACGCCGTGAGAGAGGCCAACCCCGGGGCGGATGTCTGGGCGCCCCCGGCCGGCAGCCGCGTCCTGCTGCCGCAGATGTTCATTCTTCCCGACGCTCCGCGGCAGGGCATCGTGATCAACCTGGCGGCCATGAGGCTGTTCCACTTCACGGGCAAGGACCGGCCGGCGGTCACCTATCCCGTCGGCATCGGGGAGGAAGGCCGCTCGACGCCCATGGGCGGGATGTGGATCGAGCGAAAGGCCGTCCGGCCGACCTGGTACGTGCCCGCCTCGATCCGCAGGGACCATGCGCAGAGGGGCGACCCGCTGCCGTCAGAGGTGCCGCCGGGCCCGGACAACCCCCTGGGCGAGTATGCGCTGTACCTGAGCCGGCCGAGTTACGTGATCCACGGGACCAACAAGCCTTTCAGCATCGGCATGCGGGCGACCAACGGCTGCATCCGGCTCTACCCGGAAGACGTGGAGAAGCTGTACCGGGCCGTGCCGGTCAAGACGCCCGTTCACATCGTGAATCAGCCCTACCTTGTCGGGCGCGCGGGAGGCATGCTCTACCTGGAGGCTCACGCCCCGCAGGAGGAGCTGGACGCCGCGGATGTGAAGAAGAAGCTCTATGCCCGGCTAAGGGACATGGAACGGAGGGAGACGCGGCGCCTGGACTGGAAACGCGTGGAGGAGACCGTCACGCAGGCGCGGGGCATCCCCGTCCCGGTCCTGGAAGGCGGCGGAGGGCTCGAGGTCATGATTGCCGCCGCCGAGGATCTGCCGCGGCCTGCCCGACTGAACGGCCAGCCCCTCGTCCCTCCGATGAAGGGGGGCGCCTGGTACGTCCGCGCCGACGAGACCATCGGCGAAGACAACGCCAAGAGAATGGCCGCCGTGCTCAACCACCAGGGGCCCCAGATTCCGGCCCGGGTGGTGCAGAAAGGCAACCGGTATCATGTCCTGGCCGGCCCCTACGCGGACAGGAAGACGGCCCTGGCCGCCGTGAAACGCCTCAAGGTCGACCTGGAAATCGACGGGGCGATCGTCGGGCCTGCCGAATCGAGGAACCTGGCTCTCCAGGAGACGGGCGGGCGGCAGCCGTAGGCCTCCTGACGGATCTTTTGACCGGAAGCGCGTCGCGAAAAGCGAGGCGGTGAAGGGGAGGATAAAGATGTTGTATTCGGGCCGTGATGTTGTACCATGCCGCATCATGATCGAGGGGGTGACTGCCATGACGAAACGGATCGGCATCGTTGGTCTTGCCTGCCTTATGGTGCTGGGCCTGGGCGCGTGCACGGGAGGTGCGGACAAGGCCGGCAAGGGGGAATTCAGGGCCCAGCTGAAGCTGGCCTCGCTGACCCCCATGGGTCATACGTACAACCAGGCGGCCGCGAGGTTTGCGGATCTCGTCAAGGAACGGAGCAACGGACGCATCCAGGTCACCGTGTATCCCGACGGCCAGCTCGGCAAGGGCGAGCGGGAGCTGCTCGAATCGGCGCAGCAGGGGACGATCGACATCTATGTCGGCTCGACGGGACCGATCGGCGGGTTCAACCCGTCCATCGGGATCCTGGACATCCCGTTCCTGTTCCATGATTACGGGCACGTCGACGGGGTGCTGGACGGCCCGGTCGGGCAGCGGCTCCTGGACGATCTGGAAAAGGCCCAGTTCAAGGCCCTGGCATTCTGGGAAAACGGATTCCGCAACCTGACCAATTCCCGGCGGGCGGTCAGGGGCCCTGACGACGCCAAAGGCCTGAAGATCCGCACGATGGAGAACAAGGTGCACATGGCGGCCTGGCAGGCGGTGGGCGCAAACCCCGTGCCCATGGCGTGGGGGGAGGTGTACATGGCCCTTCAGCAGAAGGTCATCGACGGACAGGAGAACCCGGTCGCCGTGATCCATGCGGCAAGGATCAACGAGGTCCAGCAATACCTGTCCCTCACCCAGCACGTCTATTCCCCGGCCGTCCTCATCGTGAGCCTGAAGAAGTGGCAGACCATGCCCGCGCAGGACCAGGAGATGCTGCGCAAGACGGCCCGGGAGGTCGCCCTGTACCAGCGCAAGCTGGGGAGGGATATGGAGGAGAAGCAGGTTGCCGAGCTCGCCGAGAAGGGGATGAAGGTGGAGCGCAACATCGACAAGGCGGCCTGGAGGAGCGCCATGCAGCCGGTGATCGGCCAGGCTGCCGCGCAATTCGGCAAAGACAGGATCGACGCGATCCTCGAGTCCCGTTGATGTCCGCGGCAGGCGCCGGCGGGCGGACCGCGGCCGCGCCCTGCCGCCTCAACCGCCTGCCCGGATCGACAGGATGTCCCCGTCCTGCACGATGTAGCTTTTCCCTTCCAGGCGCCACAGGCCCGCCTTCTTGCATCCCGCAAAACCGCCCAGGCGCATGAAGTCATCGTAGGAGACGGTTTCCGCCCGGATAAACGTCCGGGCAAGCTCCGTGTGGATCGTCGCGGCCGCCTCCTGGGCGCTCATGCCCCTGCGGATGGGCCAGGCCCGGCACTCGTCCTCCCCCACCGTCAGGAAGGAGATGAGCCCGAGGGTGTCGTAGGCGAGCCGGATGATCCTTCCCCGCAGCGACTCGCCGATGCCGTATCCGGTCATGAAGGCGGACTGCTCTTCGGGCGCCATGGCGGCCAGCTCGGCCTCGAGCTGACCGCAGGCGGCCACGACGGGGATGTGTCCCGGAAGGCGCTGCCGGAGTTGAGCGGCGATGGATTCAGCCTCGGCGACCCGTTCCTCGACACAGTTGACGACGACCATCATCGGCTTCCGCGAGAGGAACAGGAACCCGCGGATCTTCTTGTCGTCCTCGCAGGACAGGCTGAGCGTTGCCAGGGGCGATCCCGACTCGAGGTGCGCCAGGCACTGTTCGAGCAGGGCCTGTTCCTGCTGCAGGGCCGGCTGGGGCTTGAGGGCGTTCTGTTTGCGCAGCCGCTCGAGACGCCCTTCGGTCTGAACCATGTCGGCCAGGATGAACTCCCCCTGGATGCGCCGGAAGTCGCCGGCGGGGTCGGCCGCGTGTCCGTTGTCGAAGTGCCGGAGCACCAGCAGCACGGCGTCGCTCTGCCGGATTTGCTGGAGGGACTTGGCATCGAGCGTCTCGGCTTTGAGCTCGCCCTCGCGGATGGCCGCCGTGTCGGCCACGTCGAGGCGCGAGTAGGTCGTCTTGCGGGGGGTGAAGATCTTCGCCAGAGCGTCGATCCGCCCGTCGGGTACCTCGATGCGGACGGAGGGACTGCCGTTCCCGTTGCCGGCTGAGCCCTTCAGGGCGTTGAAGAGCGTCGTTTTCCCGGACTGCGGCGTGCCGATGATGGAGATGAACATGCGCTGTGACTGACCTTTCAAAGTTGTCCGGTTCCTGACCGGGTGTTCTCAAACCCTCTTCCCTTCTGATTAGGAATCCGATTCGGCCATGCGTCCTTCCCTGCGCTTGAGGGAGAGGCGCTTGCCGGCATCGAGCTCCATCTTGCGCAGGCGGATGCTCTCCGGCGTCACCTCGACGAGTTCGTCCTCGGCGATGAACTCGATGGACTGATCGAGCGACAGACGCCGCGGCGGCCGCAGGTTGACCGTCGCCTCGGCCGTGGAGCTGCGGACGTTGGAGAGCTTTTTTTCCTTGACGATGTTCACGTCGAGATCCCCCGTGCGGTTGCGCTCCCCGACGACCATGCCGCCGTAGACCTCGGTGCCGACCTCGACGAAGAGCTCGCCCCGGTCGGCCATGCCCAGGCTCGCATAGGCTGTCACCCGGCCCACGCGGTCCGCGACCAGCGTTCCGCTGGCCCGCTGGGGGATGGGGCCGGCCCATGCGTCGTAGCCCTCGAAGAGCGTGTTCATGACGCCCGAGCCCTTCGTGTCGGTCAGGAAGTGGCTTCTGAAACCGATGAGCCCCCGGGCGGGGACCAGGAACTCGAGGTAGGCGCGGCCGCTGCCGTGGTTGACGAGGTTCATCATCCGCCCCTTGCGCGACGAGATCTTTTCCGTCACGACCCCGGTGAACTCCTCCGGAACATCCAGGAACACCCTCTCCACGGGCTCGAGGAGCTTGCCGTTTTCCCGCTTCGTGAGCGCCGTGGGGCGGGAGACCATGAACTCGTGGCCCTCCCGGCGCAGGGTCTCGATGAGGACGGCCATCTGCAGCTCGCCGCGGCCGCACACCTCGAAGGCGTCCGTCCGTCCGGAAACGGAGTTCACCCGGATGGCGATGTTGCGCAGGGCCTCCCGCTCGAGGCGGTCCTTGAGGTGGCGCGAGGTGAGGTACTTCCCCTCGCGGCCCGCGAAGGGACCGTTGTTCACGTAGAAGACCATGGAGACCGTCGGCTCGTCGACGCGGATGCGCGGCAGGGGCTGCGGGTTCTCGAGGTCCGTGATCGTATCCCCGATGCTGATCTCCTCCACGCCGGCCACGGCGGCGATATCACCCGCCTCGACCCGGTCGGTCTGCTTCTTGCTCAGCCCGTGAAAGGAGTACAGGGCGGAGAAACGAACCCCCGGAACATGGCGGTCCTGGCCGCAGAGGGTGTAGGGCCGGTTCATTTCGAGGCTTCCGCTCATCATGCGGCCGATGCCGATCTGGCCCACGTAGGAATCGTAGTCGAGGTTCGTCACGAGAAACTGCGGCACGCCGGCATCGTCGCCCTCGGGCCCGGGGATCCGGGCAAGAATCGTCTCGAAGAGCGGCCGCAGGTCCGTGGAGTCGTCGCCCGGCTTGACGTGGGCCACGCCCTTCTTGGCGTTCGTGTACAGGACGGGGAACTCGATCTGCTCCGCGCCGGCATCGAGATCGATGAAGAGGTCGTAGACCTCGCCGAGGACCGCCTCGATGCGGGCGTCGCCCCGGTCGATCTTGTTGATGACGAGGATCACGGGAAGCGACTTCCCCAGGGCCTTTTTCAGCACAAAACGGGTCTGGGGCAGGGGCCCCTCGCTGGCATCGACCAGGAGGATGGCGCCGTCGACCAGGTTGAGGCTCCGCTCCACCTCGCCGCCGAAGTCGGCATGGCCAGGCGTGTCCATGATGTTGATCTTGGTTGAACCGTACCAGACGGCCGTGTTCTTCGCCATGATCGTGATGCCGCGCTCCCGCTCGAGGTCCATCGAGTCCATGACCCGCTCCACGACCTCCCGGTTGGAGCGGAAGATCCCGCTCTGCCGGAGCATGGCATCCACGAGCGTCGTCTTGCCGTGGTCGACGTGGGCGATGATGGCGATGTTGCGGATGGTGTCTTTTCTCATGCAGCCTGTCTCTTCGGGACGGGGTCCCCGCCCCACGGGGAAAAAGAAAAGAAGGGCACCTCGATTCGCACCGAGGTGCCCTTCAGGGATTGATGAATCCGGGTTTACAGCACCTGCACGTTCGCCGCGGCGGGGCCTTTCTGTCCTTCCGTGACTTCAAAGCTCACGCGCTGGCCTTCGCGCAGGGTACGGAAGCCCCGGGTCTGAATGGCGCTGTAGTGAACGAAGATGTCACCGCCGTCGTCCATCTGAATGAACCCGAAGCCTTTCTGCTCGTTGAACCACTTCACGGTACCTTCCGACATCGCTTCCATCCTCCTTTCTCAGATTTTCCCGTAAAAGTCGGATGTCAGCTTTGGCAGAAAGTAAAAAACCACCAGACCCGTGCGAGTGTGGTGGTAAACGACCTCAAACCTCAAACTGCCTGTCCCCTAACTTTTACTTCACCCTGCCGGTTCGCTTTCTGTCGCCGCCAGGACGGAAACCAAGCTAATACAGCCGGGACGGGATGTCAAGTGATTTTATTGGCATAGCCGCGCCGCGGGACTGCCCTGCGCTTTATCCCTTCCCTTTGGGGCCCGCAACGGGTACAATGAATCATCCGGGAAACAGAAAACTCTTCAGAATCAGGAGGTTTTTGAATGGTTACGGAACTGATGAAGGACGTCTACTGGGTCGGCATCGTCGACTGGTGCCTCAGGAAGTTTCACGGTCACGAGCTCTCGACTCACCGGGGTTCCACCTACAATTCCTACCTCATCCGGGACGAGAAAACCGTTCTTGTCGACACGGTCTGGTCCCCCTTCAAAAAGGAGTGGCTCGAGAACATCAAGGCCGTCATCGACCCGGCGAAGATCGACATCATCGTCGCCAACCATGCCGAGCCCGACCACTCGGGGGGACTTCCGCTCATCCTGCAGTATGCGCCCAACGCCGAGCTCGTCGTGTCCAAGCGGGGCATGGAGAGCATCGAGGGGCACTACCACCGGCCCTGGAAGTTCCGGGCCGTCAAGACGGGCGACCGCATTCCCATCGGGAAGAACGAACTGGTCTTCATCGAGGCGACGATGCTTCACTGGCCCGACAGCATGTTCGCCTACCTGACGGGCAAAAACCTGCTCATGCCCAACGACGCCTTCGGCCAGCACTACGCCACGGCCTTCCGCTTCAACGACGAGGTGGACCAGGAGGAACTCTATGAGGAAGCCCTGAAGTACTACGCCAACATCCTCACGCCCTTCAGCCCGCTCGTCTCGAAGAAAATCGACGAGGTCGTCGGCCTCGGCGTGCCCGTGGACATGATCGCGCCCAGCCACGGCGTTATCTGGCGCAGGGACCCCCTGCAGATCGTCACGAAGTACAAGCAGTGGGCGGCGCAGACGCCCGAGAGGACCGCCGTGATCCTCTACGACACCATGTGGGAGGCCACGCGGAGGATGGCCGAGGCCGTAGGCGACGGTCTGGCCGCCGAGGGCGTCCCCTACAAGATCTTCCACATGGCCGTCACGGACCGCAACGACGTCATCACGGAGATCTTCAAGGCAAAGGCCGTCATCCTCGGCTCCTGCACGGTCAACCAGGGGGTGCTCCCGACGATCTCGCCCATCCTCGAGGACCTGCGGGGGCTGCGGTTCCAGAACAAGATCGGCGCGGCCTTCGGGTCCTACGGCTGGAGCGGCGAGTCGGTAAAGATCATCGAGGAGCACCTGCAGCGCTGCAAGATCCCCGTCGTCTGCCCCGGCGTGAGGGCCAAGTGGCAGCCCAAACCGGCCGACCTCGAGGCCTGCGCCGGCCTCGGCCGGGAGGTCGCCCGGGCCGTGAAGTCCTGAGACGGGCAGCCGCCCGTCCGTGACGCCCGATGGAGAACCCCCCGTCCCGTGGAAACGCGGGCCGGGAGGGGTTTCCCCGTTGCGGAAAGACCTTGCCGGAACGGCTCTCGCGATGGGAAAGGATGTCATCTACACGATCGGCCACTCGACGCGCAGCCTGGAGGAGTTCCTGGGGCTGCTCCGGGCGCACGGGATCCGGCGCGTCGTCGATGTTCGCACGGTCCCCCGTTCGCGCCTTCATCCGCAGTTCGGCATCGATTCTCTCCCGGGGGCCCTCGAAGCGGCCGGCATCGGGTACAGGCACGTAAAGGAACTCGGCGGCTGGCGGAAGCCCCGGACGGATTCGCCCAACCGGGGGCTCACCAGCGGGGGGTTTCGCGGCTATGCGGACTACATGCTGACCGACGGATTCCAGGCGGCCCTGGGGCGCCTGATCGAGGCCGCCCGCGAAGGTACGACGGCGATCCTGTGCGCCGAGGCGGTTCCCTGGCGCTGCCACCGCCGGCTCATCGCCGATGCCCTGACGGTCCGCGGCGTGTCGCTGCGGCACATCCTGGGCCCCCGGAAACCCGATCTCCACAGGCTGCACACCCCGGCCCGCCCGGAAGGCGGGAGGATCGTCTACCGATGAGGCGGGCGGGATGCGCGGAAGACGTGACGGGCGGATCAGGCAGGAAGGATGGAACCGATGGCGGCCCATGTCCTTCTCGTCGATGTCGATGCCGGCCGGAGCCGGTGCCATGCGCCGTCGTCCGCCGGGGAAAGGCCCGTGCGCGGCAGGCCGGCGGACATCCTGTTGGGCGATTTCGATCGGGCAAGGACCGAGGCGACGTTCGAGGTTCTCAGGAAGAATCTGCCCGCCAACGAGATCCACCGGGTGCGAAGCGGCTGCGAGGCCCTTGCGTTCCTGAAGCGGCGCGGGGAGCTGCCGGATCCGAAGCGCCCGCCGAGGCCCCTTCTCGCCCTGCTCGATGAAGACCTCTCGGGGATGGCGGGCCACTCCATCCTCGGCCGCCTGTTCCGGGCCGCGCCGCCGGGAGAGCTGATCGTGATCGTTCTGGCGGGCCGGGGGCGGATTCCCGCTCACCGGAGATGGACTCCCAACGCGGACGGGTACCTGGAGAAGCCGTTCACGTTCCGCAAGCTCGTGGACAGTCTCCGCTACCTCGGGACATCCCGTGCGCGCGCCGGTGCGGACATCATCGAACTGCCCCTCCGGCAGGGCGCGCAAGCTTGACATCCCGCGCGGGAGGCTGGTATTCTGCATCCGTCGGGCCGCTCCCGCCCGGTCGCACCGCGGGCGGCTTCCGTCCCGATTCCCTCTCGGCCCTTTCCCGGACCTTGCGGGGCCTGTGCATCCGGATGTTTTCGGGTTGCTGCAGAGCCTTGCCGGTCGAGGGGTTTAAGAGATGGATGCCAGTTGTTCGGCGCTCTGGAGAGGCCGGCCCCGATTCGGCCGGCTGCGAAAACTAGGATGGAACACCACTTACATTTCAACGGGAGGTTCACGCAATGGCTGACACATGGCTCACGACACTCATCACGGAAACCCCTCAGGCCGGGTTTGAGCTTGCAATTACGTTGAGCAGGCGCGGCGTCAAGTACACGCAGCCGAACCCGGAGGTGCTGAAAAAACTTCGTCCCATCTATTCGGAAGATGCCAACGCCCTCATGGCGGCATCGCAGATCGTTGCCATCAATTTCCAGACGATCGCCGCCGCCAACAACTATTGGCGCAAGTAGTCTCCGCCGGCGGCGCCTCTCCGTCTGCGGCGATCCGCCTTTTTCAGAACCGGCACGATGCCGCAAACGCATGAGACGCCCTTTCTCGGATTGGGCTGTCGAACGACTCTTCCGCCTCGCCGAAAGGAGCCTGCCCCATGGTCACGACGATCCAGGAGAAAAAGGAATCCCTCGTTGCGAAAGCCCTCGACATGACCGGACTGGTGGAATACCAGGCCGGCTCGGTTGTGAGCCGCGCCGTCATTCAGAAGAAGACGGGCACGGTGACCCTCTTCGCCTTCGACGAAGGGCAGGGCCTCAGCGAGCACACGGCGCCCTTCGACGCGCTCGTGTGCCTTCTGGACGGTCAGGCGGATATCGTCATCTCCGGGAAGTCGCATGTGCTGAAACAGGGGGAGATGATCATCATGCCGGCAGGCGAGCCCCACTCGATCAAGGCCATAGGACCATTCAAGATGATGCTGGTCATGATCCGCGGCTAGGCGGCCGGAGGCCGACGGCGCGTCCCGCGCCGAGCGAGAAGGTGCGAGGGTGAGAGGGCAAGAAGGTTGGGTTTGCCGGGTGCCGTGCGAAACCTCGCCGCTTCTCCGACGTTCTCACCTTCATACCCTCTTCCCTTCTGTCCATTGGCGCCTCCCCTCCGGGATGGTCAACGGACCCGGGGAAAGGCTTTCGCATTGCAGGGCAGGAACAAGCTCATCATCGCCCACCGGGGGGCCGTCGGCCCGGCCCGCGAGAATACCCTGGAGGCCTTCCGGAGAGCTATCGACCTGGGTGCGGACATGATCGAGTTCGACGTGAGGCGCACGCGGGACGGCCGGCACGTCATCCACCACGACCCGGACATCTCGGGCAAACCCATCGGCCACCTGGATCTGCCGGACATCAGGGCCCTCGCCCGGTCGACGGGGTTCCACGTCCCCGGGCTCGAGGAGGCTCTCCATCTGTCACGCGGCCGGATCGGGCTGGATATCGAGCTCAAGGAGGAAGGGTACGAGCAGGAGATCGTCCGCCTCGTCACCGGAGCGCTGCGCACGGAGGACTTTATCGTCAGCTCCTTCCATGCCGGCTCCATCGAGAGGATCCGTCAGTGCCGCGCCGGGGTGCGGACCGGCCTCATTTTCAACGACGCGGCGGCCCTCACGGAGGAGATCCTCCGGGGGGAGACGGAATGGCTTTTCCCCGCCGAGAGCCTGGCGGGCGGCGTATTCCTGGATCGCATGAGAGCGGCGGGAAAGAGAATCGCCGCCTGGACCGTGAACGATGAAAACCGGATGAAACGGCTCCTGGATGACGACCGGATCGACGGGATCATCACGGACCGCACCGATGCCGCCCTTGCCGTGCGGGCGGGTCCATGACCCCGAGGCATGCAGGCAGGCGGCGGACATCCAATACACGGGTTGATGGAGGGTTTATGAACGAGCTTTCCAAAGACGAACTGAAACTTCTCATCGAGAAAGGGCGGACGCCGAGCCTGAGCATCTACATGCCCACGCACAGGGCCGGCGCGGAAGTGCAGCAGAATGCCATCCGGCTGAAGAACCTGCTCAAGGAAGCGGAAGAAGGGCTCCTGCGAGGCGGGCGCCGCGCGATCGAGGCGGAGAAATTCCTCGAACCCGTCCAGGCGCTCGTGAAAAACAGCCCCTTCTGGCGGCAGCAGTCAAACGGCCTGGCCCTCTTCCTGTGCCCCGACTTTTTCCGGACCTACCGGCTTCCCGTGGAGTTCCTCCCGTCGGTCGTCCTGGCCGAACGGTTCAACGTCAAGCCCCTGCTTCCCCTGTTCAACACGGAAGGCCGTTTCTACGTGCTGGCCCTGAGCCAGAAGGACGTGCGGCTGCTGGTGTGCTCGCGCTACGGGGTGAAGGAGACCCGGCCCGAGGGGCTGCCCCGGGACATCGATGAGGCGCTCAAGGTCGATCCCGCAGGAAAGCGCCTGCGTTCCCGCTCCTCCTCGTCGGGGGGAACGGGTCCCCGGGGTTCGACGGCCTGGACAGACGAAATGTACACGAAGGAAAACGTCCTGCGCTACCTCCAGCAGATCGACAAGAGCCTCCGGGCGATCCTGAAGGACGAGCGCGATCCGTTGATCTTCGCCGGTGTGGAGTACGTCTTTTCCCTGTACCGGGAGGTCAACACCTATGCCGGCCTTGCGGAGACGGCGATCATCGGCAACCCGGACCAGGCAAGCGCCGAGGAGCTCCACGCCCTGGCCCTGCCCGTCGTGGAACCCCGGTTCCGCAGGGAGCAGGAGGAGGCCCGCGTCCGCTACCTTCAGTCCATCGGGACGGGCCTTGCCTCGAACAACCTCGAGGAAATCGTGCCCGCCGCCCATCACGGGCGGATCGGGTACCTCTTCGTGGAGGTGGGCCGGGAAAAGTGGGGCACTTTCGACTCCCGGACGGGCAAGGCCGTCCTTCACAACGGGGGCAGGGAGGGCGACGAGGATCTCATCGATTTTGCGGCGATCCATACCCTGGGGGCCGGCGGCAAGGTCTACGCCATCGAGCGCGACCGGATGCCCGACCGGGAGCCGGTGGCGGCCCTGTTCCGCTACTAGGGACAAGGAGCGAGAGCGAGGGCGTGAGGAACACGGGAAAATCCCCCCCTGCGTCCCTCCCGGCAGGGAGGGATGCAGGGGGATTTTTCGTTGAAGGATCCCGGGGCGCACGGCTATTCTGATGCAAGACCCGTCTTGTGACGGATACGGGCAAACAACCATACGGAGAGGATCCCATCGGCGGGCATCGTCCACCGGAGCTGACGCAGGGCAGCCTCTGGAAAAACATCTGGCACCTTTCCTGGCCCACCTTCCTCATCATGGTCTTCAATTTCCTCGTGGGCCTGGCCGATCTCTACGTGGCGGGCTGCATCGGTGCCGACATCCAGGCGGCCATCGGATTCGTCACCCAGCTCTTCTTCATCGTCGTCATCGTCGCGAACGCCATCGGTATCGGGACCAGCGCCATGGTGTCGAGGGCCGTGGGAGCCTCCGACATTGGTCGCGCCGCCGAGATCGGGCGGCAGTCGCTGATCTTCGGCGCCGCGGTGGCCGTCGGCATCACCGCCGTCACGATCCTTTGCTGCGGGCGGATCGTAGCGCTGGCCGGCATGCCGGGGCCGATCCAGGCCGTCGCGGAGGATTTCCTGCGGATCTTCGCATTCGCCCTGGGACCCAACTATTTTCTCATCATCGTCAACGCCGTGTTCCGCGCCGCCGGGGACGTCAGGAAGCCCCTGCTGACGATGTTCTTCGTCAGTTTGGTCAACATCACGGGAGACTTCGCGCTCGCCTTCGGCATCCCGCCCTTCCCGGCGATGGGGTACCGGGGCATCGCCTGTTCTACGGCATCGTCTTTCGCGGTGGGGATGCTCATCAGCCTGGCCCTCCTGGCCTCGAGACGCTGGAGGCGCGTATTCGCCGGGCCATGGCGGGTAAACATCCCGACCATCGCGAGGATCGTGGACATCGGCTGGCCGTCGGCGTTTCTGCAGGTCGCCTGGCAGGCGGGCACCATCGTGCTCTACAGCATCCTGTCGCGGCTCGGCGAAGGCACCGTCACGGCCCTGGCCGCGCTGACCAACGGGCTTCGGATCGAGGCCATCATCTACCTGCCCGCGTTCGCCCTCAACATGGCTGCATCGGTGCTTGCCGGGCAGAACCTGGGGGGGGGCAACCCGCGGAGGGCCGAGGCCCTCGGCTGGAAGACGGCAGGGGCCGGGATGGTCCTGCTGAGCGTTCTGGCCCTGCCCGTCTTCATTTGGGCCGAGCGGTTCGCCTCGATCCTGGCCCGTACCCCGGAGGTCCTTGCCGAGACGGCCAATTATCTCCGGATCATGATGGTGTCGGAGCCGTTTCTCGCCGTGGGCACCATTCTCTCCGGGGCGGTCAGCGGGGCGGGCGACACGAGGGCGACCATGTGGATCATCGTGGCCTGCATGTGGGGCATCCGGCTTCCGCTTGCGTACCTGCTGGCCGTTGCCCTGGGCTATGGACCCACAGGCGTATGGGTCGCCATGGTCGTCTCCATGATCGGTTACTCCATCCTGATGTCCCTGCGGTTCCATGGCGGCCGCTGGACGCACGCGAGGGTGGATTGACGGGATGGGCCGACCCGGCGGTTTGTGCTAGACTGGGTGAAACGTCCTGACGGGAGCTTCCGCATGGTCACGGCAGAGAGGATACGGGACATCCTGGAGAAAACCCGCAGCATCGCCGTTTTCGGGATGTCGAAAGATCCCGGCAAGACGGCCCACTGGGTGTCGGAGTTCCTGGCCCGTAAGGGCTATGACATCATCCCCGTCAACCCCGGCGGGGACGTCATCATGAAACGCAGGAGCTATCCCGATCTGCAGTCGGTCCCGAAGCGGATCGACGTCGTGCTGGTATTCCGCCGGTCCGAGGAGGCGCTGGAGCCAGTCGTCCAGGCCGCGGGCAGGAAAAAGGAAAGGGGGGACATCCTTGCCGTCTGGCTCCAGCAGGGAATCCGGAACGAGGAGGCCCGCAGGCTGGCCGAAGAAAGCGGGATTCTCTTCGTGCAGGACCGATGCATGATGCATGAGTGGCAGATGCTCAACCTGATGGACGGGTAATCGATAACGAATCCGGTCTTGCTCTGAGCCGGGACAGAGGACGACCGGGCGCTGATGGATGCGAAGAGCGGAAGAGCAGAAGTGAGGAAGAGCGGACAAGATAAATAATGAATCCGCGATCGGTTCCGCTCTTCTGAGCCTCGTAGCTTCCTTACTTCGTATGCGTCCCGCTGGGCCTGCCATGAGCCTGATGACTGGCGGGTTCCTTGTTACGCGGGGGAGTGCACCCATGTGCGGCCGATTTACACTCGTCAGCCCCTTTGCGGTCATCGCCGAACGGTTTCACGTTTCGGTGCCTCCGGATCTTCGCCCCCGGTTCAACATCGCGCCGGGGCAGGATGTCCTCTGTATCGTCCGCGACGGGCAGAAGAGACTCGAGCCCCTGCGCTGGGGCCTCATCCCCTCATGGGCGCGAGACCCCGCCATCGGCAGCCGAATGATCAATGCCCGGGCGGAGACGCTGGCCGAGAAGCCCGGCTTCCGCAACGCCTTTGCCAGGCGTCGTTGTCTTGTCGCGGCTGACGGGTTTTTCGAATGGCGCCCTGCGGGAAGGCGCAAGGAGCCCGTCTATATCTTTCTGAAGTCGAAAAAACCCTTTGGGTTCGCCGGTCTCTACGAGTCCTGGCACGGCCCCGACGGCAGAGAAATCCGCACCTGCACCATCATCACGACCGGCGCGAACGACCTTGTGCGACCCATCCACGACCGGATGCCCGTTATCCTTCACGAATGCGTAGAGGACGCCTGGCTTGACCCTTCCGAGACCGACCTCGAACGGCTCCGGTCGCTGCTCGGACCATTTCCCTCGGACGAGATGGACGCCTACGGCGTGAGCCCCGCCGTCAACAATGCCTCCCACGACGCCCCCGACTGCATCCGCCCCGTCTGAGGCCCGGGGCCCGCATTTTTTGCCGCTCCATCCCGGCGCCCGAAGCCCGGCCCCGCGCAGGGCCGCCTATCTCTTCACGACATCCTCCGGCGACATTCCCGTCACGGAGGCGTGACATATGGGTCGCCATCCGGAAGCTCATGTAAAACGGGCATTTTCATCGGGATACCCGGGGCGGCGCGCCGGTCTGCCGGGCATCCCGGCGACAAGGCGTCGCCGCGGCGCAAAAGCATGCCCGCGACCCATATCGATAATAGTCTTTACAATCGGGCACTTGAAGACGTCCGGGCTGCTCCCCCGGGGATGGCAGAGCGTTTGCTTCTCCTAACAGGGTGTTGAAAATCTGACTTCTTTTTCTCGTTTGTCCTTTATTATCGGGTCAAACGAGTGTGCGGATGGCTTAAACTGTGTTTTTTGCTCTTTCACATGGCTGATTCATAGGGCCTCAGCTGCCC
>ERZ1026810.590-NODE-590-length-19380-cov-7.396769_pt1 | contig 19380 bp, 17 predicted proteins | sample MGYA00520872_ERZ1026810 | MGnify/ENA primary metagenome ERZ1026810 (study PRJEB33270, sample SAMEA104284477) | anaerobic digester metagenome | biome: Anaerobic digester microbiome; feature: mesophilic sludge digester; material: Anaerobic digester biomass | place... | reverse complement strand
CCCTGCATCGCTGGTCACGCGGTACCCGCTGAACTGGGTCACGACCTGGCGGGACCCCAGGGCTTGGAAGGTAAAGTCGGGTGCGGTACACTGTGTTGGCTTCATGGGGCTCCCCTTGGCTCTCGTAATTCTCTCGCCAAGAATATGATAGCCGAGATCGAGCCCCTTTTCAATACCTATCGATGAGAAATGCGGGCTAGAACGACGGGGTCCTGGGGTCGCTCTCGGCGGCAGCAGCTTTTTGCTTGGCGATGACGTACTTGACGATCTGCCACAGGCCGAGCCCGACCAACAGCAGCGGCCACCAGTCGTAGAGGAACGTCAGGTCCAAGGGGTAGAACTGGTTGTACAGCAGGAGCAAGCCCAGGAGCGTGAGAAAGACCCCGAAGGCGAGCCTGGAGCCGCCGGCCTGGGGTCGGGCCGGCGTCGCCCAGAGGTCTTCGGGCGCCAGACCGGCGTTGATGAGCTGAGCTTGACGGTAGGCGTCGATGAGGCCGAAGAACCAGACGAACGGAACGAGGATACCGAGATCAGCCTTGTCAGCCAGAAAGATGCTGCCGGCGAAGGCGGCGAAAAACCATAACGCGCGCTGGTACAGTCCGAGATAAAGGTGCCCCAACCCAGTCAAGAAAGACAAGGCCACGGCGGCTCCAGGCGACTTCCGCATCGGCACCGGGTATGTCGGTGGCCCAGCCGGGGGCAAGGGCGCCGGTGCGACCGCCGGCGGCGTGGGAAGTGGTTGGTTGTAATTGACTTGCTCGGTGCTCATGAACGTCCTCCGTTTCCATCCGGTACAACGCTGCCGGAGGGCTTCGAGTTCTCTGGGGCGCGCTTGAGCAGGCCACGCAAGCTGCTCCACATCTCGTTGGCCTTGCTTTGGGTGGCGGTGACGCCCTTGCGCACCCGGCGCGTGATGCTGTCAAAGCGGTTCTCGACCGCGGCTCGCGTGTAGATGGCGGCCCGCTCGAGGGGCACGTTGCTCGCCCTGGCGATGTGAGCCGGGTTGCCGATCAGAAACACGGTCAACGCGGCCAGAAAGTAGGCTGCGGCTGTGGCTAGCCGGAGGTTGAACGGTTGCCGCCTGCGCCGCACCGCGATCCGGTTTTCGGGGTGAACGGCGAGCGCCGCGCGGGTGTGGGTCGGTGCCGTGGTCAGCGAACCGACCTCCCGCAGCGTTGCCATCGCCTCCCAGGTCGCCAGGCAAGCCCGGCAACCGCGCAGGTGCGACAGCAACTCGCCTTGGCGAGAGGCGTCGATCTCGCCGTCGAGCGCCGACGAAAACAGCTCGACCGCCCGCTCGCACTCCTGATCGAGGCGGGCCATGGTCTTGAGCTTCTCCTTGAGCTCGACCGGCGCGCGAACGGTGCGAAGCATGGCCCCTCCTCTCCCGGACTGCCCGGCCCGGCGCACCGTATCGCGGCAGTCCGCGCATTCCTCGAGATGCCGGGAGAGCTCGCCGTCGAGCAGACCGGCCACGGCCGCTTCGAGGTTGTCTCGGACGAGCTCGCAAATCGTCATGGGGTCGCTCCGGCAGGCACCGGGTGGCGCGGCACGAGCTGCATCCCAACGACCGATGCGAGCTCGCGCCGGGCCCGGTTGAGGCGTGACTTGACGGTCCCGAGTGGAACCTCGAGCTCGACGGCGAGCTCCTCGTAGCTCCAGTCGGCGAAGTCGCGCAACAGCAGGAGCTGAGCCAGCTCCTCGGGCAGTCGTGCCAGCGCCGTGCGGGCGATCTGCAGGCGCTGGTTGCGAACCGCGCTGGTGTGCGGGTCGTCGGAACCGGCTAGCGTCTCGAGGAACTCGGGGTCGACCCAGGTCGCCTGCCGCGCCTGGCGAGCGCGGCGATACGCGTCGACGAAGAGGTTCCTCGCCACTCGGTACGCCCAAGCGCGGAACGAGGAGCCGGGTTTGAAGCGGTATAGGTTCTGCCAGAGCCTGAGGAAGACCTCCTGCGTGAGGTCTTCGGCCTCGCTGCGGTTGCGAGCGAAGCTGACGGCGAGGCGGTAGATGTCATCCGCCGTCGCGTCCACGAGCTCGCCCCAGGCTTGTTGGTCTCCGTGACGGCAGCGCTCGACTACGGCTTCCAGTGATTCGTCCCTCATCGCCCCTTACAACGCGCGAAAACCGGCTCAGGTTCTCCGCTGCTGCCCCACATTACCACTGCCCTCGAGGTCGCCGATCGGGGAGGGACGCCGTCGTCAGAGCCGGTCATCCGGTGGGCGGGCAGGGGTATCAGGACGGCGGGGAACGCTGCGGAAAAGGCGGTACGTCCCCACCAGCCGCCGGGCACTTCCTGCTGGAATTGTGGAAAGTGGGAATCGCGGCCGTGGCACAATACGTTGGCCCGGTTGGGCAGGGAGGGCTCGATGAGCGAGGAGAGCTTGGAACAGCGGGTCAAGGCGGCACTCGAGGAAGTACGGCCGGCGCTACAGATGGATGGTGGGGACGTGGAGTTCGTCGGTCTTGACGGCGGTGCCGTCAAGGTCCGACTGATGGGGGCATGCGGCGGCTGTCCGATGGCGACGATGACGCTGGTGGGGTTCGTGCAGGAGCGGCTGCGTCAGCGTGTGCCCGAGGTGACACAGGTCGTGCGGGTTTGAGCCGCGCGGCCAGCGAAACAGGAGGTCGACCGTGAGCAAGCGGGTAGTGGTTGTCGTGTTGGCGGTGCTGGTGCTGGCCCCTGCGGCGTGGGGTGGAGTCGTTTTCACGTCGGTGACGAAGGTGGAAGGTGGGAAGGTCGCCGAGCAGCGGAGCAACACGGTGAATGGCTGGGTGGACGGCGACCTGGCGCGATTCGAGTTTACCCAGAGCGGCAACCCGATGATGGCCGAGGGCACCTATCTCATCACCACCGACGGCGGCAAGGAGGTCTTCCTCGTCAACCCGAAGGGAAAGAGCTTCTCCAGGTTCGACGTCGAGGGAATGATGCAGTTCGCCACCAGTGCGATGAAGGTGGTGAACATGAAGTTCAGCGACCCCAGGATCGAGAAACTGGGACAAGCGCCGAACGGCCTGGTGGCCGGGGTGCCGACCATCCACTACCAGTACCGTACCTCGTACACCGTGTCGATGGGCTTCATGGGGATGAAAAAGAGCACGCGAATCGTCACCGAGGAGGAGATCTGGTCGGCGCCGAAGCTGCTCGAGGCAGCGCTCGGGATCTGGTTGCGCAAAAGCCCCCCGAAGCTTGGTGACGACAACCTCGACAATCTCCTGCGCGCCGAGATGGAGAAGATCGAAGGGTTCCCTCTGAAGCGAAAGATCGTCCGAACCTCGACCGACGAAAAGGGCAACGTCGAGGTCACGACCACGCTCATGGAGGTAACCAGCCTGGAGATGACCTCGGTTTCCGCCAGCCTGTTCGAGATCCCGCCGGACTACAAGGAGATCACGCCCTCGCCCGATGCGGAGGACGACAAGGAAGGCGAGAACCCGTTCCTCAAAATGTTGGGTGGGAAGAAGAAGTAGGCCGAGTTCCGATAGGATTTCGACGTATCGGGCGGGCGTGGCGCGGTGCCGCGCCCGCTTGCGCTTCGGTCGGCGTCGGCATCGGCTAGCATTGTCTGGAGAGTGTGATACGTGGGCTGGTGGTGGGCGGTGTTCGGCGTGGTGGTCACGGGTCTGCTGGCCCTGGACCTTCTCGTATTCCACCGCCATGCTCACGCCCAACGCGCCCGGGAGGCCATTCTCTGGAGTGTCTTCTGGGTGGGTATCGGCCTGGCGTTCTCGCTTTTCGTCGCCTATACGCAGGGGTACGAGCAGGCGTTGGCCTACCTCACCGCGTTTCTCATCGAGAAATCGCTTTCGGTCGACAACCTCTTCGTCTTTCTCGCTTTGTTCACTTACTTCGGGGTGGCGCCGGAGCACCATCACCGGGTCCTTTTCTGGGGCATCGTCGGAGCGATCGTCACTCGCGGCGTCTTCATCTTCGCCGGCGTGACGCTCCTCCAGCATTTTCACTGGTTCATCTACCTGCTCGGGGTCATCCTCATCGCCACGGGTGCCAAGCTCGGGCTGGACGAAGGAGAGGTGGTGCACCCCGAGAGGAACTTCGTGGTGCGGTGGGCGAGTCGTGTCTTGCCGGTGGAGCGCTGCTACCACGGTGAGCGCTTCATCGTCCGCACCGCGGAAGGCCTGCGGTTCACTCCGCTCGTCATCGTGCTCCTGGCCATCGAGAGCACCGACGTCATGTTCGCCGTCGACTCGGTGCCAGCCGTCCTGGCGGTGAGCCGGGATGCGTTCGTTGTCTACTCTTCCAACATCTTTGCGATCCTCGGGTTACGCGCGTTGTACTTCGTCTTGGCGCGGGCTCTGCAATCGCTGCGGCTGCTGCGGCCCGCGCTGGCCCTCATCCTCGTGTTGGTCGGCATCAAGATGCTGATCTCCGAGGTCTACGAGGTCTCGACAGCGCTTTCTTTGGTGGTCGTGGCGCTGATCCTCACCGGAGCAACCGTTGGCTCGCTCCTGCTCGGCGCGAGGCACGGCAAGCCGGACGTCGACGACGAACCGCGGCAATAGCACGCCACCCGTCTCCGATCCGGAAGGCGTTGACGCCCGGCTCGGGCGCCGTCACCATGGCCAGGTGAGCAAACACCGCCACCGTCCGGGCCGCACGAAAAGCGGTTCGCGGTCAGCCCGTGACGGGGGCCTGGCGACCGCCAAACGACCGGTGTGGGCGCTCGCACTCCGTTTCGCCGGGATCCTGGCCGGAGCGCTCCTTCTGGTGCTCGGCAGCATCCGAACCTATGGCTGGCTCAGCCTCCAGCGCGCCAAACGACACCTGGCCACGAGCTTGGGCGTCCAGGATCTTGTCGCCGCGCCGCCCCGAGGTGGGAAGGACACCACGGGTCCGGCCGTCCTGTCGGCCCTGGCAGCGCTGCAGGCCCGCGAGGAGCAGCTCGTGACGCTTGCCGAGCTCGCAACGCTGCCTCCGGGGGAGGCGATGACCCGCGAGCAGCGTGAGCGAGCCCGGCAGGTCGTCGAGGCGCACGCAGGCACCCTCGATGCGTTGTCTCCGATCCCGGGTCGGCCGGTTTCGAGGCTCGGGCTGTGGGAGCGTCTCGAGCCCGAGGAGGAGGGGAAGCTCGAAGCTGGGCTGCTGCTGCTGGCTCAGCTCTCCGAGGTCGAGGGACGCCTGGCGTGCGAGATGGGGGATCCCGGCCGGTTCGTGCACTCTCTGGCGGTGCTGGGAGGGCTCGCGACTGGGCTCGAGCTCGAGGACCAAAGCCAGCCGGTGCTCGTCGGCGTGATGGTCGAGCACCTGCAGCACCTGCTGTTGGCGAGAGGGATTGTGACCGGGACGGCTGACGGAATGCCGGTGAGCAGCCTCGAAGCAACCCTCGGGACAGCCGACCTCCGGCTGGCGTACCGTCGCACCTTGGGCGCCCAGGTGGTGCGACTCGAGACGCTGCGCTCACCGCTGAGCTGGTCGCCAGTGGGTTTGAGGTCTTGGCTCGCCGACGCCGTCTTTTTCGACCTGCGTCTAGCGGAGGCGGTCGACGAGCTGGCCAGGCAGGCGGGTGAGATCGATCGCTCTCGCCTGGCCGCGCTGGCGGCGTCGGTGAGCATGCCGGAAATCGGCTCGATCGCTGCAGCCGGTGTGCTCGATCTGCCTGGACGCATCCAAGTCGCTCTCGCCAGCAGAAGCATGGCGCGGGCTGCGCTGCGTCTCCGCCGGCTCGCCGTGGAGCAGGGTGCATACCCACGCGAGCTGGCCGGAGCTCCCGAGGCGCTGGCAGCGCTCTCATCGATCGGTGTCGGGGTCGTGCTGGAGCACGGCGAGGACGGAAGTGCGCGGCTGCGAGTTCCAGGAGCGGACGAGGCGTTGCGCAGCCTCGGGGATGATGCCGGGTACCTGACGCTGCTGACCTGGGAGCTCCCTCCGGTGGGTCACCCGAAACCGTGAGGGCTCTCCGGCCCCGTATCATCGCCGGATCGGTCGTTCCGCCGACACCGATGGTACGTAAGAGGTCGCCGTGCTCGTCGGGCTGGGCTCGAGCGGACCGCCGTCCGACGCTGGCGTGGATCCTCGTTGCGCTGTCGGCGCAGGTCGAGGGTCTGCCGTACGAAATGCGGGCGCTGACCTCGCTCTGAGTCCCGGTGGCGATTGCCGGCGAAGCCCCCCAGGTGCCCGGGGGGCTGCGACCAGCGAGCATCAACCAGCTACGGTTTCGGCCGCGGCGGCACGCCCGAGGGCAAAAGCCTTCTGGTTGATGTCGAGGAACTTGGCCGGAATGCGCTGGGACAGGCACTGCCACCACAGCGCCTCCTCGAGCGGGAGGAGTCGCGAAACGGCACCCAGGAGCACAACGTTGGCGGCCTTGATGGTACCTGACTCGAGGGCGAGCTTCTCGCCCGGGACCATGAGCAGCTTGGCGCCCAGCTCCCCGAACAGCCTGGGGAGGTGCTCGTCACCCGGATAGATGCCTTTGCCGGAGGAGACCGTAATGGGCACGACGGCCATGTCGTTGACCACCGCCGTTCCGCCCTTGCGCACCAGCTCTGCGAAGCGGATTGCCTCCATCTTCTCGAACGAGAGCAGCACGTCGGCCTCCCCGACGCCGACGAGCGGGGAGTGGACGCGCTCACGGTCCCAGCGAACGTGCGACAGCACGCTGCCGCCCCGTTGCGCCATGCCGTGCACCTCTGACTTCTTGGCGTCGAACCCCGCGGCAAGCCCGACCTCGGTGAGGATGTTGCTCGCCAGCAGCGTGCCTTGGCCGCCGACGCCCACGAGCACGAACGAGTAGGAGGAATTGTCGAGCATTGCTCAGCTCCTTTCCGAGGCCGGTTCGGAGCAGCTCTGGTGGCTCTCTTCTTCGGCCAGGCGCACCTGGTCGCGGTTGGGGATGGCGTCGAACGGGCAGACCTGCGAGCAGACCTCGCATCCCGTGCACAGGCTGGGATCGATCAGCGCCTTGGGTTTCTGCGTGCCGGAAGCCATCTCCGTGCTCTTGAGGATGGCTGGGCAGCCGATCCGGAAGCAGATGCCGCAGCCAGTGCACTTGTCCGCGATGACGTAGAGCGGAACCCACTGCTTGCGGATCTCGGGAAGGAGAACGCAGGGGCGGCGGGCGATGAGCACGGCGGGCTCGTTGTGGGACATGAGCTCGATGTACGCCTTTTCGATCCCCTCGACGTCGTAGCCGTCGACGGTCATTGCGTGCTTGATGCCGAGGGAGCGTACGAGGGGTTCGATATCGATGACGTCCGAGGGTTGTTGCTCGAGCGTGACGCCGGTCCCGGGGTTGGGTTGGTGACCGGTCATGGCGGTCGTGCGGTTGTCGAGGATGATCGTCAGCACGTTGGACCGGTTGTACGCGACGTTGGCGAGCGCAGCCATACCGCTGTGGTAGAAGGTCGAGTCGCCGATGACCGCCACCATTCGCTCGCCGATGCCCGCTCGGGCCGCACCGTGCGCGACGCCGATCCCGGCCCCCATGCAGCCGGTGGTGTGGATCGCGGCCAGGGGTGGCAGCAGCCCGAGCGAGTAGCAGCCGATGTCGCCGGCAACTGGGACGCGCTTTTTCGAAAGGAGCTGGAAGACCGCACGGTGAGGGCAGCCGGCACACAGCACCGGGGGTCGCGCTGGAAGCTCGGGCTTGTCGATCGCCGGGATCTCGACCGGTGCGTGGTCGACTGGCAAGCCGGCGGCGGCGCCAACGCGCCGAACGAGGGTGGGATCCAGCTCACCGCAGATCGGGAAGATGGATTTGCCCTCGCAGGCCAGACCCAGAAGCCGCACCTGCTCCTCGAGGACGGGGTCCAGCTCCTCCATGACCACCAGCCGCTCGACCCCGTCAGCGAACGTGCGAATGAGCTGTGCCGGGGTCGGGAACACCATGCCGAGCTTGAGCACCGAGGCCGTGGGGAAGACCTCGCGTGCGTACTGGTAGGCGACGCCGGCGGTGATGATGCCGACTTTTCGGTCCCGCCACTCGATGCGGTTGATCGAGGCGGTCTCGGCCCACGCCGCCACATCGAGTGTGCGCTGCTCGACGATCGGGTGTCGCTTACGGGCGTGCCCGGGAACCATCACGTACTTCTCGGGGTTGCGTGGGAACTTCACGTGCTTCGGGGCGACCTCCGCTCGCTCGCCCAGCTCCACCGGCGTGGCCGAGTGGTTGATGCGCGTGGTCGTGCGCAGCAATATCGGCGAGTCGAACCTCTCGGACAGCTCGAAACCGAGGATCGTGAAGTCCTTGCACTCCTGGGAGTCCGAGGGGTCGAGGCAGGGCACGCGCGCGAACTGGGCGAATCGACGGTTGTCCTGCTCGTTCTGGGACGAGTGCATCGCCGGGTCGTCGGCCGATACCACCACGAGGCCGGCTTCGGCGCCGGTGAAAGAGGCATAGAAGAACGAGTCGGCAGCGACGTTGAGGCCCACGTGCTTCATCGTTGCGAGCGCACGATAGCCTGCGTATGCCGCCCCGGCCGCCACGTCGAGAGCCACTTTCTCGTTGGTGGACCACTCGCAGTAGACCTTGGGGAAGCGGGAGAGCTCCTCGAGGATCTCGGTGGAAGGTGTACCGGGGTAGGCGGCGCCGAGGTGCACGCCGGCTTCCCAGGCGCCGCGTGCGATCGCCTCGTTGCCTGAAAGGATTCGTCTCATCTTCGAAACCTCCCTCAATGGGTGCGGTGGAGAAGAAAAGGCCCCCCGGCGGGGCGACGGGAACCGAAGGTCGGATGGCTTGGGGGGGAGATCCAACGGCGGTACCCTGCGGGGCGCCCCACCGGGGAGGTTCTGCTTTTCAAAGTCGTGACCTGACCTCCGATCGTGAAGGTCTTCACAACTGCACGCTACCACCATCCGGCTCCACATACAAGAGCTCGGGCCGTTCGTGACGGGCGTGGTGGCAGCAGCCCGTGCAGGGTCTCTTGGCTGGGGCGTCGCGATCGGTGAGAATGCCGGGCGAGACGGCTCGCATGGACGAACCACCGTCCGCTCCGTGGGTTGTTGGTGACGGGGCAGGAAAGCCCGAGAGGGTACCGGTTCCGGCGTTCCAGAGCCTGGGCGCGGGGGTCGTCGCGCGGGCATTGGCGCCGGGATGGGGTCGGGGCGCTGGACCGGAAGGTCGGCGCTGTCGCTGCCGTCGATGGCTGTGCGGGCGCAGGCAGGGGCTTCCTCTGGTTTCGCCACGGCAGACGAAGTGACGCCGGGGACCCGGCCGAAGCAGGGAGGCGGACATGAGAATCGTCGTGCAGCGGGTCAGCAGGGCGGTGGTGCGGGTCGACGGGCAGCCGGTTGGAGAGATCGGTCGGGGGTTGCTACTTTTCGTCGGTATCGAGCGCGGAGACGGTCCCGTCCATGTCGAGCGTGCGGCCCATCGGCTGGCCACGCTACGGGTCTTTGCGGATGCTCAGGGGCACATGAACCTCAGCCTCGATGAGGTCGAAGGCGCGATCCTCGTCGTCTCGCAGTTCACTCTTGCGGGCTCGATCCGCCACGGACGGCGACCCGACTTCACCAGTGCTGCGCGCCCCGAGGACGCTGCGCCGCTGGTCGAATCTCTCATTGCCGCGTTGCGCGCCAGGGGCAGAACCGTACGCTCGGGAGTCTTCCGGGCCCACATGGAGGTCGAGGTCGTCAACGACGGCCCGGTAACCTTCGTCTGGGACGATCCGCCGCCGGCGAGCTGAAGCTACTCCGGCCCGCGCTCCTCGCGTGGGCTTTGCCGGCGCTCGCTGGTCGGCCGGTTGGCGGTGGCAGCCGTGCGGCGGAGGCGAGGATCTCGCGCCTCGAGGTCCTTGACCATACGGACCGTGTCTTTCACGCGCCGCTGCTCTTCCTTGCGTTCCGCCTCCTCGCGCCGCCGCTGCGACGCCAAAAACCACGCCGAGATGGCCATAGCCAGTTTCCACGGCAGAAGCGACAGCGGCAGCCGCGACCTGCCGAGCCGCGCGCCCCACACCCTCAGCCCGCTGACCGCCGCGTTGGTGAGGTCGGCGTGGCGCAGGTCGGCGTGGCGCAGGTCGACCTCGCGGAGGTCCGCCCCCACGAGGCGGGAAAAACGGAGGTCCGCTCGGTTGAGGACGGCACCTCTGAGGCTGGAGAGAATGAGATCGCAACCGGAGAGATCGGCATCGCTGCCGTTGACGTGGCGCAAGTTGGCCTGGCGCAACCGTGAGCCGCGGAGGACCGCACCCACCAGGCTCGCCTCCTCGAAATTCGCGGCCTCAAGGTTGCACTCGCGCACGTCGGCCCCGTCGAGTCGAGCCTGCTCGAATCGAAAGCTTCGAAGGTTCAAGCGGAACAGGACCGCACCCGAGAGGTTGGCGCGTACCAGCGTGACTTTCCCCAGCCGCGGCGAGCGCAGGTCTACGCTCTGGAGCTGCGAGGCCGCGAGGTTGGAGCCGGAGATCTCCGTCCCGAGCAGGATCGCCTCGCGGAAATCGACAGCCTGCGCGTCGCAGGCGACAATGCGAGCGTTTTCGAGGTTCGCCCCCTGCAGGCTTGCGTGGCAGATATCGGAGCCCTCGAAGCTGGCGCCCTCGAGGTTGGCCTGGTGGAAGTTGGCCTCGCGGAAGTTGCCGCGCATGAGCTTCGCATTTCTGAGATTGGCTCCGTTGAGCTGGACCCGGGGAGCGATGACCTCCTCCAGGCTCGCCTCCTCGAGGTTGCAGCCGGAAAGCGGGGCCCCTTCGAGGTTCGCAGCGATGAGCTTCGCGCCCCCAAGCCGTGCGCTTTCCATGCGTACGCCCCGGAAGTTGGCGCCGGAGAGGTCCGCCCCGGTCAGGTCTGCGAGGTCGAACATTCCGCCTTCGAGGTTGACGCCGGCGAGACGAGCTCCGCGCATCTTGGCCCGGATCAGGTTGGTGCCCCTGAATGTGGCGTTGGTGAGAGTGGCACGCTCGAACGAGCAGTTCCGGATGTCGAGCAGGTCAAAACGCACATGCGAGAGGTCGGCCTCGTCGAGGCAGGCGTTGTCGAGGTCGACGCTGTCGAGCTGGGCGTGCGTCAGGTTGGCGCCCTGCAGGTTGGCGCCCTGCAAATTGGCTCGTGTCAGCACCGCACGGGAGAGGTTCTTCCCGGAAAGGTCGGTGCCTGTGAGGTCGGCTTCGACGAAGTCGGGGACGATACGCGGGTTGTCGCGCCGCCAAGCCTCCCAGTCGGGGGTGAGGAGAAGGCGCAGATGCTCCTGGTTCGCCATGCGCGCATTGTAGCGAACCCCGGCGCTCGCGGACCCTGAAGCTAGCGCTTGGCGGGCGGGGGAGGCGGGACCTCGGCCTCATCGAGCAACGCTTGAGCGCGTCGCGTGGCCTCGGCGTGCTGCCGACCCTGCACCGCCTCGGCCGGTGTGCCCTCCAGGCCGGCCGCACGATCCAGCAGCGCGACTGTCTCCGACCACTGTCCCTCGGCATGCAGGGCATAGGCCAGCAGATACGCGATGTCGCCGCGGGTGGGGTTGGCGTTCGCCAGCTCGCGGAGGATGGTCGATGCCTCGACCGGCCGCCGGGCATCGAGCAGGCAGCGCGCCCGGACCATCCCAACGCGTGCGTCGTCGGCCGGCAACCGGTCGAGGATCCGCAGCGCTCGCTCGAGGTTGCCTTGGCGCCGCAACGCCTCCGCAAGTGCGAGTGCGAAGCGCTCTTGCCCCACCTGCACAGCCGGCTCCAGCTTCTCGGCCGCCGCGGCCACGTTGCCAGCAGCCAGATGGGCCATGCCGAGCCAAGCCTGCGGCCATGGGTCCTCGGGCCTCGCTTGGACAGCGCGCTGCAGGCTCTGGACGGCCGCCAGCGCCTGCCCGTCGAGCAGCGAGACCTGCGCTCGCACGACCCGAGCCTCGAACAACATGGGGTTGGCGCGTAGCGCTCTGTCGAGGGCGTCGCGAGCCGTCGTCAGGTCGCCGCTGCGGGCCGCCAGCAGCCCGAGTGCAGCCCAACCCCTGTCGTTGCCGGAGTCGGTTTCCACGACGCGCCGAAACGCCTCCCGTGCAAAGTCGAGGCGGCCGCGTCGCAGCTCGATCTCGCCCAGGAGCAGCCGCAGCTCCGGCTTGTCGGTCACCCCCAGCGCGGTGTTCACGGCCCCGAAAGCCTCGTCGAGCTGGCCGGCCTCGACGTGGGCCTCGGCCAGCACCTCGAGAACGGGGAGCGACGACGGCTGGGCTGCCAGCACCCCGCGCAGCAGCGAGACGGCATCATCAGGGCGGCCAGAGGCGAGGAAACGACGCGCCTCGAGCAGGGCGTCGAGGGGTACGGTCGACGTGCCCGGTAGCGCCTGAGACGTGGCCCTGAGAGCAGCCAACCGCCCGCGTAGCTCGAGTGCTTCGCTGGTCCTGCCGAGGCGGTCGAGCGTCTCGGCCTTGACCTCGAGGATCTCGGGAAGCTGTGAAGGCTGGGCGAGCATCTCGAGCGTTGTCAGGTCGGCGAGGATGGGCTCGAGCGCAGCCGTGTCGGCAGCTTGGGCCAGCCGCTGCCGGAGCTGGATGAGCGGCGTCGAGGCTTGCGGGGGCCGTTGGGCCGGGGGTTGGGGTGGACGAGCCGGCGGTTGTTCGGCCGCCGCTGCCCGCTTTCTGACCTTCTCGAACAGGGTTAGAAAGTCGTCGGTGTAAAAGTCGCGATCGAGCACCAGGGAGGGGTCGTCAGCCAGTGCCGCGCCCAGGGCCTCCTCGGCCTTGCTCCGGTTCTTCTGCGCAAAGTGGGTCCAGGCCAGCTTGACCCTGATCTGGGCGCGAGCTGCTGGGGCCTGCTCGGCCGCGGCAGCCTCAGCGAAGAGCCGGGCGGCTTTCGACAGATCACCTTGTCGGTAGGCTTCGGTCGCGCCCGCCAAAGGGTCTTGGCTCGGGGCCACAGCCGCCGCAAGCAGTAGCGCCATCGAGAGCAGAGCACGTCGCATCATGACGGCAGTCTAGGAGCCGCCGTGGCAAATGGGAAGGCCTGCCGGTCGGGCGCCACGACCTCAAGGGGTGGGTGCGGCGCTGGGCCGCACGGTGCGGGTCACGCTGCCGTCTGCTGGAACGGTGATCGACTCCTCGAAGCGGCCGCCGTCCGGCCACTCGACCACCAGCGGGAAGGTGCCGGCCTCGACCTTGAAAGGCCGGTCTCGGAAGCCGCCCAGGTCGCGGCCACCGTAGCTCACCCGGGCGCCGCGCGTTTTCACCCCGAAGTCGGCGAGGACGGTCAGCATCCCGAACGGTGGCAGCCGGAGACGGACGCTCTGCCCAGCCTGGGTGATCTCGACGGTGTGCACGACATCTTTGTAGCCTTCGATGGTCTGGCGTACCTTGTGCGTTCCCGGTGCAAGTCGAACGGTCCTGGTTTGCGTCTTGCCGAACGATTGGCCGTCGATTTCGATCTCGGATACGGGGTACACGAACAGCTCCACGTCGAGCGCGAGCACCGCAGTCGGCACCGGCGCGGCGGTGGGCGTGGGCCGGGGGGTTGGTGTGGGAGGAATCGTGGTCGGGGTTGGTGTCGGCTTGGCGAGCAGGCCACCGAGGCCGCCTCCACCGGTAGCCAGCCAGCCACCGACAGCGAGTAGAACGGCGGCACCCAGCGCGATCGGCAGCCACCGGCGCCGCTGCGCTCGTCCAGGCTGAGGTGCGCCGATGGCTGCGGTCTCGCCGGACAAGCGCTCGAACGGCCTGGCCTCGAACGGGGCCGGAATCGCCGCGCTGGGAGCGGGCGTGGGCCTGCCCAGCCGGACGAGCTCCTCGCGCACGACCTCGGTGGTCGTGTCCCGCCGCTCGGTCGGTTGGCCGGTGAGGTCCAGGAGCACCTGCTTCAGCTCTTGGGCGAAGTCGCGAACCGAGTCGAAGCGTTCCTCCGGCTTTTTCGCGAGCGCCTTGAGGATGGCCCGCTGGAGGCGTTCGGGACACTGGGGGTTTTTCTTGCGTGGAGGCAGCGGGTCCTGGTGGAGGATCTGGTAGATGACGTTCGAGAGGTTGGGGCCTACGAACGGACGGGCCCCTGTAATGAGCTCGTACGCCAGAATGCCCAGCGAGAAGAGGTCGGTCCGCTGGTCGAGGGGCTTGCCGGCGAGCTGCTCCGGGGCGAGGTAGCCAGCGGTACCGAGGGCGACACCCGTTTGCGTCAGACGCGACTCCGCCTGTAGGTTCTTGGCGATGCCGAAGTCCATGATCTTGACGGTGCCGTCCTCGAGGACTCGGATGTTGGCCGGCTTGATGTCGCGGTGGATGATGCCCTTCGAGTGGGCGAACTCGAGGCCGCTGCAAACCTGCACGAGGATCGCGAGGACCGCTTGCAGCGACAAAGAGTGGTTGGTGAGGAGCTCGTCGAGATCGGTCCCGGAAAGAAACTCCTGCACGAAGTACGGGCTCTCGCCCTCGACACCGAAGTCGAAGATGAGCGTAATGTTGGGATGCTGAAGTGCGCCGGCGAGCTGGGCCTCCCGGAAGAACCGCTGTGTCGCCTCGCGGTCGGAGGCGCTGCAGGTCTTGACCGCGACCCAGCGCTGGATGAAGGGATCCCAGGCCTTGAACACGGTGCCGAAGCCACCGACCCCGATTTGCTCGGCAATCTCGTACTTGCCGATACGCTTTTGTTCGCTCATCCGCCTCCAATCCCAGCCAAGTCTACCTTACCTCGGAGAGCCCGAACGGATCGTCCGGGTAGGCCGTTGGAGGCAAGGATGCTACGCTTCCGCAATGCAGGTTGGGGCGCGGGCGGTAGCTGTGGTCGCCATGGTTGCGGCTGGGTGCGGTCAGCCTGGGCGTGTGGCGCCAGACTCGCCCGCGCCAAAGCCCACGGCGACCGCTGTTGCGACGCTCGCCGCGGCGGATGTGCGCGCCTACGTCGCCGTCCGGGGCCGGGCGCTGGGGAAGGTGGAAGAGCGCGTGGCTGCGGAGGAGGCGCACGGGTCGGGCTCGGCCGCCGTGCTTCCGGATCTGGTCGAGGCCGAGAGGGAAGCCGCCGCCGCGCTCGGGGTCGCGTACGGGCGCTACGTGTGGGCTCGCGAGCGCACGGCGCGCGTTCTCGCCCTGCGGCGTTTGGCCGAGGATCGGCGGCTGCTGGTCGGCGAGCTCGCGAGGACGCAGGCCGATTTGCTCAACCAACTGGGGCAGGCCTCGGATCCCGCCAGTCGAGAGTTCCTGCAGGCTCAGATACGGAGCCTCGAGGCGCAGGTCGCCAAGCTCAGGAAGGAGCTGGCCGACGAGCCGGGGGTCGAGGCAGAGGTGGCACTGATCGAAGCGGTCCGGGTGGACCTGGCCCTGCTGCACAGCCGGGAGGAGAAGGTGCAGGAGAAGCTCCGGCAGTTGGTTCGGCGTCAGGTCAATGAGGGTGGCGTAGGAAAAACGAGAGGAACTCCAGATTCACCTTGAGATCGACGTTCCTCACCTTGACGTTGGGGTACTCCTTGAGCTGTGTCGGCGCGAAGTTGAGCACGGCTTGAACTCCGGCTGAGACCATCTCGTCGAATACCTCTTGGGCAGCCGTCGACGGTACCGTGATCACACCGATGTGCACCTTGCGCTGGCGCACGATCTCGCCGAGCTTGACGGCGGGCTCGATCGTCAGGCCGCCGGGGGTGCGCCGTCCGATCTTCTGTGGGTCGGAGTCGAGCACCGCAACGATGCGGAAGCCACCGGTATTGAAACCAGAGAAGTGTGAGAGCGCGGTGCCCAGATTTCCGGCCCCGACCACGACTACCCGACGCTCGTGGTCAAGGGCGAGGATCTCGATGAGGTGGTCCTTGAGCTCTCTGACGTTGTAACCCACGCCGCGGATGCCGAACTCGCCGAAGCACGCGAGGTCTTTCCGGATCTGGGCGGAGTTGAGGTGGAAGCGATCGGCGAGGTCTTGCGAGGACACCGTCTGGACCTCCTCGGCCTCCAGCACCTGAAGGTACCGCAGGTAGATCGAAAGCCGAGCGATCGTGAGGTCGGAGATCCCTTCTGAGGGCGTACGCCGTTTGGGGGGCATGGCTCACTCCAGCAGCGCCCGGACCGCCTGCTCGGCGGTGCTCACGAGCCAGCCGGGCAGCAGCCCGAGACCGACCATGGCGAGGGTGCAAAGGCCGGTCGCGAACCGGGTTGGCCACGGCTCGGCAAACGCCGGCTCGCGGCTGGGAAGCGGGCGCATGTAGAGGGTGAAGACGACCCGGAAGTAGAAGAACACCGAGACCAGGCTGTTGAGGACACCCACCACCGCCAACCAGACCAGGTTCTCGGTGACGGCGGCTTTGAAGACCAGGAACTTGGCGACGAACCCGACCGTCGGCGGAATCCCGGCCAGTGCGAACATCGAGACGGTCAGTGCGAAGGACAGGAACGGCCGCTTCCATCCCTGTCCCGCCAAGTCGGCGAGACGGTGCGGCTCGTCCTCACTCTCGGAGAACGCCGATACGACTCCGAACGCCGCCAGGTTCATGAACGTATAGGCGGCGAGATAAACCACGACGCCGGCCAACCCCTCGGCCCCGAAGGCGACGATCCCCACCATGGCGTACCCCATGTGGGCGATCCCCGAGTACGCGAGCATGCGCTTGAGATCGCGCTGGGCGATGGCGGCGAGGTTGCCGAGCGCCTGCGAGGCGATGGCGATGACCGCGAGAAGCGTCGTCCAGCGCGGGGGTAGCGAGTGGGGTGCGAGCGCCGTGACCAAGCGGGCAAAAACGACCAGCGTTGCGCCCTTGGGCACGACCGAGAGGAAGGCGGTGACGGGTGTCGGAGCGCCCTGGTAGACATCGGGAGCCCAAGCATGAAACGGCACCAGGGCGAGCTTGAAGCCGAGCCCTGCCAGGACAAGGGCGAGGCCAGCCAGCAGCAGCGGGTTGCCGGTCAGCGGCTGGGTGGTGGCCACAACGGCGATGGCGCGGAGCGAGAAGGTGCCGGCTGCACCGTATACCAGCGCGATACCGAAAAGCAGCAGCCCGGAGGCGAAGGCCCCCACCACCAGGTACTTGAACCCCGACTCGAGCGACACCAGGCTATCACGGTGGGAGGCGTTGAGTACGTACAGGCAGACGGACAGCAGCTCGAGGCCGATGAAGACCGGCAGCAGGTGGTCGGCCTTGGCCATCACCATGGCACCGGTGGCGGCCCACAGCAGCAGGGCGTAGACCTCTCCCCCGCGGACGGCGGTGCGCACGAAATAGGGCTCGGCCATCACCAGCACGAGAAGTAAGGCGGCGAGGATGTAGGTGTCGACAAAACGAGCCAAAGCGTCCACACGCAGGGCAGCAGAGAAGACTGCCCCGGGCAGTGGCAGCACCCAGCGCGTAGCCAAGGCGCCAACCGCACCGAGGCCGGCGAGCCATACGAGGCGAGGCCGGAGCGCCGGAGCGAAGGCGCTCGCCAGTACCAGGACGCTGCCCACGACGACCAAGACCAGTTCCGGGGCGATGGCGTAGAGGTCGATGGAGGTCACGCGTCTAGCCTCCGATCAGCCGGCGGATCGCCGCTTCCGAGAGACTCAACAGGGGAAGCGGGTAGACCCCGATCCAGATCATAGCCAGGCCGAGCGGGGCGAACGCCGTGACCTCACGCCACGTGAGGTCCTCGAGGCCCCGGTTGGCCTCGTGCACGAGTGGGTTCCAGAAGACGCGCTGGACGACGGTGAGCATGTAAACCGCACCGAGCACGACGCCGGTGGCGGCGATGATCACCGCGACCGGCTGGGTCTTGAACGAGCCCAGGAAGATCAGGAGCTCGCCCACGAAGCCGTTGAGACCGGGCAGGCCGATCGAGCTCAGCGTCGTGATCATGAAGGCGGCGGTGTACAGCGGCATGACCTTGGCCAGCCCGCCGAAGTCCTCGAACAGCCGCGTGTGGCGCCGGTCGTAGATGACGCCCACGAGGAGAAAGAGAGCGCCGGAGGAAAGCCCGTGGTTGACCATCTGCAGCAGCGCCCCCTGTGTCGAGGTCACGGTGCCTCCGAACAGCCCCAGCATGACGAACCCCATGTGTGACACCGATGAGTAGGCGACGAGCTTCTTGATGTCCTTCTGAGCATAGGCGACGAGCGCGCCGACGATGATGGCGATCACCGCCAGCGTCACGAACAACGGTGTCGCCGCCTGCCAGGCCTCGGGGAATAGCGGCCGGCAGTAGCGCAGAAACCCGAAGGTGCCGAGCTTGAGCAGGACGCCGGCGAGGATGATCGAGCCGCCGGTGGGCGCCTCGACGTGGGCGTCCGGTAGCCAGGTGTGCAGCGGCCACACCGGCACCTTGATTGCGAAGGCAAGCGCGAACACCGAAAACGCGAGGAGCTGCGGGTTGTGCCAGAACCCCGCGCCACCGGGGATGGTGAGCTTGGCGATGTCCTCGAACGCGAACGACCACACGCCGGCCGGCGACGCCTTGTGCAGGCTGCCGAGGTAGAGGATGCCGACGAGCATGAGAAGCGAGCCGGCGAGGGTGAAGATCACGAACTTGACCGCCGCGTAGACCCGGCGCTCACCACCCCACACGCCGATGATGAAGTACATCGGCAGCAGCATCAGCTCCCAGAAGACGTAGAACAGGAAAAGATCCGTGGCTAGGAACGCGCCCAGCATCCCGGTCTCGAGGATGAGCATCGACGCGACATAGCCTTTGACCTTGTCGTCGATTTGTTTCCACGAAGAGAGCATGACGACGGGCTGGAGGAGCGCCGTGAGGAGCACGAGCACGAGGGCGATGCCGTCCATCCCGAGACGATAGGAGATCCCGAGGCTCGGCAGCCAGGTTCTCACCTCCACGAACTGGAACCCCGGATCGCTGATGTCGAAGCGAGACCAGGCGAGCAAGGCGAGCCCCAAAGTGGCGAGCGAGGTGAGCATCCCGACCCAGCGATGCAGCGACTTCGCGTTCCGCGGCGTAAGCAGGAGCAGAACCAACCCGACGGTCCCGGGGGTGAGGACCAACGCGGAGAGCAGCATGCCCGATAGCCTCATCTCCGTCACCCCCTAAAGCAGTAGCCACGCCGCGGCCAGGATCGCCCCGCCGAGGACCATGAGCGCGTAGTTGCGGACGTTGCCGGTCTGTACGAAGCGCAGCAGGTCGCCGGCGATCTCGGTGAAGAACGCCAGCGACACCAGGACCCCGTCGATCACGACGGTGTCGAGCCCCTTCCACAGCCACCATGCGAGACGGTTGGTGGGCCGCACCACCGTCGCGTCGTAGATTTCGTCCACCCAGTACTTGTTGGCCACGGTGCGGTACAGGCGCGGCCACGCGGCGGCCACGCGGGCCGGTACAGCCCCGGCCTCGGGTCCGAAGTAGAACCGTTTCGCGAGCCAAATCCCCGCCCCCGCCACACCCACCGACAGCACGATCAGCCCCCACTCCACACCCAACGACACGTGGTGCCCGACCGTGACCGCCGGTGCCACCGGGTGCAGCAGGTGCTCGAACCAGTTCGAATCGAACCAGTCGAACACCATCGCCTTGCTCACCCCGAGCAACCCCGCGACAACGCTGCCACCAGCCAAGATCCGCA
>ERZ1026810.570-NODE-570-length-20052-cov-4.299624_pt1 | contig 20052 bp, 20 predicted proteins | sample MGYA00520872_ERZ1026810 | MGnify/ENA primary metagenome ERZ1026810 (study PRJEB33270, sample SAMEA104284477) | anaerobic digester metagenome | biome: Anaerobic digester microbiome; feature: mesophilic sludge digester; material: Anaerobic digester biomass | place... | reverse complement strand
TTCTAGTCATTAGTATTGAGGTGTCTGTGTATAGTATATGCTTGTTATATTATTGTGTATTTGTGTTGTTGTTATCTGTTTGGTGGAACGCGGTATTGATTGGTCAGTTGTGTTTTTTTGTGTTATTTTGTTTTTTTTTTAATGATACGGCGACCACCGAGATCTACACAGAGTAGATCGTCGGCAGCGTCAGATGTGTATAAGAGACAGGTGCAGGGGATGAACGACTTCCGGCGGATCGGCTACGGCGGTCCATGCCCTCCCGGGGGGACGCACCGGTACTTTTTCAAGCTCTACGCCCTGGACGCCACGCTGGGACTCAAGCCGGGGATCACGAAGGATCAGCTCCTGCAGGCCATGAGAGGACACGTCCTGGCCGAGGCGCAGCTGATGGGGACATACAAGAGATAGGCATAAGGCATTGGGCATCAGGCATTAGGAAGAGAAAAGAGCCTGTTCCTTTTTGCCTGTTGCCTGGAGCCTGTTGCCTGGAGCCTGTTTTGTTCGAGCCGTCCTATCTGGAATTGAATCGCAGGGGGGCGCTGCGGGAGCGCGCGCGGGAGGCCGTGGAGCGCATGCGCCGCTGCCGGCTCTGTCCCCGGGAATGCGCGGTGAACCGGCTGGAGGACGAGCAGGGCTTCTGCCAGACGGGACGAAAGGCCATGGTGTCCAGCGCCGGCCCCCACTTCGGCGAGGAGTCGCCGCTGGTGGGCTCGCACGGCTCGGGCACCATCTTTTTCAGCTCCTGCAATCTCCTTTGCTCCTTCTGCCAGAACTATGATATCAGCCACCTGCGGGAGGGCGCCGAGGTCGGGCCGGACGCGCTGGCCGGCGCCATGCTCCAGCTGGCCCGGGGTGGGTGCCACAACATCAACCTGGTCACGCCGAGCCACGTGGTCCCCCAGATCCTCGAGGCGCTCGTTCCGGCCGTCGAGGGCGGGCTGGACGTGCCGCTGGTCTACAACACCGGCGGCTACGACTCGGTCGAGACGCTGAGGCTGCTCGACGGGGTCGTCGACATCTATATGCCCGACTTCAAGTTCTGGGACAACGCGTGGGCTGAGCGTTTCTGCTACGCCGGCGATTACCGCGAGCGGGCCACGGAGGCCCTGCGTGAGATGCACCGGCAGGTCGGCGACCTCGAGATCGACGAGGCCGGCGTTGCGGTACGGGGGCTCCTCGTGAGGCACCTCGTGATGCCCGGCGGCGTGGCGGGGACGGAGGAGGTCATGCGGTTCCTCGCCGCGGAGATTTCGCGAGACACCTACGTCAACGTCATGGACCAGTACCGCCCCTGCTGGGAGGCGAACAAGACCCCGGCGATCAACCGCCGCATCACCGGCAAGGAGTACGAGGAGGCCCTGGACATGGCCCGAAAGGCAGGGCTGCACCGATTGGACAATCGAGTGAGGACACAACTGGCACGGTTCTGAGAGGCGTTTGACCTGGACGCATAGGGAGCCAAAGCGCGCAAGAGAAGGTGTGAAGGTGAGAGGGTAAGAAGGTTGGATGTGCCGGAGACTGAAGTCATGCTCTCCGCTTCTCCAACTTTCCCACCTTCAAACCCTCTTACCCTCTGCCTAGCATGGCCGAACACGAAACAAGGATGGTGAGACTCCATGCCGATTTTCGAGTATCGATGCGAGAAGTGCAAAAAAACCTTCGAGACCCTCGTCTTCGGAAACCAGGAGGTGTCCTGCCCGACGTGCAAGGGGAAAAACGTGAAAAAGCTCATGTCGGCCTTCAGCCACTCGAGCGACGGCAAGTTCACGAGCTCCGCGGGCCCCGGCTGCGGGTCCTGCAGCGCCGCCAGCTGCGGCCCTTCCTGAGGGGGTTGAGGACGCGGCCGGAGGTTCCGGCCGGAGACAACGGAACCGGGGGCGCGGCGCTGCAGCGCTCCGCGTCGCGAACCCCGCCGCGGCGGGGATGCAGGCCTGCGGAGGCGAATCGTCGGAGAACCGGGGAGATACGATGGAAGAAAAAAACGTGCTGCAGACCTTCAAGCGGTCCCGCCGGGACCGCTGGCTGGGAGGGATATGCGGGGCCCTGGGCAGCCGCACGCCGGCCCCGTCCTGGGCGTGGCGCCTGCTGTTCGTGCTGCTGTTCCTCGCCTACGGGACGGGGTTGCTGTTCTACGTCCTGCTCTGGATCTTCGTGCCGCAGGAAGAAGAGGGAAGATAGGAAGATCGGAAGTTACGAAGAGCGGTAAAGATCCCGGACCCATTTTCCGAGCCTCATCACTTCGCAGCTTCTTCCCTTCGCTGTTGCCCGAACGGATAAGGGCAACGGTCCGTCCGAAGGACGGACGGCCTAATCTCCCAGCGGCACCTCGTCCCCCTGCCCCTCGAGAACCTCGCGAACCTTCTTCAGCATGTCCTCGAGCCGGTAGGGTTTCGCCATGAAGCCCGTGGCGCCCGCCCGGAGGATGGCCTCAACGGTCTGCGTCGCGGCGTAGCCGCTGGCGATGAGGACCTTGACCGACGGATTCATCTTCAGGAGCTCCTGGAGGCACCTCTCTCCGCCCATCCCGGGCATCCCGAGGTCGAGGATCACGAGATCTATGTCCCTGCCCCGCCTCGCGTAGGTTTCGACGGCCTCCTCGCCGCTGCGGGCCATGAGCGCCGTGTAGCCGAACTGCTCGAGGGTGTTCTGGCCGATGTCGAGGATGTCCACTTCGTCGTCGACGAGGAGGATCGTCTCCACCCCCCGGTAGTCGGCCTTCTTTCGGGCCTCCTTTCCCGGGACGGCCCCCTCCCGTTGCCCGGCGGGCACCAAGATCCGGAAGATCGTCCCCGAGGCCGGACGGCTTTCGCAGAGGATGATCCCGTGGTGACTCTGGACGATTGCGTAGACGATGGCGAGCCCCATCCCGATCCCCGACCCCACGCTCTTGGTCGTGTAGAAGGGTTCGAAGATCCGCTCGAGTGTCTCCCGCTCCATGCCGCGTCCCGTGTCCGCGAAGGAGAGCTCCACGTAGTCCCCGGGCTTCACGCCCGCGTGTCTGCGGCAGAAGGCCTCGTCGAGCCGGACGTTGCGCGTTCCGATGACGATCTTCCCGCCGTCGGGCATGGCATCCTTCGCGTTGATCCCCAGGTTGAACAGGGCGTGTTCGAGCTGCACCGCGTCGCCGTCGATGGGGTTCAGGTCCGCGGCCAGCCGAAGCTCCGCCGCAATCGATTCGGGGATGGTCCGGGCCAGCGTCTTCTGGGCCTGGCGCACCACCTCGTTGAGATCGAGGGGCTCCAGGCGGCTCTCCTCGCGGCGGCTGAAAATCAGCAACTGCTTGGTGAGCGCCGCCGCCCGCTGGACGGAGCGCTCGATCTGCAGCAGCCATCCCTGCTCCGTGCGGTCCCGGTCTCCGCGCATCATGAGCAGCTGGATGTAGCCCGAGATGCCCTGCAGATGGTTGTTGAAGTCGTGGGCGATCCCGCCGGCAAGCGTCCCGACGGCCTCCATCTTCCTGGCGTACTGCAACCGGGATTCGAGATGGGCCTGCCGCGTCACGTCCCGCAACAGACACAGCGCCGCGGGGCGTTCCTCCCAGGTGATGGAAACGGCGCGCACCTCGGCCTGGAACTCCTGACCTCCCTTGCGGAGCGCCCGAAAGGCCAGCGCTCCTTTGATGTCGGCCCCGGAGAGGATCTCGCGGTACCGGCCGAGCACGCGCTCACGGTCTTCCGGACGGACGAGGTCCGCGATGGGCACGGCGTCCAATTCCTCCGCCGTGAATCCCACGAGCTCCGTCATCGACGGGTTGGCAACTTTCACGCGACCGTCCTGGGCGATAAAGATCCCGTCGCGGATCTCCTTCACGACGAACCGGTAGCGCTCCTCGGAATCCTTCAGTGCCCGCGCGAGGGCCGCGAACTCCTTCTCCACCTCCTCGAGGTAACGGACGCGCTCGCGGAGCGCCGCGATCTCCCTGAGGCATGGATCCTTTCCGGGCCCTGTCACCGGATCACTCCTCCTGTCCTTGCTTGCCGTCCCGGGCTGCCTGCTCCCGGATCCGCCTCCACTTCGTCAGGCGCTCCCGGATGATCTTCTCGTAGCCGCGGTCCGTGGGCGAGTAGTAGACCTGTCCCCGGAGCCTCTCCGGGAGGTGGTCCTGGGGAACGATGGCCTCCTTGTAGTCGTGGGCGTACCGGTAGCCCTTCCCGTAGCCGAGCTCGCGCGTGAGCCTCGTGGGCGCGTTGCGGATGTGCAGCGGCACGGGCAGCGTGCCCGTCTCGCCGATGACGGACTTCACCATCCCGTAGGCCCGGTAGATCGCGTTGCTCTTGGGGGCCGTCGCCAGGTACGTCGCCGCCTGCGCGAGCGACAGCTCGCCCTCGGGCCGGCCGATGAAGTGAAAGGCCTGCATGGCCGCCATGGCCACCTGGAGGGCCATGGGATCGGCATTGCCGATGTCCTCGGAGGCGAAGCGGATCATGCGTCGCGCCACGTACAGGGGGTCCTCGCCCGCCTCGAGCATGCGCGCCAGCCAGTACAGGGCCGCGTCGGGGTCGCTGCCCCGGAGGCTCTTGTGCAGGGCCGAGATGAGGTTGTAGTGCTCCTCGCCCGCCCTGTCGTACTGCAGGGCCTTGCGCTGGAGGGCCGTCTCGGCCATGGTCAGGGTGATCGTCCGCTCCCCGGGGTCCTTCCCGGCCACCAGCGAGGCCGCCGCCTCGAGGTTGTTCAGGGCTGACCTCGCATCGCCGTCGGCGGCGCGGACCAGGTGATCGAGCGCCTCGGGTTCGACCTCGATGGACAGCCCGCCCAGACCCCGCACGGGGTCCGCGAGAGCCCGCCGGAGAATCTCGGCCAGTTCCTCCTCGGTGAACGGTCTCAGGACGATGACGCGGGTGCGGGACAGCAGCGGGGAGATGACCTCGAAGGAGGGGTTTTCGGTGGTGGCGCCGATCAGCGTGATGAGGCCGCTTTCCACGTGGGGCAGGAAGGCGTCCTGCTGGGCCTTGTTGAACCGGTGAATCTCGTCGACGAAGAGGATCGTCCTGCGGCCCGTCGTCTCCAGTTCCGACCGCGCCTCGTCGATGACGGCTCGGATCTCCTTGACGCCGGAGAGGACCGCCGAGAAGGTGGCAAAGTGGGATTTCGTCTCGCCGGCGATCAGGCGCGCCAGGGTGGTCTTCCCGGAGCCGGGCGGCCCCCAGAAGATCATGGAGAAGAGGCGGTCCTCCTCGATGGCCTTGCGCAGCAGCCCCCCCTTGTCCAGGACGTGGGACTGGCCAACGTATTCCTCCAGGGTCTCCGGCCGCATCCGGTCCGCCAGGGGACGGGCGTTGCTCAATCGCTCATCGGAAGAGTCCATGAGGTCCGTGAAACCTTGAAAAGAATGAAGTTAGGATGCTATGAAGAGCGGAAGATCGGAGTGGATGGGGAATTCTTTTTTTCTCTTATCCGCTCTTCCTCACTTCTGCTCTTCCGATCTTCGCAGGCCAAGAACGCAAGAACACTCATGTGCATGCCCGCAGTGCACGTCCACAGTCAACAGCCCATTGGCCGCCTCCCCGCGGGCGGCAGAAACATACCATGTCTCACGGTGAAACACAATCGTGCAGGGCCCGAACGGCAGAGACAGTAAAAAATGAAAATCCCCCTTTTCCCCCCTTTGCAAAGGGGGATGAAAGGGGGATTCATGTCTTTCGCCTATCGCCTATCTTCCAATACACTTCGGGTGCGACTCGATCGCCCTGAGGGCCCGATGGATCTCCTCGTCGGGCAGCTCGTAGGCCGAGAGCTTCCCGGAAAAGTAGGCGTCGTAGGAAGCGAGGTCGACAAGACCGTGACCGCTGTAGTTGAAGAGGATCACCTTCTCCCTGCCTTCCTCCTTGGCCCGCCTGGCCTCGTCCACGACGGCAGCGATGGCGTGTGTCGTCTCCGGCGCGGGGATGAAGCCCTCCGTCCTTGCCCAGAGAACGCCCGCCTCGAAGGTGTCGAGCTGGTGGTAGGCACGCGCCTCAATGATGTTCTTCTCCAGCATGTGGCTCACGATGGGGGCCATCCCGTGGTAACGGAGCCCGCCCGCATGGATGGGCGCCGGGATGAAGTCGTGCCCGAGGGTGTGCATGGCCAGCAGGGGGGTCGTCTTGGCCACGTCGCCGAAGTCGTAGGCGAAGGGCCCTGTCGTCAGCGTCGGGCAGGACGTCGGCTCCGAGGCGATGATGTGGATCTTCCTGCCGTGGATCTTGTCCTGGACGAAGGGAAGGCTCACGCCAGCGAAATTGCTCCCGCCGCCCGCGCAGCCGATGACCACGTCCGGGTACTTGCCGATCTTCTCGAACTGCCTCTTCGCCTCGAGGCCGATGATCGTCTGGTGCATAAGCACGTGATTGAGCACGCTCCCCAGGGAATAGCGGGAGTCCTTGCCCGTGACGGCGTCCTCGATGGCCTCGCTGATCGCGATGCCGAGGCTGCCCGGGCTGTCGGGGCTCTGGGCCAGGATGTTGCGCCCGGCCTGCGTGCGGTCGCTGGGGCTGGGGATGCACTCGGCGCCCCAGGTCTGCATCATCATGCGCCGGTAGGGTTTCTGGTCGTAGCTGACGCGGACCATGTAGACCCGGCAATCCAGGCCGAACATGCGGCAGGCCATTGCCAGCGCGCTTCCCCACTGGCCGGCGCCCGTTTCCGTCGCGAGCCGCCTGATGCCGTAGGCCTTGTTGTAGTAGGCCTGGGCCACGGCCGTGTTGGGCTTGTGGGAGCCGGGGGGGCTGACGCTTTCGTCCTTGTAGTAGATCCGGACTGGGCACCCGAGGGCCTTCTCGAAGTTGATCGCACGCCTCAGCGGCGTCGGCCTCCAGAGGAGGTACTTGTCCAGGACCTCTTCGGGGATCGAGATCCAGCGCTCGGGGCTCATCTCCTGCTCGACCAGGTTCATGGGAAAGATGGCCTGCATGTCCTCGGGCCGAATCGGCTGGCCCGTGCCCGGGTGAAGAGGGGGATTGACCGGCCCGGGCAGGTCAGCCAGGGCGTTGTACCACTGCCTCGGGATCTCCGCGTCGTTCAGCATGATCTTGCGTTCTTCCATCTGCGTTGCCTCCTTCAGGTTCGCTTATTTCGTTTATCCGTTCTTTTCCTGTAAAGGCCCGTTTCCCCGTTCCCCTCCCCCGGCCGGAGGGGCCCGTTGGATGGGGAGCGGAGGAGGGCGGATATTCTCCCGTACAAATCAAGAAAGCCATGGGAACCATCCCATGGCTTTCTCATAACCGGTCGGCCATGGGTGATTCTCCTCACCCACGGCCCCTTATGTCAATAAGAGGGCCCCGCGGGCAGGGTCCTGTCGCCCCGCCACCACCAGCCGAAGGAATTGATCACGAACAGCTCGTTCATACGCGTTACCTGCAAGCCCCTTACCACAGGCCCTCCCCCCTGTCAAGCCATTCCCTCGAGATCGTCCCGTTTTTTGAAACCCAATCGGGGCGGCCTTTCCGGGCGCCCCCGGGGCCGCCGGAGGCCAGCCTGCCACCGGGGGCGCCCGGACGCGCTTATTTCATTGAAAAGACGGTGTTTTTCTGATATGCACTGTCCTGCTAACGGGATATGGCTCAAATCTATGCTCCTGTCCATCAATGAGAAGAACCCGCAGGCCCGGCTGATCCGCAAGGCGGTCGAGGCGCTGCGAAACGGGGGGATCATCATCTATCCCACCGACACGGTCTACGGAATCGGCTGCGACCTGTACAACAAGCGCGCGATCGAGAAGATTCACGAGATCAAGCGCCGAAGCCAGAAGCAGCCCTTCAGCTTCATCTGTGCCGACCTGAGGGACATCAGCCAGTACGCCATCGTCTCCAATTACGCCTACAAGACCATGAAGAGGCTGTTGCCGGGGCCCTACACGTTCATCCTGCCCGCGTCGCGTCTCGTCCCCAAGATATTGATGACGAAACGGCAGACCACGGGAATCCGGGTCCCCGCGAACGAAATATGTCTGTCGCTCGTGCGCGAGCTGGGCCACCCCATCATCAGCACCAGCGCCTCGACGGACAAGGACGAAATTCTGAGCGACCCGGAGGAGATCCGGAAGCGCTACGGGCACGCTGTGGAACTCATTCTCGACGGGGGCATCCTGGCATCGGAGATGTCCAGCGTCATCAGCCTCGTGGACGACGTCCCCGAGGTGATACGCGCCGGCAAGGGCGACGTGAGCGAGTTCCAGTGAGGCCCGGCCAAACCGGTGGGGGACAGAGAGGAAACCGGCACATGAAGAAGATCATGCTCATCAACGCCGTGGACGAAGAACTGAGCCGCATGGCCGTCCTTGAGAGCGGCAAGCTCGTGGAGTACAATATCCAGATGTCGGCCCGCGAGCCCATCACGGGAAACATCTACAAGGGGGTCGTGCTCAAGGTGGAGCGGGGCCTGCAGGCGGCCTTCGTCGACTACGGGGCCAGGAAGCACGGCTTTCTGCCCCTCCACGACGTGAGCCCCGAGTACTTCCGCGGCGACGAGGGAGAAGAGGGAGGCCACCGGCATCGCCGGCCGCACCTGAAAAGCGGCCAGGAGATCCTCGTGCAGGTCGCCCGCGACGAGAAGGACCACAAGGGCGCCATGCTCACGACCTACATCTCCCTTCCCGGCCGCTACGTCGTCCTGCTGCCGAACCGGCAGAGCACGGGAATTTCCCGCAAGAGCGACGACGACGAGTCGCGCCAGAGCCGCCTGGAGCTCATGGAGCAGATCACGGCCGGGGACCGGGTGGGGTTCATCGTCCGCGCGGCCGGCATGAACCGCACCAAGCAGGAACTCTCGCGAGATTACTACGTGCTGCTCAAGATCTGGCGCGACATCGAGAAGAAGGCCCGCGAGGTCCACGCCCCAGCGCTCATCCACCAGGAGGGCGACTTCGGCGTGCGCTCGCTGCGCGACTACTTCACCACCGAGATCCAGGAGATCCTGGTGGACGACATGGAGACCTTCCGGAAAATGCGCGCCTACATCAGCACGGTGGCGCCGCGCAACGTGAAGATGATCAAGCTCTACCAGGACAAGACCCCGCTGTTCGACCGCTACCACCTCGAGCCCCAGATCGACGCCATCTACAGGGAGCGGGCCGAGCTCAAGAGCGGCGGCTACCTCATCATCAGCCCCACGGAGGCGATGATCACGATCGACGTGAACTCCGGAAGGGCCTCGGACCGCCGCGATGTGGAGGAGACGGCCTTCCGGGCCAACCTGGAGGCGGCCGAGGAGATCGCCCGGCAGCTGCGGCTGCGCGACCTGGGGGGGCTGATCGTCGTCGACTTCATCGACATGAAGGACCGCAAGCACATCGCCGAGATCGAGAAGACATTCAAGAAGGCCCTCAGCCTCGACCGGGCCCGGACCCAGATCTCGCGCATTTCCAAGTTCGGGATGATGGAGCTGTCCCGCCAGCGCAAGAAATCCAACATCCAGGAAATCAGCCACGTGACGTGCCCGCACTGCAAGGGCGCCGGCATGCGGCCCTCGCTGGAGTACGCGGCCCTGAGCACCTTCCGCAAGATCCGCCTCAACGTCCTGAAGGGAACCTACTCGAGTGTCCGCATCACGCTGCCCCACGAGATCGCCAACTACCTGCTCAACCAGAAGCGCAGCGACATCGTTGATCTCGAGAACGTCCACGGTGTCTCGATTCTCATCTCCGGCAACCCCGACATGCTCTGGGAGGAAGCGAAGTTCGAGTTCGTCGAGCGCGAGCACGTTCCGCCGGCGGTCCCGGAGGGCGAGGAGGGGAAGAACGGTGAGGCGAGGGCCGAGGGCGCGACCGGCGAGGCGGGCCGGGGGACGCGCAAAAAGCGCTCGCGGCGCGGCCGGCGAAGGCCCGGCGACAGACGGGACGAGCAGGAGAGGGAAGCGGAGCCGGCAACGGCGGAACAGCAGGCAACGTCCGCGCCCGGGCCCGGAGAGCCCCCGCCCGATGGACCGCAGGAGGAGAAGAAACCCGGCGGCGGGATCATCACGAGGATTTACGATATCTTCAAGTTCTAGGCGAAAGGCATAGGGCGCAAGGCTAAAGGCCAGCAAATCCCCCTTTCATCCCCCTTTACCAAAGGGGGAAAGAGGGGGATTTTCTTTTCTGTTGGCTGTTGACTCTTGGCTGTTTTGTTCCAGAATCCCGAAGCCTGATTCCGGAATCCCACAGGCCCTCCGGGCCTATTTGCCCCTCCCCAGTTCCTGCGAGCGCAGGGTGGCCGCCTCGACGGCCTGGATGAGGGCCGACCGAAGCCCGTGCTTCTCGAGGGCCCGGATGCCGGCGATCGTCGTCCCCCCGGGGGACGTCACCATGTCCCTGAGCTCCCCGGGGTGCTTCAGGCTGTCGAGGTAGAGCTTCGCCGCCCCCAGGAGCGTCTGCGCCGCGAGCTTCGTGGCCACATCCCGGGGCAGCCCCATGAGGACGCCGCCGTCGGAGAGCGCGTCGATGATGATGAACCCGTAGGCCGGGCCGCTCCCGGAAAGGCCCGTCACGGTGTCCATGAGGTCTTCCTTCACGACGACGGTTACGCCGAGGGCGTCGAAGATCCCGCGCGCCGTGGCCAGGTCGGCCCCGGATGCCGCCTCGCCCGCCGCCAGCGCCGCCGCTCCCTCGCCCACCAGGGCCGGCGTGTTGGGCATGACCCGAACGATGGGTATGCCCTTCTTCAGGCGCTCGGCGATGAACCGGATGGGGATGCCCGCCGCGATGGAGACGACAAGCTTTTTGCGGTCGATGACGGGCGCGAGCTCCTCGAGGACCTCCCCGATCCCCTGCGGCTTGACGGCCAGGATGACGATGTCGGCATCGCGGGCGGCCTTTCGGTTGTCCTGCGCCGTCCCGACGGCGTACCTGCCCTTTAGGTAGGCCAGCCGGTCGGGCACAATGTCGCTCACGGTTACACTGCCGGGCTGGGCAAGGCCCGCCTTCAGGATCCCCGCGGCGATGACCTCTCCCATCTTCCCCCCGCCGATGATGACAATCTTCTTTGCCTTCATGGTGTTAGCTCCCTCCTGTTTTTTCCGCCCTGCCGGACCGGTGGTCCCCTGTCTGGCACGAATCTTGTTACTACCTCCTCATGGCACCGGATGGCACCGCCCGGGTGCAGGCGGGGCGCCGGAATGGCCCCGCGGAGGCCACCTCCGGGAAATCCCGCACCGATGCGGGTTTCCGCCAGAATATAAGCCTTGACTTTGACGAACTCAACTTTTATTTTCAAGATCCTGCTTTTTCAGAAGGGTGAACGATGTTCCTCGTGGCCAATTTACTGGAGGCCCTGGCCCGGATTCTTGACGTAGCGCTGAGCCTCTACACCTGGGTGATCATCATCCGAGCCCTTCTGTCCTGGGTGAATCCCGATCCCTACAATCCCATTGTCCGGTTCCTGTACCGGGCGACGGAACCGGTCCTGCGGCCGGTGCGGCGATGGCTCCCCCTGGGCAACATCGGCATTGACCTGTCGCCCGCCGTGGTCATCGCGGCGATCCTGTTCCTGCAATATTTCCTGGTCCCCAGCCTGCTCCAGATGGCGTTCAGGCTCAGGATCTGACGGATGGCGTTTGTGAAGATCTCCCCGAGAGACGTCCGGCAACGGCAATTCAAGAAAGGCTTCACGGGATACGACCCCGAAGAGGTCGGAACGTACCTGAAGGCCGTGGCTGCGGAGATGGAGCGCCAGATCGAGCAGAATGCCCGCTTCTCGGAGCTCATCGCAGACCTCGAAAAGAAGCTCACCGTCCTGAAGGTCAAGAAGATCTTCGGCGGCAAGGAGAAGGGCGACGACCTCCCTCCCGAGGCCAGGAAGGACGTCGAGCAGATTCTCGCCGACGCGAAGGCCAGGGCCGAGGAGACGGTCGGCGCGGCGAAGGCCGAGGCCGATGCGCTGCGTGCCAAGGTCAAGGAAGACAGTGCCAGGGAGTTCGAAAAGCAGTACGGGCAGATGCTCGAGGAGGCCCGCGCCCACCAGCTCAAGACGCAGCTGCTGCAGCTCCAGGCCGAGGAAAACTACAACAACACCGTCGCCCAGGCGAAGGCCAAGGCCGAAGAACTTCTCAAGGAGGCCACCGCCCGGCGCGACGAAGTGGCGGCCCGCATCCGCGACGAGTACCGCGCCGAGGCCGACAGGCTCACGGCCGAGGCGAGGGCCCAGGCGGAGCAGATCCTGGAGAAGGCCCGCACCGAGGCGGCCGCCCTGGAAAAGACGCTGAACCTGGAAGGAGCGGAGTCGCAGGCCGACGAGATCATCGAGCAGGCCCGGGCCCGCGCCAGGGACATCGTCAACGCCGCAGGCCGGGAAGCGGAGAACCTCGCCGCCCGCAACGCGGAGAACGTCAAAAAGGAAATCGAGCGGGCGAAGGCCGATGCCGAGGCGATTCGGAAGAAGGCGGGGGACGAGGCCGCCGCCTTCAGGGAGCAGCAGCAGGCGGCATTCGCAAGGGAGATCGAGCCGAAAGCGAAGGCCGTGCTCGCCGAGGCGAAATCGCAGGCGGAAAAGATTCTCAGGGACGCCGAAGCAAAGGCAAAGGACATCGAGCCGAAGGCCGCGGAGCTGCTCTCCGGCGCGCAGGCCCAGGCAGAGAAGATCCTCAGGGACGCCGAGAGATCGGCCGGGGAGCTCAAGCAAAGGCAGGAAGAGAACCTCGCCCGGGAGCTCGAGCAGAGGCGCCAGGAGGCGATGACGAAGGCCCGGGCCGAGGCGGAAGCGATCCTGGAAGAGGCCAGGCGGGAGGCCGACGGGCAGAGGAGCCAGCAGAAGGATCCGTCGCGGGAGGCAGACCCACTTGTCCATGAACTCATCGCCGACGCGCAGAAGAAGGCCGGGACGATCATCCGGGAGGCCGAGGAGCAGGCGGCCGGCGGGCTCCTCGCGGCACGCGAAAAGGCCCGGGAGGCGGAAACGAAATCCGTCGAGATCCTCGCCGAGGCTAGGAAGAAGGCCGACGACATCATCAGCAGCACCATGATCGAAGCCGAGACCCACCGGACCCGCCTGCAGGAGGATCTGGCGAAGGAAGCGGAAAGGAAGACGAAGGAAATGCTCACCCAGGCGCAGGCACAGACCGAGCAGATCCTGTCCGCAGCGAAGGCCGAAGCGGAAAAGCAGTCCCGGCAATGGCGGGAAGAGGCCCTGAAGAACGCCGAGAAACAGGGCCGGGACCTCATCGACGAGGCGAAGGCTCAGGCCGACAAGATCCTCAGGGACGCCGCCGCCCAGGCACAGTCCCGCAAAGCCAAGCTCGAGGAGGAGAACAAAAAGGCCCTCGACGCCCTGCTGGCCGAGGCGAAGGGGCGGGCCGAGAGGCTCCTCAAGGAAGCCGAGAACCAGGCGGGCGAGCTCAAGACCCGGATCGCCGAGGAGGGCCGCAGGGAGCAGGAGCGGATGCTGGACGAGGCGAAGGCCAGGGCCGACGAGTACCTGAAAAAAGCCCAGGCGGACACCGACCAGGCCAAGGCCAGGAATGCCGCCGAGGGGCAGGCCGCAGGGCAGAACCTCCAGGCCCTGCGAAACGAGGTCGAGCTTCTCACCGAGGAGATCGAGAAGCTCAAGAATCTCAAGGCCTGGCACGAGAAGGACTTCTTCTCGTTCCTCACCTTCAACCTTGAGCTGCTCGAGACCTGGAAAAAGGGCCTCGACATCCCCATCCCTGTGAACACCGGCCGCTCCGAGGCGGACCACCTCCGCGGCGAGATCAAGAAGCTCTCCAACATCAAGAACCAGCTCGAGAAGTACTTCGAGTCCTTCATGGACTTCAACGAGAAACTGCTGGAGGCGATGAAGAAGGGATCCGCCGACTGGGACGGCGTGCAGTAACCGCAGGGCACGTGACCGGGGGGGGGAACGCCGTCTCCCCTTCAAACCCTCTTACCCTCTGCATCAAAGGACGTCCTGCATCCGGGCTTTTTTGACCCGCCCCAGGACGACTTTCCGACAAAGACCGCAGCCCATGATCGCCATCAGGGAAACATCGAAGGGATTGTCGTTCGACGTCCGCGTGGTACCCGGGGCCTCGAAGAACGAGGCGGCGGGCATCCGGGACGACGCCCTGAAGATCCGCCTCGCGGCCCCCGCCGTCGAGGGGAAGGCCAACCGCGCCTGCATCGAGTTCCTGGCCGGCCTTCTCGGGGTCCGCCGCTCGGCCCTGACGATCACCGCTGGCGAAAAGTCCCGCAGGAAGACCATCACCGTCGGCGGGATGACCCGCAGGGAGCTGGAGACGCGCCTCCAGGAGGTCATCCAGCCCTGAGGCAGGGGCGGAAGAGAAAACGGATCGGGCCCTCATCTGTGCTTGACGGGGCTGAGGGTCCTTCTATAATGGGTCCCCGATGGAATCCGCCCGGCCCGCCCACGAAACCGAGAACCACCGCGTCGCCAGGGCCGCGGGCGTGGTGGGTCTCTCCACGATGCTCTCCCGCGTCTTCGGCTTCATCCGCGACGTGGTCGTGGCCCGCTACTTCGGCGCGGGGCTCGCCACGGACGCCTTCTTCGTCGCCTTCCGGATCCCGAACCTGTTGAGGCGGCTCTTCGCCGAGGGCTCGCTCACCATCGCCTTCGTGCCCGTCTTCACGGAGTACCTCAAGACGAAATCCCGAGAGGACGCCTTCGAGCTGGCCCGCGTGGCCTTCACGCTGCTGTCGGCCATCCTCGTGGCCGTTTCCGTCGCGGGCGTGCTGCTCTCGCCCGCCATCGTCACCCTGATGGCCCCGGGCTTCCGGGCCTCGCCCGACAAGTACGCCCTCACGGTGCTGCTCACCCGCATCATGTTCCCCTACATCTTCTTCATCGCACTGGTGGCCCTGTGCATGGGGATCCTCAACTCGCTGCGCCACTTCGCCACCCCGGCGCTGTCGCCCGTCATCCTGAACCTCTGCATGATCGCGGCGGCCCTTTTCCTCCGCGATTTTTTCGCCGAGCCCATCCTGGCCCTGGCCGTCGGCGTCATGATCGGCGGGCTGATGCAGCTGGCCGTCCAGCTGCCCGTGCTCTTCCGGCTGGGTGTCCGGCTGAGCCCCGATTTCCACTTCGGCCACGAGGGCGTCCGGCGCATCGGGGCGCTCATGCTGCCCGCGGCCTTCGGCGCCGCCGTCTACCAGATCAACATCTTCATCAGCACGCTGCTGGCCTCGTTCCTGCCGGAAGGTAGCGTCTCCTTCCTCTACTACGCCGACCGCATCGTCGAGCTCCCCCTGGGGATCTTCGGCATCGCCATCGGCACGGCGGCCCTGCCCAGTTTTTCCGACCAGGCGGCACGCGGGCAGCACGACGAGATGAAGCGCACGATCTCCTTCTCGCTGCGGCTCATGCTCTTCATCACGATGCCCGCCATGATCGGGATCCTCGCCCTGCGGGAGCCCATCATCTCCGTGCTCTTCCAGCGCGGCGAGTTCGACCCGCGCTCGGCGGTGCTCACGGCCCAGGCCCTCTTCTGGTACGCCGTGGGCCTCTGGGCCTTCTCCACGATCCGCGTGGTCGTGGCGGCCTTCTACGCCCTGCAGGACACCAAGACCCCCGTGCGCATCGCCGTGGTGGCCCTCGTCGTCAACACCGTCTGCAGCGCCGCCCTCATGTTCCCCATGAAGCACAACGGCCTGGCCTTCGCCACCTCCATCGCCTCGGCCGTCAACGTCCTCACGCTGGCGTACCTGCTGCGCAAGCGTATCGGCGAGTTCCTCGACGCCGCCTTCTGGCGTTCCCTTGCCCGCGTCACGGCCGCATCGGCCGTCATGGGGCTCTCCGTGGTCCTGGCCACACGCACCCTGGGATGGACCGTCGCAGCGCCCTTCGGGCACCGCTTCATGATCCTCCTGACGGGCCTGGGCGTGGGGATCACCGTCTTTGTCGCCTGCGCCGCCGCCCTGCGCTGCCCCGAGATGACGACGATCCTCAACGTGGTCCGCCGCAGGCTCGGCCGCCGCCAGGGCGATCGGGGAGGTCCGACGGGACAAAATCGTTGACGTCAAGACATTGACGTGATAAGAGAAATTTCAACTATTTCCGTCACATCCATCGCCCATGGGAGGCGTTGAAACGATTCGAACTTGCCATCGCGAGTCCCGGACCCCGTTTGGAAACGGGGTTGTCGATGGAAGGAACTGCGCCGGGTCGTCCTTGCGAGGAGGGCGCGAGCCCGACGCGGCAATCCCGGCGCTTCGAATGGCAGACCGCGTCGCTCCTTCGTGAGGACGCCCCCACGCGCACCCCCGGGTACGCATGACATTCAATGTAAGGAAAGGTATTTCGCCATGCTGGACGTCAAATTCCTCCGGGAGAACACGGAACTGGTTCGCCGCAAGATGCTCGAGCGCGGGCAGGAGATCGACTTTGCGCCCTTCATCAACGCCGAGAAGCGCCGCCGTGACATCCTGCAGGAGGTCGAGGCCCTGAGAGGCGAGCGCAACAAGGCCTCCAGGGAGATCGGGGCCCTGAAGAAGGAAAAGAAGGATGCTTCGGAACTCGTCGCCAAAATGGCCAGTATATCCGACCGGATCAAGGGCCTCGATGCCGAGTTGGCCCAGACGGAGGCCGACATCCAGAACTTCGTCATGGTCGTCCCCAACATCCAGCACGACTCGGTCGAGTACGGCACGAGCTCCGAGGACAACCCCGTCGTGCGCCACTGGGGTGAAAAGCCCTCCTTCGACTTCGAGCCCAAACCCCACTGGGACATCGGCGAGAACCTGAAGATCCTCGACTTCGCCTGCGGGGCGAAGATCACGGGCGCGCGCTTTACCCTCTACCGGGGCTGGGGCGCCAAGCTCGAGCGGGCCCTCTTCAACTACATGCTCGACCTGCACACCTTCCAGCACACCTACACGGAGGTGCTCACGCCCTTCATAGTCAACAAGGAGAGCATGACCGGAACGGGCCAGCTTCCCAAGTTCGAGCAGGACCTCTTCAAGATCCAGGGGATGGACTACTACCTGATCCCCACGGCCGAGGTGCCCGTCACCAACATCCACCGCGACGAGATCCTGAGCGAGAAGGATCTGCCCGTCTACTACGTGGCCTACTCCCCCTGCTTCCGCAGCGAGGCGGGCTCCTACGGCAAGGACACCCGCGGCCTCATCCGCCAGCACCAGTTCAACAAGGTCGAGCTCGTGAAGTTCTCGGTCCCCGAGACCTCCTACGACGAACTCGAGAAGCTCACGCTCGATGCCGAGGACATCCTCAAGACCCTGGGTCTGCACTTCCGCACGGTGAGCCTCTGCACGGCCGACCTGGGCTTCTCCTCGGCCAAGACCTACGATCTGGAGGTCTGGCTGCCCGGCCAGAACGTCTACCGTGAGATCTCCTCGTGCAGCAACTTCGGCGACTTCCAGGCCCGCCGCGCCTCGATCCGCTTCCGCAGGGAAGGTTCCGGCAAGGTGGAGTTCGTTCACACCCTCAACGGATCTGGCCTTGCGGTGGGACGCACGGTGGTGGCCATCCTCGAGAACTACCAGCAGAAGGACGGCAGCGTCGTCATCCCCGAGCCCCTGCGGCCCTACATGAAAGGGATTGACAGAATACCCGCCGGCGGGTAATATGCCGTTTTCCAAAACGGGTATCCTGCCGGCCCGGCCCGGCCGGCTCGCATCAAAGAGGCAACGCCGGAGGGATGGCCGAGTGGTCTAAGGCGGCGGTCTTGAAAACCGTTAACCGAAAGGTTCGCGGGTTCGAATCCTGCTCCCTCCGCCAGAATAGAACAGACACCCTGCCCGTCCAGGCCGTTGCTCCTCTCCCTCGACGGGAGAGGCCACCACATGACTCCTCTCTCTTGACGGGAGAGGTTGGGTGAGGGTGAGAATACACAGGCCGATCGAGCGCGGAGAGATGCCAGAGAGGCCGAATGGGTTCGCCTGCTAAGCGAATGTACGCCCTTTAAAGGTGTACCGGGGGTTCGAATCCCCCTCTCTCCGCCATTTTTTACAACCGAATCACGCGCGCCCTTAGCTCAGTTGGATAGAGCGTTGGACTACGAATCCAAAGGTCCTAGGTTCGAGCCCTAGAGGGCGCGCCAGTAAAATCAAGGGGTTGCGAGATTTTCATTGCCCGCAGCCCCTTTTTTATGTATTTTTCCTTCAGATATAGCCACTTATAAAATAAGACGATGCAAACAAAGATTCACATATCCGTCCCCGCGAACGAAATCGACTCTTTCTGCAAAAGGAATCACATCCGTAAGCTTTCCTTCTTCGGTTCCGTTCTCAGGGATGATTTCAAGCCGACAAGCGACGTTGATGTGCTGGTGGAATTCAAACCGGGTCAGACAATTGGTTTCTTCCGTCTTGCTGAAATGGAAATGGAACTCTCCAGAATCCTGGGGCGCAAGGTGGACTTGCGGACACCGATGGAGTTAAGCAGATATTTCCGACAGGAGGTTCTCAATACTGCAGAGGTCCAGTATGCTGAAGGCTGATCTCGTTCGCGTGCGCCACATGCTGGATGCCGCAAAAGATGCCATTGCATTTTCCACGAACAAAACCCGCCACGATTTGGACACCGACAGGATGCTCGTTCTGTCCTTGGTCAAGTCCATTGAGATTATCGGAGAAGCTGCCTCTGGAGTATCCTGAGAGCCTTTCTTATCGAAATCGCGTGTCTTCTTTCTCTGCTCATATCTCATCCAACTGACGGCTAACTGTCCAGCCGCACCGTCGGTTTCTTCTGCCTGCCCGACGGCCGCCCGATTGCCCTGAATTTGGTCAGAAGGGTAAACACGTCGCCTTTCGCCGCGGTGAAATCCTCCGCCTCGATTTTCTCCTTGAGCTCTTCCAGAAAGGGAAACAAGATCTCGAAGGTCCCTTCGACGGAACCGAAAAACTCGAAGACCTGCATGATCAGGATGTTAACCGCTCCGACGGCCTTGTCCCCGTCCTGCGCCTGGATGGCCGAGTGGAAGATTTCCGTTGTCTTGATGAGAATGTCGATGCGCCTCTTGTGAGCCTCGTTGCGGTCAGCGTGCCGGAGCCGAACCATCCGACGCGCACACCGTTTCAGCAAGCCAGCCGATTGGCGTGTCGGGCGGGATTGGTCGAGGGGCGGGCTCCCGGTACTGTTTTTTGGTAAGCGCCGAATCGTGGAGGATCCGGCCATGGCGGTCGTAGTACACAACACTATTATGCCGGTAGAGCCCCTCCTCGCAGTCAATCAGTTCATAACTGACCATGTAGGCAACCCCCTTGGTTGCCGGAATCGCTGCCTCCACAACGGCAGCCATCCTGGCGTTGAGCATCTGCCTCAAGGTCACGGTCACAAAACGGCCCATTTGCCGCACAGACGCCTTGTCGTAATGACACGGGCCCCAAACCGTCTCCCCCAGTTCGACCCACTCCGCCGCGTTCGCAGTCTGCACCATCGCCAGGAGAACGAAGAAAATAGAAACGATTGGGAGCGACTTCATGAGATCCCCCTTTCGATGAGGGACCCGCTCCCCAGGAGCGACTCGAAGAGGGCGGCCAGCATCGCGGCCTGGGAGACGCGACGGCAGGAGGTCTCGTGAAGCCCCTGGACGGAGAGCCCGAAGGCATCCCCCGGGTCGCCCTGTCGCGAGCTGAGCACCACGGGCGTTGCGGCCAGCCGAGGACTCAGGCGCAGCTTGCGCAGGAACTCGTAGCCCGCCCCGCCCGAGCGGGAAAGCTCCGTGACGACGATGTCGGGCGAAAACCCCAACAGCACCTGGAAGGCCTCGGCGTTGCTTGCCGCCAGGCGGATCACCGCCGCCGGCCAGCGCGAGCGGATGACCCCCGTGACCAGGGCGCGCCCCTCGGGCTCGTCGTCGACGACGAGAAAACGCGGCGCCCGCCCCCGGCCAGCCTCCGTGCCGTCCGCAAGGGCCCCCTCAAACATCCCGGGCTCGAATAGCTGCTGTTGCACATCCTTCCGGTTCGATTCCGTCATGCGTTGCCCTCCGTTCTTGCCGCTATTCACCCTCACCATGACCCTCTCCGGCAAGGAGACTGTGTCATCATCGGCTCTCGTCAATGCGAGCGACCGAAGGGAGCGCGGCAGTCTCAATCGTTTCGATACCATCCGAGATTGCTTCAGTCTCTTCGCTCCCTCGCAATGACATTGTGACACAGTCTCAAGGGCTGTCTCTTATACACATCTGACGCTGCCGACGAGC
>ERZ1026810.544-NODE-544-length-20724-cov-4.633733_pt1 | contig 20724 bp, 18 predicted proteins | sample MGYA00520872_ERZ1026810 | MGnify/ENA primary metagenome ERZ1026810 (study PRJEB33270, sample SAMEA104284477) | anaerobic digester metagenome | biome: Anaerobic digester microbiome; feature: mesophilic sludge digester; material: Anaerobic digester biomass | place... | reverse complement strand
GGCTACTGACGTGGCAGTATCCGTTGGATTAAGTAGTTGTTTTTTTTTCAAGCAGAAGACGGCATACGAGGTGCTCAGGAGTCTCGTGGGCTCGGAGATGTGTATAAGAGACAGGCATCGGATGTGCCGGCGGCGCGAAAATCCTGAATCTTCTTGTAAATCATGTGTTTGCAAAGTTTTTCCTCCGCGCTCCAGGCGTTTGGGCGTCGGCGGCGGGGCGCATAATCGGACGAGCGTCTGCATAATCTTCAATGAGATCAAGGCCTTGCGCCCTATGTGCCGTTTTGGAGCAGTGCGGGTTGGCCTTCCGTTTCGGGGTATCTGTGGCCCGGGCCTCTCCTTCCCTGCCTGAAGCCGACCGAAAAAGAGTCCGGTCGCCGGCGGCTACCCGGTGCGCCGGATTGTTGAGCCCTGCGAAGGGATCTGGTAGGATGTGCAAACACAGCCGGACAGGAGGAAAACGTGATGATCAGCGAGTTGGCGGACTGCCCCGTCGTCGTGGAGGTCCCCGTGGCATGGGGTGAGATGGACGCCTTCGGCCATGTCAACAACATCGTATACTTCCGTTATTTCGAGACGGCGAGAATTGCCTACTTCGAGAAGCTCGATGTGCGTGAATTCCTCGAACGGGACCCCGTCGGGCCGATCCTCGCCGAGACGGCCTGCCGTTTCCGTGCAGCCCTGTCCTACCCGGACCGGGTTTCCGTCGGGGCAAGGGTGACAGGCCTCAGCGAGGACCGCTTCGTGATGCGCTATGCCGTGTTCAGCCACAGGCTCGGCCGCATCGCGGCCGAGGGCGAGGGAACCCTGGTCTGCTTCGATTACCGGCGGGGCCGGAAGGCGTCCGTACCGGAAAAACTGAAGACCCGGATCGCCGAGCTGCAGGCCGGGGTCCCCTGAGACACCGGGCTTGCCCGAGCGGCAAAAGGCCGCCCCGGCATGGGGCGGCCTTTTGCCGCAGGGCCCCTTGCATGCCCGCTACATCCGCCGGTCCCTCCAGTGCAGAATGTTGGTCCGGCTTGCGACCGAGGGAGGGCTGATGTTCGCCTTCTGCGTGTTCGAACCGATCCCCGCGCCGCCGCTGACGGTCACGTAGAGGTCCGGCGTGCTGCTGAAGGGGTTCATGGACAGCACGGGAGCCGTTGGGATGCCCACGCCGAGCGTCATGCTCCGGCTGCCGCCCGACAGGGTCCCGGCGCCGCTGAGATAGTTGATGGCATAGAGCTTCGCCGTGCCCGCCTGGCTGCAGGGATCGCTCGAGCCGCTGGCGGGGGTGTAGGTGGTGAAATAGACCTGGCCCCCGAAGACGGAAGGGTCGGAGAGGCATTTTTCGCCCGCCCCTGCCAGGGTGATGTACCAGCCGTTCTTGGACGCGTTGTCTTTGTAGGTGCCGCTCGTGATGTTTTCGAGGGTGCTCACGTAGCGCGTGCCGGACAGGGTTTTGTCCTTCACGCCGAAGAGCCGGTCCGCGCCGCCGCCCACGACGATGGGCTCGGCCTTGTCGCCGGTGCCCCAGTAGAGCCAGATGGTCCCGCCCGCATCCCGGGTCGCTGTCGGGGCGTCGTAGACGGGCCCGATGCCGGCCTCCCGCGCGAAGAGCCGAGAGCCGCTCCAGCTGCCCGTCGAGCAGGAAGAGCCGTCGGCGTCGAAGCAGAACTTGAAGCGCCAGAGGTTGCCTCCCAGATCGCCGATGTAGGCCACGTCGATGAACCCGTCGTTGTCGGAGTCGATCATCGTCGGGGTCCCCGGCATCGCGTAGGCCAGCTCGGAGTTGTCCGCCGAGGTGTAGCTCCACAGGATGTTGCCGGTCGACAGCTCGACCACGAAGAAGCCTTTCCCGCGGGTGTCGCAGCCGGTCCCGGTGCAGTTCGAGTAGTTGTGCCCGCCGCCGAAGAACCCGACCCACTTCTCCGAGCCGCCCACCTTCACGCGGTGCACCATCATCTTGCTCCACGGGTCGCCGAGGTAGGGGGCCTGGCCTGCCGACGGGGTGATGCGCCACTTGTAGGCGGGGGCGGCCGTGTTGGTGATATCGAGGGCATGATAGCCGCAGTAGTGGGGACATTCGGCCGAGTAGACGTTGCTGAAGCCGCTGTCGCAGGAGCTCGAGGCGCTCCAGAGGGTCTGCGTGGCCCCGCGGCCCTGGGCGAAGATGAGCAGGGTTCTCCAGTCGGAGGGGCTCTTTGCCGTCCCGTCGCCGGTTCCCAGCCACACGTCGGCGACACTGATGGGGCCGTCGACGTAGTACTGGTGGGTCAGGCCCGTGGGGTGCGCGGTGTGGGCGATGTCCTTGAGCTTGCTCAGGAGGTTCGGGGCGATGAAGCTCCAGAGCTCGGCGCCGTCGCTCGTGCGGAAGGCGTGGAGCTGGCCGTCGTTGGCGCCTGCCACGACGATGCGCTTGCCGTTGGCCGTCGAGCGCACGTTGCTTGCGCGGAAGGACGCAAAGGCGTTTGAGCTGTCCCGCATATCCTGGAAGTACTGCGCCGGCGTTCCCACCGTGATCGGGTTGGAGCGGAAGGTGTCGCCCAGCTTCCAGTTGTCGGGGTTGAAGGCGCTTTCGCCGCGGATGAACCCCACCACCTCGTTTCGCCTCGTGTCGTCGGCCACATTGAGGTCCGCCCGCGTGACGTTCGACGCGTTGAAGGCGATCAGCGAGCCGGCCTTGAACGTGTAGATGGAACGCGAGGAGGCCGGCGTCGCCTGGAGCACTTCGCCCGCGTCCCAGACCACGCTGCCGATGCTGCCGTCCTGATTGATGTGGTACTTCTGAATGTGACCCTGCCAGAAGGGTTCCCCGTTGGCCGGCTGGAACGTCGCCTCGTAGAGGTAGTTCTCGTCGATAAGCCGGGTGGAGGCCACGGAGGCCTGTGTGAAGGAGTAGGTCGCCTCGCGGATGTGGTTGACGGCCTGGCGGAAGGCCGCTTCGAGCTCCGCGGCGTTGTTGGCGATGAAGGCGTAGCCGGCAAGCGCCGCCGTCCCGGGGTCGTTGGAGACGGCGAAACACTGCTCGCTCTTGCCGTTGCAGGTGCCCGTCGTGAAGTCGCCGCCGCAGGACGTGACCGCCGAGGGGTCGAAGCCCGACAGGGAGCCGGCGTTCGGGACCAGGGGGTTGTCCGTGCCGCCCCAGTAGGCCATCCAGTTGAGCGTGTTCTGCAGATGCGCGGGCATGTTGCTCCCCATGCCGATGACGAAGACCTTGTAGCCCGCATCGGCCAGGGCCTTGGCGGCCAGCACCGAAGCGCGCCGGCGCTTGTACTGGTCAGCCTGGGTGTCGGTGCCCGAGCCCCCGCAGCTCATCGTGTCGGCCCCGTCGGTGACGAGAATGACGAACTTCTGGCGGCAGCTGCGGTAGGGGTCGACCGCCTTGTTCGCGTCGAGGTAGCTCTTTACGCTCGAAAGAGCCGTGACCAGGGGGGTGGCCCCGGTGACGTTCGAGGCGCTCAGCGAGGAACGGATGTTCTTCGTGCCGCTGGCCGACTGGTTGACGGTGCAGGAGGAACTCCCGCAGTAGATCTCGGGGTACCTGGCGCCGATGTCGCGCAGCTTCGCGTAGGTGCTGTCCTGGAATTTGCCCAGCCCGAAGCGAATGTTCATGCTCGACTCGTCGGCAGCGTTGATCGTGCCGTCGCGGTTGTCGTCGAGGACGGTGAAAAGGGTCTTGCGGGCGATCTCGTAGCGCGAGCACAGCGTCGTGTAGCCCGTACGCGACGGATTGTCGTAGAAGGGGCCCGAACAGGTGGCGTTGCTGTAGAGATTCAGTGCGCCGTTCCACGAGTCGTGATCTCCGGGGGGGTTCCACTTCATACTGCCGGAGAGATCGAGGACGATCATGGCATCGGGGGCGACGGCCGTGAAGAGCCCCTCCTCGGTGTTGTCGTCGTCCGACCAGGCCGGACCTGCGGCAAAGAGCATCGCGGTGAGCGCGATCGCGCAGAGCCAGGCTGCCGGCATCCGTTTCCCTTTTTCGTTCGTCGTCCCGTTCATGACGAGCCTCCTTGGGGTTGAATCTGGCTGTCTGCAGGAGCAGCGGACATGCCACGGGAGAACCCGCGGGTGCCGGTCGAACAATATGAATGATATCGGCAAGTTGGGGAAAGGCGGGACGGGCGGGGACGGTGATCCGGACCTCACGAAAGGAGGCCGAAACGGCCTACAGGTCCTGAAATGTCTTCATGGAGGGCTTTTCGGGGAATGTTCCGAAATGGGACGGCCCCGTTTGGACCGCCGAAACAGGGAGGCCGGCGCCGCGGCGCCGGCCTCCCGTGACGATCGGTTGACCCGGCCGGACAGGAACTCAGTCCTTGTAAAGACCGGCAAATCTCCACTTCTTGCGCTTCTTCCAGCTTCCCCTGTGGTATGCGTAGCTGGCCAGCAGCGGCAGGGCCATTGTCGCCTCGGCATAGACCATCTGCTCCGCGACGGTGTCCACCTTGCCCCACGATGCGGCCTCCTTGAGGGTCGAGCTCGAGCAGGCCCCGTCGCGCACGTCGGCCACGGTGATCTGCACGGCATAGCGGTGCATGGGGACGTCCCTGCCCAGGATCTCGGCGCAGATGACCGTGTCCTGGACGAAGTTCTTGGGCACGCCGCCACCGATCATGAGAAGGCCCGAGGTGGGCGCGGCGATCTTGATCTCCGTCAGCTCTCGGAAGTCCTTCACCGAATCGATGGAGACATGGTTCTTCGGATGCCGGTGCTGATGCAGCACGAGGCCGAAACCGGCGCTCGAGTCCGAGAAGGCCGGGCAGAAGATGGGCACGTCGTTCTCGTAGGCCGCCTGGACGAGGGAGCCCTTCTTTTTGGCCTTCTTCGCCAGGTACTTTCCCATCTCCCGGATGAACTCGCGCGACGAGTAGGGCCGGGGCGCGAGCCCATCGGCGATCTCCATGACGGTGCGGTCGCAGTGCTGGAGCTCTTCCTCGTTGATGTAGGTGTCGTAAATGCGGTCGATGTAGAGCCTGCGAAGCTCGCTGTCGTCGACGTGGGGCGTGCCCTGGTAGTGGCGGAAGCCCAGGGCCTCGAAGAAGTCCATGTCCACGATGGAGGCCCCCGTGGCCACCACGGCATCCACCATGTTGTGTTTCACCAGATCGGCGTAGATCTGCATGCAGCCCGCGGCGCTGGTGCTTCCCGCGATGGTGAGGAAGATCACGCAGTGGCGGTCGGCGAGCATGCGATCGTACAGCTCGGCCGCCGAGGCGAGGTCCCGCGCCGAGAAGGACATCTTCCTCATGGACTTCACGAGGTCGACGGCGTCGATCCGGGTGATGTCGATGTGCTCGACCTTCGATTTCAGATAATCCCGTTTTGTCTTGCTGACGCTCTTTGCCATGAAAGATCCGTTATCCCTTCGGTTGTGGTTCCCTCTACTTACCCGAAGGTCCCGAAAAAGTCAAAACCGATAAGGGATCCCGCACGGCCCCGATCGTTTCGCTTGCATCGGGCCGGCCGCTCTGTTAGGGACAGGACATGACTCTCTTCCCGTCCCGCGAGGTTCTCACCGTTACCGGGCTCACGCGGCAGGTTCAGGACGTCCTGGAGGCCGCCTTCGATCAGCTCTGGGTCGAGGGAGAGATCTCCAACCTCCGCCGTCCCGCCTCGGGGCATCTATACTTCACGCTCAAGGACGAGGAGAGCCAGGTCCGGGCGGTGCTCTTCCGGCCCGTTGCCCGTTCCCTCCGGTTCGATCCCGAGGACGGGATGCGCATCGTCTGCCGTGCGCGGATCAACGTGTACAAACCCCGCGGCGAATACCAGCTCATCCTCGACTATGCCGAGCCCCGGGGCGCAGGCGCCCTGCAGGTAGCCTTCGAGCAGCTCAAGGCCCGGCTTCAGGCCGAGGGGCTCTTCGACCCGGGCCACAAGAAACCGCTTCCCTTCCTCCCCTCGCGGATCGGGGTCGTCACCTCGCCGTCGGGCGCCGTCATCCGGGACATCCTGAACATCACGAAGCGCCGCTTCCCCTCGGTGAATGTCCTGGTGGCCCCCGTAAGGGTGCAGGGTGTCGAGGCCCCCGGCGAGATCGTCGACGCCCTCCGCCTCCTCAACGAAGCGCCCGGCGTTGACGTGATCATCGTGGCCCGGGGAGGGGGCTCGCTGGAAGACCTCATGGCCTTCAACGACGAGGGGGTGGCCCGGGCCATCTTTGCCTCGCGCATCCCCGTTGTGAGCGCCGTGGGCCACGAGATCGACTTCACCATCGCCGATTTCGTCGCCGATATGAGGGCTCCCACCCCGTCGGCGGCGGCCGAGCTGGTCGTTCCCAGCCGCAGCGATCTCCTTCAGCAGATCCGGGCGCTGCACGACCGGGCCGTCCATGCCGGGGCCCGGGCCCTGCGGGTGCGAAGGGAGCGTCTGGAGACGCTGGCCGAACGGGTCCGCGACCCGCGGCGCCGGCTCGTCGATCTCCGGCTGCTTGTCGACGACCGCCTCGGCGGATTGACGGCTTCCCTTGTCCGCAGGCTGCGCGCCGAACGGGAGACGCTTCGCCGCCTGGAGACACACCTGCAGTACCTCAATCCAGCACGGCGACTCCAGACCCTCACCTTTGCGCTTGAAAATATGAGAAAAAGCATGATAACGGGTATCTTCCGCCAGGTGGAAGGCCTCCGGGCGAGGCTGGCGGGCCACACGGCCCTGCTGGACAGCCTGAGCCCGCTCTCCGTGCTGGCCCGGGGGTACGCCATCGCACGGACCGTGCCCGGGGGAAGGGTGATCCGGAACGCGCGGGATCTCTCAGCGGGTAACCTCGTTGGCATAAATGTTGCGAAAGGTCGGTTCAATGCGGTCGTCACCACGATCGAAGAAGAATGACGGGATGGCGGAGGTCAAGTTCGAGGATGCCCTGGCGAAGCTCGAGGAGATCGTGCGGAAGATGGAGCAGGGCGAACTGACGCTCGACGAGTCCCTGGCCTCCTTCGAGGAAGGGATCCGACTCTCCAGGCTCTGCGCCGGGAAACTCGACGAGGCCGAGCGAAGGATCGAGATCCTCCTGAAACAGGAGGGCGGAACGGACGCCAGGCCCTTCAACCCCGAACCGGAAGGAGATGACCAGTAACCCCGTATCCCTGGACGAGTACCTCGAGTCACGGAAGACCCTCGTCGATCAGGCCCTCGAGCTCTACCTGCCTGCAGAGACGACCGAGCCCCCCGTGATCTTCAGGTCCGCCCGATACAGCGTATTTGCCGGGGGAAAGCGCCTTCGCCCGATTCTCTGCATCGGCGCCGCCGAGGCCGTCGGCGGGCCGATCGATGCCGTGATGCCTGCGGCCTGCGCGCTCGAGCTCATCCACACCTATTCCCTCATCCACGACGATCTCCCGGCCATGGACGACGACGACACCCGGCGCGGCAAGCCGACGAGCCACAAGGTGTTCGGCGAGGCCGTCGCTATCCTGGCGGGGGATGCCCTGCTGACCGATGCCTTCCGGATCATCGCGGGAAGGACCCCCCTGGGGATCGTGAGGCCGGAGACGCTGCTCCAGGTCATCCAGGAGGTGGCGCTTGCGGCGGGATGGTTCGGCATGGTCGGCGGCCAGGCGGCGGACATCGAGGCGGAAGGCAGGCCGCCCGCGGAGAAGACGCTCCACTTCATCCACACGCGCAAGACGGGCGCCCTCATCACGGTGTCGCTCCGGGCGGGGGCCCTGCTCGGCGGGGCGGGAGCCGGCGCGCTCGACGCGCTGACGGAATACGGACGCCACGCGGGGCTTGCGTTCCAGATTGCCGACGATATCCTGAACGTCGAGGGCGATGCGCAGGCCCTGGGCAAGGGGACCGGCAGCGACCGGTCCCGGGGCAAGCTCACCTACCCGGCGCTCGTCGGGCTGGAGGCCTCGAAACGGCTCGCCGCGGAACTCGTGGAGAAAGCCGTCGAGGATCTCCGGGCATTCGACGGGCGGGCCGAGCCGCTCAGGAAGATCGCACGGTTCATCGTGGAGCGGGACATCTGATCCTCCGTTTCCTCTTTTGCCAAAGGGGACGAAAGGGGGAGCCGGACGCACAGGCACAGAGGACAGGGTAACGAAGGCATGCTCGAACGAATCGACTCTCCGGCCGACATCAAGCTGCTCCGCCAGGACGAGCTCGAAGCCCTCGCGGAGGAGATCCGAAAGGTCATCATCGAGACCTGTTCCGCCAACGGCGGGCACCTAGCCCCGTCGCTCGGCGCCGTGGAGCTCACCCTCGCCCTGCACTACGTCTTCGACGCCCCGCGGGACAAGATCATCTGGGACGTGGGGCACCAGGCCTACGCCCACAAGCTGATCACGGGCCGGCGGGATACGTTCCACACGCTGCGCAGGAGCGGCGGCGTCTGCGGGTTCCCGCGGCGCGAGGAGAGCGTCTATGACGTCTTCAGCGTGGGCCACAGCAGCACCTCGATCTCGGCCTCGGCGGGGATCGCCGAGGCGCGCTGCCTCAACGGCGAAAACTTCAAGGTCGTCGCTGTCATCGGAGACGGCTCCATGACGGCGGGCATGGCCTTCGAGGGTCTCAACTGGGCGGGGGACCGGAAGAAAGACCTCATCATCATCCTCAACGACAACGAGATGTCGATCTCGCCCAACGTGGGCGCCCTGTCGGCCTACCTCAACCAGATCATGACGGGCCGGCGGGTCACCAAGCTGCGCAACGACGTGAAGCAGTTCCTCCGGGGCATCCCCAACGTGGGCGAGCAGATGGTGAAGCTCTCCCGGCAGGCCGAGGAGGCCCTCAAGTCCTTCCTGACCCCCGGGGCGCTCTTCGAGGAGCTGGGCTTCGAGTACGTGGGGCCCCTGGAGGGCCACCGCCTCGACCACCTCATTACGATGCTGCGCAATGTCAGGGAGCACAACCGTCCCGTGCTGGTCCACGTGCTGACGAAGAAGGGTAAGGGGTACCCCTTCGCCGAACTGGAGCCCACGAAATTCCACGGCATCGGTCCCTTCAATGCCCGAACGGGCGACCTCGCCGTTGACCCGGGCGGCGCTCCCAGCTACACGGAGGTCTTCGGCCGGACGATGGTCAAGCTGGCCCGGGAAAATCCGCGCGTCGTGGCCATCACGGCGGCCATGTGCAGCGGAACGGGGCTCGATGCCTACGCGAAGGAGTTTCCCGAGCGGTTCTTCGACGTGGGCATCGCCGAGCAGCACGGCGTGACCTTCGCTGCGGGCATGGCGACGGAGGGGATCGTCCCCGTCGTGGCCATCTACTCGACCTTCATGCAGCGCGCCTACGATCAGGTCCTGCACGACGTCTGTCTCCAGCGGCTTCCCGTGGTGCTGGCAATGGACCGCGGCGGGATCGCGGGCGATGACGGCGCGACCCACAACGGCGTCTTCGATTTTTCCTACCTGAGGGCCATCCCGAACATCGTCGTCATGGCGCCGAAGGACGAGAACGAGCTGCAGCACATGCTCAAGACGGCCGTCGATCACGGCGGACCCGTCTCGGTGCGCTACCCCCGCGGCAGGGGGCTGGGCGTGCCGCTCGACGAGACCCTGAAGGCCCTCGAGATCGGGAAGGCCGAGATCCTCCGGGAGGGCGCCGACATCGCCGTCTTCGCCATCGGATACGCGGTGCGGCCGGCCCTGGATGCGGCAAGGCGCCTGAGCGAGGAGGGCATCGACGCCGCCGTCGTCAACGGCCGATTCGTCAAGCCCCTGGACGAGGAGCTACTCGTCCGCCTGGCCTCCGCGACGGGCAAGGTCCTCACCGTCGAGGAGAACGTCCTGGCGGGCGGCTTCGGCAGCGCGGTGCTCGAGATGCTCGAGATGAAGGGCCTGTCCGGCATCGAGGTGAAACGGCTGGGCATCCGCGACGAGTTCGTCGAGCACGCCACCCAGGCCGAGATGCGCCGAAAGTACGGGATCGACGCGGACGGAATCGTCGAGGCGGCGCGCAAGCTCGCCGCGCCGGCGAAACCGGCCCTGCTGGAAGCCGCGGCCAAGTAAAGGCGAGGGTAAGAAGAGCGGAAGAGCGGAGCCGGAGAAAGCAGGCGGAGCCAGAGGAGAGATTCCGGCTCTTCCCGCTGTTGGTCGGGCCGGATCTTCCGAATCTCCAACCCTCCGATCTTCATGCAATCGGAGCTTGAAGACGAAGACCGGGCGTTTACCCTGATCCTGCCGTCTGCCATCCAATGAAAGATAAATCCCCCAAGAGGAGGCTGGACGTGCTGCTCGTGGACCGGGGCCTGGCTGCCTCGAGGGAGCGGGCGAGAGCCCTCATCCTGGCCGGCGCGGTGCTCGTCAACGAAGAGCCCGCCGACAAGGCGGGCGCGCTGATTGCCGAGGGCGCAGCCGTCCGGGTCCGCGGTGAGGACCACCCCTACGTGAGCCGCGGCGGGGTGAAGCTCAGGGGGGCCCTGGATGCCTTCGGCATCCGCGTGGACGGCCTTGCGGCCCTGGACGTGGGGGCCTCGACGGGAGGGTTCACGGACTGCCTGCTCCAGGCAGGGGCGCGGAGGGTCTACGCCGTGGACGTGGGCTACGGCCAGATTGCCTGGAAGCTGCGAAACGACCCGCGGGTCGTCCTGTTCGAACGGACCAACATCCGGCACTTCCAGGGCGTAGGGGTCGACGAACCCGTCGACATCGCGACGATCGACACGTCCTTCATCTCCCTGCGGCTCGTCGTCCCGCCGGCTCTCCGGTTCGTCAGGGACGGCGGCGCCATCCTGGCCCTCGTCAAGCCCCAGTTCGAAGCGGGAAAGACCGAGGTGGGAAAGAGGGGCGTCGTCCGCGACCCCTCGGTGCATGCCCGGGTGCTGGAGGAGCTGAAGACATTCTTTGCGGAACAGGGCCTGTCCGTGAAGGGGTCCTGCGAATCGCCGCTTGCGGGCCCCGAGGGAAACCGTGAATTTTTCATCTATGCCGTGAAAACGGAAGGAAGCTAGGAGGCCAGGAAGAGCGGAAAAGGCGACCGCAAGAGTCCCGTACCCTGTTTTGCCATGATTAAACGGTTCGTGAAAAACATCGAGATCCGGCTGGCCGAAACCGCAGGCTTCTGCATGGGTGTGCGCAGGGCCGTCGACATGGTCCTCGACTTGGCCCAGCACAAGGGCGACAGCAGGATCTACACCTATGGACCCCTGATCCACAACCCCCAGACGGTGGAGCTGCTGAGGAGGCGGGGGATCATCCCCGTGCAGGACCTGGACGGGATCGAGGAGGGCACGACCGTGATCATCCGCGCCCACGGCGTCTCGCCGCAGGAGCGGGAAATCCTCAAGAAAAAGGGGGCCATGATCATCGACGCCACCTGCCCGAAGGTGGGCCGCGTCCAGTCGGTGATCAAGAAGCATGCCGCGCGGGACTACCGGATTGTCATCGTAGGCGACGCGGAACACCCCGAGGTGAACGGCCTCCTGGGCTATTCCGACGGGCGCGGCATCGTCGTCAGCAGCCGCGAGGAAGCGGACCGCCTGCCGGTCATGGAGAAGGCCTGCGTTGTGGCCCAGACGACGCAGAGCCTGGACGAGTACCGGGCCGTCGTCGAAAAGATCCTCGAACGCGTCCCCGAGACGGTCGTCTTTGATACGGTCTGCGACTCCACGGAGAAACGCCAGGCCGAGATCAAGGAGCTGGCCTGTGCCATGGATGCCGTGTTCATCGTGGGAGGCCGCGACAGCGCCAACACCCGGCGCCTGGCGCAGATCGCGGAATCCATGGGCACCCCCACCTTCCACATCGAGACGGCGGAGGAAATCCGGGACGTGGAACTCGGGCAGTACGACCGCATCGGGATCTCCGCCGGGGCCTCGACACCGAACTGGATCATCGAGCGGGCCGTCGACACGATCCGGAACGCGCGACTGGGGGCCGACGCGCGCGGCTGGTTCGTGACCCTGTGGCTTGCCTCGGTGCGCACCGACGTCTACTCGGCCCTCGGCGCGGCCTGCCTGGCCCTTGCGGCCCAGTACCTCCAGGGCGTCTCCATCAGCATCCTGCAGCTCCTCATGGCGTCCTTCTACGTGTTCTCCGTCCACACCCTCAACCGTTTCGTCGACCGGGAGGTGAGCGGACTGAGGGGGACGTTCCGCGAGGAGGCCTACGCACAGCACGCCCGGGTCTTCGTCGTCGCCGCGTTTCTCAGCATGCTGATCTCCCTGGGGCTTGCCAGCATGATCGGCCCGGTGCCCTGGCTCATGCTCGCCGTCGTCACCCTCGTCGGGGCCCTGTACAACATGCGGATCTTCCCGAGGGGGTGGCGTTTCCGGCGGCTTCGCGACCTGCCGGGAACAAAGAATTTCTTCATGGCCTCCGCCTGGGCCCTCGTCATCGCCGTCATCCCATACGTGGGGTGGCCGCTCGACGTCTCGGCGGACATGGTCGTGGCGGCGCTCTTCGTCTTCTCGGTCGTGTTCGTCCGGTCGTCCCTCTCGGACCTCATCGAGATCCAGAGCGATCGCCTGCTGGGACGAGAGACCATCCCCGTCGTCATCGGGGAGGCCAGGACCCGACGGCTCCTCGATGCCATCTCCCTGTTCCTGGCGCTGCTGCTCGTGCTGTCGTACCCCCTCAAGTGGACGACATCGCTCAGTTTCACGCTGCTGTCCTGCGTATATTACATGTGGATTTGTTTCGAGCTTTGTGATAGAAGAACGGCGCTTTCCGCGGCCGTCATCAACGGACTGCTTGAAACCAACTATGTTCTCGCGGGGTTATGCACAATGGGCTGGCTGATCGCCCTGCAGCTGCTCCGATGAGGACCGGGGGAATCTTGAAGAGGAATTCAGCGGCGGCCCTGGTTGCCCTGGCCGTCTGCTCCGCCTGGCTCCTGGCCGGCTGCGAAGGCCTGCGGTTCGTGCAGGCGGCCGAGGAGGCGAAGGATTTTCACCCGAGAAGCGTCGGGGTGCTGCCGGCCGATGTCGGCATATACAAGGATGCGGGCGGCAGGATAGACGACATCATCACCGAGGTGCTGAGCGGGACGAAGTGGTACGCCGCGGTGATCGGCGGGGCGGAGATCCGCAAGCGGATCGATGCGGACGAGGAGCTTCGCAAATCCGTCGATGTGTACCTAGCGAAGCTTCGGGAGCTGAACTTCTCGGATCCGGAGCTCTGCAAGGTAATCGCCGAGTTCTGCGGGATCGAGGCCGTCCTCATCCCCACCGTCGATGTCTGGGAGTACACGATGCTCGGCGGCGACAAGGTCGCGCGGGTGGGTCTCTCGATGCGGCTCGTCGACACGAAGACGGGGAAGACCATGTGGAGGGCCGGGCACCAGGTCACGGAGGAATACCGGTTCCTCAAGCCTGAGCTTGCCGCCATGGGACGCGCCATGGTCCGCAAGATGGTGGACCGAATGCCGCATTAGGAGCGAAGTCCCCCGGCATCGGGTTTATGGCTTCAGGCACAGGGCAAGAAAGGAATTTCCGCCGATCGCCCTTCGGATGAACATGACAGATGCGGCAAGAATGATTATATTCAGACTTGGAGACCCTTAGCCCCCGGACGCGATGGAGCCGGGCGGAATCAATAACGGGGTCCGAGGAAAAAGAACGATGAAAGAAAAAGTCCAGGCTGCGCTGGATCAGATCCGGCCCAGCCTTCAACGTGACGGGGGGGACGTGGAGTTGGTGGATGTAACCGGGGACGGGATCGTGAAGGTGAAGCTCACGGGCCGCTGCCACGGATGTCCCATGTCCCAGATGACCCTGAAAATGGGAATCGAGCGGCTGCTGAAAATGAACGTCCCGGAAGTGAAGGCCGTCGAGTCCGTGTAGGACGGCGGCTTGCGACCCCGCGGCAGCGTCCGGCAAGCTCACATCGGGCGCCGCGGGGGTTGCGCGCGCAATCGTTTTCACACGAAGGAGTTTCTGGAAATGGCCTACGTGATCAGCGATGAATGCATCGCCTGCGGAAGCTGCGAGGAAGAGTGCCCCGTCGAGGCGATCAGCGAGGGTGACGAGAAGTACGTCATCGATCCGAACCTCTGCACCAATTGCGGGGCCTGTGCGGATGTCTGCCCCGTCGAGGCGATCAGTCCCGGCGACGAGGAATGATCCCGTCGCACCGGCCGTATGAAACGAGGGGAAGGGCGCCCGCTCCCCTCTTTCTTTTTTTGTGTCGACAGGCCCGGTGGGCGGGCGACGACCCGATTGTCCCCGGAGGAATGCCGATCGGTCATGGCAGGCTGGTTCATTACGTTTGAGGGCGTCGAAGGGTCCGGGAAATCCACCCAGATCCGCCTCGCGGGAGATTTGCTGCAGGAGCTCGGTCTGCCGTTCGTCCTGACCCAGGAGCCCGGCGGCACCCCCCTGGGGGAGCGCATCCGGGAGATCCTTCTCAACCGCGGAGACTTCGACATCTCGGGCGAGGCCGAGATGTTTCTCTTCGCCGCGGCCCGGGCCCAGCACACCGATGCCGTGATCCGTCCCGCCCTGGAGGCGGGGAAGATCGTCCTCTGCGACCGGTTTACCGACGCCACAATCGCCTACCAGGCCTACGGCCGGGGACTCTCCCTGGAGTCCGTCCGGGAGGTCTGCCGCATGGCCTCGCGGGGGCTGGCTCCCCACCTCACCCTCCTGTTCGATCTTCCCGTGGAAACGGGCCTGGAGAGGGCATTCAGGAGAATCGCCGGCCGCGAGGGGAATCTCCGCGAGGACCGTTTCGAGCGGGAGCGCCTCGATTTTCACCGTCGCATCCGAGAGGGCTACCTCGCCATCGCCCGCCAGGAGCCGGGCCGGGTGAAGATCATCGACGCCTCCGGGGGCATCGAGCCCACCCGGCAGGAGGTCCAATCGCTACTGTCGGCGTTCCTGGGAGTGTGACCCATGTCGTTTGCGAACCTCTACGGCCAGGATGGACCCATCGATGTCCTGAAACGCGCCGTGGAGAAGCGGCGTGTCCCCCACGCCTTTCTCTTCTACGGGGCCGAGGGCGTCGGAAAGCGCACCGCGGCGCTTGCCCTTGCCAAGGCGCTCAACTGCGAAAGGGGCGGCGGCGATGCCTGTGATGCCTGCGCCTCCTGCCGGAAGATCGACAAGGGGAACCACCCGGATCTCGTCGTGATCGAGCCTGAGGGCCAGTTTATCAAGGTGGCCGACATCAAGGAGCTCCAGGAACGGATGCGGTTCCGTCCCCTCGAGGGGACCCGGCGTGTCGTGATCATCAACGACGCGGAGCGCATGAACGCCACGTCGGCCAACTCCCTTCTCAAGACCCTCGAGGAGCCTTCGGCCGTCAACGTCTTTCTCCTCGTTTCGTCACGCCCGCACCTGTTGCCCATGACGATCCTGTCGCGCTGCCATCGCCTGCGCTTCAACCCCGTCCCGCGGGACGTGATCGCGGCCTTTCTGGAGCGGGAGCACGGCCTTGCGCCCGAGCGGGCCCGGATCCTGGCCTCGTCGTCCGGGGGGAGTATCGGCCGGGCCATCAGCCTGCACCGGGGCGACTACATCGATCGGCGGGACGCCCTGCTGGACCGGGTTGCGCGGGGAAGCCTCGACCCCATGGCCTGTCTCGACCTGGCCGGGCGCCTGGCCGGGGAAAAGGAGGACATCCTCGAGGCCCTCGACATCCTGAAATCCTGGTATCGGGACCTGCTCGTCTTCCGGGAAACGGGGGATGCCGGAGCGCTCATCCACCGCGACCGGGCCGGCGACATCCTTCGCCTCGCGCCCGCGATGAGCGGGGAGTCGATCCTGGCGGCCTTCCGGGAGATCCGCGGGGCCGCCGAGGCCATCGAGCGCAACGCGAATAAACCATTGACTTTGGAGACGATGGTCTTTACATTGTTTGCCGACAAGGCCAATTTCGTTGAAGATTCCCGCCGCGGCCCTCGAGCCGCGGGGCCGGGAAGGTGAAGCCGACGTGAGACACATCGTAGGCGTCCGGGCGGAAAAGGAGGGAAGGGTCCTCAACTTCCAGACCACGGACGGAACCCTGAAAAAGAACGACGCGGTCATCGTCCACGCGGAAAACGGGCTTTGCGTGGGGGTTGTGGTCACGCAGAGCAGGGCCGTCCCCCTGCACCTGCTGCCGACGGACATCCGGAGCATCGTACGCAGGTGCAGCGACGGGGACCTCCGCACGCTCGAACAGAACCGGAAGCTCGAGCGCGACGCGCGGGATTTCTGCTTCGGCCGCATCCGGGAGCGCCGCCTTCCCATGAAACTCGTCGGCGTAGATTGCCTCTTTGACCGAAGCAAGCTCATCTTCTTCTTCACCGCCGAGAACCGCGTGGATTTCCGCGAGCTGGTGAAGGACCTCGTCCAGAGGTTCAAGACGCGGATCGAGCTGAGGCAGATCGGGGCCCGCAACGAGTCCCGGATCTTCGGCGGGCTCGGGGTCTGCGGTCAGAAGATCTGCTGCACCAGTTTCCTCTACAATCTCGACCGCGTTTCCGTGAAGATGGCCAAGGAGCAGAACATGCCGCTCAACCCGGAGAAGATATCGGGGTTGTGCGGCCGCTTGATGTGCTGCCTGGCCTTCGAGTACGACTCGTACCTGGACATGAAGCGCGGGATGCCCAAGTGCGGCAGGCGCGTCGGGATCGCCCAGGGGGGATCGGGCAAGGTCATCCGCCAGAACATCCTCAAGGGGACCCTGGCCGTCTACACCGAGGAGGGCAAGGAAGTCGAGGTCGAGATCAAGGACCTCAGAGAGCCCCAGCCCCTGCCGGCCCCGCCTGCCGACGGCCCCTCTCCCAGGGGCCCGAAAAACGGGGCAAGGGGACAGCGCTGAGGGCCCCGCCGCGCCCCGGCGGGGGAGCGGCCCGTCAACCGATTCCGGCTCGAGCGATGACTGCGCCCGGCTCCTCTTCGCGGGGATCGGGCGAGGGGGAAAGAAAGGAGGGCCAGCCGTGTCCGCCCCGTCCGAGAACAAGGTCTTTTACGTCACGACACCCATCTACTACGTCAACGCCTCGCCCCACATCGGGCACGCCTACACAACGATCGTGGGCGACGTCATGGCCCGATTTTATCGTATGTCGGGCTACGACGTCTTCTTCATGACGGGCACCGACGAGCACGGCGACAAGATCGCCGAGGCGGCCCGGAAGAACAACGAGACGCCCAAGGCCTTCACCGACCGCATCAGCGGCCAGTTCCGGGCCCTCTGGCCCCAGCTGGCCGTCACCAACGACTACTTCATCCGGACGACCGACGCCGACCACGTCCGGACGGTGCAGTACATCCTCCGGAAGGTCTACGACGCGGGCGACATCTACTTCGGCGAGTACGGCGGCCACTACTGCGTGGGCTGCGAACGCTTCTACACCGAAACGGAGCTCGTCGACGGCAAGTGCCCCGACCACCAGACGGTCCCCGAGTTCCGCAAGGAGAGCAACTACTTCTTCAGGATGAGCAAGTACCAGCAGTGGCTCATCCGGTACATCCACGACAACCCCGACTTCATCCGGCCCGAGCGCTACAAGAACGAAGTGCTCGCTTTCCTGCAGCAGCCCCTGGAGGATCTCTGCATCTCGCGGCCCAAGACTCGCCTGACCTGGGGCATCGAGATCCCCTGGGACAAGGACTACGTTACCTACGTCTGGTTCGACGCGCTCATCAACTACGTCACGGGCATCGGCTACCCGGACGGCAAGGACTTCGGCAAGTACTGGGCCGCCAGCGAGCACCTCATCGCCAAGGACATCGTCAAGCCCCACGGCATCTACTGGCCCACGATGCTCAAGTCCGCCGGGATCGGGCCCTACAGGAACCTCAACGTCCACGGCTACTGGAACGTGGACGCCAGCAAGATGTCCAAGAGCCTGGGCAACGTGGTGCGCCCGCTGGATCTGAAGGACAAGTACGGCCTCGACGCCTTCCGCTACTTCCTGCTTCGCGACATGGTCTTCGGGCTCGACTCGAGCTTCAGCGAGGAGGCCCTCGTCCAGCGGATCAACTCGGATCTGGCCAACGACCTGGGTAACCTCGTGAGCCGGGTTGTCGCCATGGACGTCAAGTATTTCAAAGGGACGGTCCCGGTGCCCGGGACCCTCGAGGAGAGGGACCGAAAACTGACTGACGCGGCGGCCAGGACGCTCGCCGAGATGGAGCAGTTCTTCCGGGAGCTCACCTTCCACAAGGTGCTCATCTCGGTGTGGGAGTTCATCAACGCCGCCAACAAGTACATCGTGGAAAACGAACCCTGGACGCTCGCCAGGGACCCCGGGAAGGGCGGCCGTCTCGGGACGGTCATCTACAACCTCATGGAGTCCCTGAGGCTCACGGCCTATTTCATCCACCCCTTCATGCCCGACACGGCGCGCAGGATCCTCGACCAGATCGGGCTTTCGGAGGTGAAGGAATTCAAGCTCGACGACATCCGCAGCTGGGGCGGGATCGGGCCGGGGCTTTCCGTCACGCGGGGCGAAGCCCTTTTCCCGAGGGTGGAGTACAGGAAGGAGGAAGAGCCGCCGGCGAGGAGCTTCGAGATGCTCCCCGAGATCACCTGGGACGACTTCGGCAAGATCGACCTGCGCGTGGCGAAGGTTCTCGAGGCCGAGGCCGTGCCCAAATCGAACAAGCTCATGAGACTCAAGATCGACTGCGGCGAGGTTCGCACCATCGTGGCGGGGATCCTGCAGAACTACAGGCCCGAGGAGATGGTGGGGCGCTCGATCGTCGTCGTCGTGAACCTCAAGCCCACGAAGCTCATGGGCGTCGAGAGCCGCGGGATGCTCCTGGCCACCGACACCGAGGGAGGCGGCCTGGCCCTCGTCGGCCTCGACCGGGACGCGCCGCCGGGCGCGAAGGTGCGATAAAGGCGGGAGCCAGGGGGAGTCACGAATCGCATCGAACGTCTGCCTTACGTTCTGGATCCATCCCGGAAACGATGGAATCCGTGTCCCCTGCCGAGGCGCCCGGCAAAACGGGTTGACACCTTCCCACAACTTGCCTAGTATGCTCTGTGCGCCGTCAGGATTCGCTCCGGTCCGCAACAGGCCGGAACTCCGGCAGGACGAGCCGATACGGTCTGCCGGGATCTGCGGCGCCAAACTGATGGAGGGAGGTACCGCGAATGAAGCTTTCGAACTATTTCGACAAGGTGAAAGGGTTCGGCACGCTGTCCACGGCTGATTCCAAGGGAAACGTCAACGCATCGGCGATTTCGAAGCCCTTCGTCGTTGACGAGGGCACGGTGGCCTTCGTCATGACGAACAACCTGACCCACCGGAACCTTCGGTCCAATCCCCGGGCGGCGTATTTCTTCATTGAAAAGAGTGAAAAGTACGACGGGGTCCGTCTCCACCTCACCAAGATCAGGGAGTCGAGGGACATGGCAGCCATCGAGGAGATCCGGAAAAAGCGCTACCCCATTTTCAGCACGAAGTACAGCCAGGCGTCCAAATACGCCGTCTACTTCAACGTGGACAAGGTCCTGCCTCTGGTGGCGGCGGGCGTGCTGAAGCGCGGTGTTACGCAGCAGTAGACAGCGGTGATGGGGGTTCCGGGGAAAGACGCAGAGACAAGTTCATCCTGACGCACTTGTTTGACGGCCGCATCAATACCATGGAAGATTTGAGCAAAGCCCGGCCGGATAATCCAGTCGGGCTCTGTTTCAACTGCGAAGGGGACTCCCTGGCAATGTACCACAACCGGTATCCCCTGCTCACACCCTTCTGAAGGCAGTGACCGTCTCCCCCGCCGGTCGTCATGATAAGCAAAAGGCCCGTGAGGCCCACCGCGGGCTTTTTTGCGTTTTCACTTCCGCCCCGGCTGCCGGTACCCGATATCTTGCTTGTCACTCCCCTTCGTCGAAGGCTTCGATCTTCTTTTCGCCCTCCACCGGTCCTTTCCCCGTGAGGCTCTCCGGGGCAGGGACGGGCACATCGACGGGCTTGATGAACTTTGCCGTCACGTCCCGCGTGCGGAGAACGGCGAGCTTGTCGAAAAGAAAGAAGAACTTGTCCTCCAGCTCCTTGCCGATCCCGCGGAGGACATCGGGCGGGAGGTTCCAGATCTCCTTCTTGAAGGGACCGAAGCCCTTCTTGCGCGTCTTGTAGATAAACTGCTCGTCCGTGTCCCGGGCGCCCTTCTCCCCGGCGAGTTCTTTCCGGATGTACTCGTAGATCCTCTCCCTCAGCGGGGCCGGGAAATGAACGCTGTCGTAGATCATGTTCTGGAAGGCCGTGGCCAGGTGAACCTCGGCGGCCCCTCGTTTCGGGAAGTGGTCGAAGGCCTCGTCGGGAAGGGTCGACGCCCCGTGCTGGACGGCGCCCGACATGCCGAATTCCCTGCGGGCCGCCTCGGACAGGGTCTGCAGGGTGTCGAAGTCGAGCTTCACCGTGGCGATGCTCCCGTCGGGCAGCACGACACCCCCGTGGGAGGTCCCCGTCTGGATGCTGATCTTGCTGATCCCCTTGAGGTCCTTGCCGTGCCTGCCGAGTTCCTCGAGGTAGCCGTTCATGAAGGCCCGCAGCTCGCCGACGGTGCTGTTCTTGCGGCCCACCTCGCCGATCTCCCCGCCCACGGACACCTCCACGCCCCGGGGCTGGATCCGGCGGATGAACGCCGTGATGTCGGCGGCGATCGTGAAGTTGTCCCGCTGTTGCTCCGTCTCGGTGGGCTTGCCCAGGTCCACGACGGTGGAGGAGTCGATGTCGATGTTGTAGCTGTCTCTTATACACATCTCCGAGCCCACGAGACTCCTGAGCATCTCGTATGCCGTCTTCTGCTTGAAAAAAAAAAAAACACACACGACCCAATAACACAACCAATTGCCATGACCAATTAATCTGTAATACTCACTCACGTCATGTCTTCACCCGTATAGTAACTCGTACACTCAT
>ERZ1026810.537-NODE-537-length-21067-cov-5.642407_pt1 | contig 21067 bp, 24 predicted proteins | sample MGYA00520872_ERZ1026810 | MGnify/ENA primary metagenome ERZ1026810 (study PRJEB33270, sample SAMEA104284477) | anaerobic digester metagenome | biome: Anaerobic digester microbiome; feature: mesophilic sludge digester; material: Anaerobic digester biomass | place... | reverse complement strand
CTCGATGCTCAGGAGCCTCGCTCCAAGTCGGTCGCGTTCCTCGAGCCGCTGTCGGTGCGAGCCAGCCGGGAGGCGACGGTGGAGGATCACTCGATCCGCGGTTCGACACATGCACTGACGCGATCGCCGCGGGCTACGGGCCCTACGTGCGGGGAGTCGATCGAGAGTACGTCTGGTACGAAGACCGCGACGGAGACGGCCGGGTCTGCGAAAGCTAGGCCGATGGGGCGGCCTACTGATCGACGGGGTCCGGCTGCGACGCGGGTGGCGTCCTTCTTTCTTGTTCCTTCCGCCGAACCGGGATCTCGCGGGGAGCGGTGATGCCGAGTCTCACCTGGCCGGCGTTTCGGCCGAGAACCCGAACCTCGACGTCGTCGCCGATCATGATTGCTTCTTCAAGCTTGCGGGTTAGGACGAGCATGTGGCTTCCTCTTAGCCGTGGGTGACGATCAGGGCGGTTCTGACCAGCCGTTCGCCGTTGCGCTCGAGGCCGCGCACCCGCGCCGTGGCGTAGCGCCTGGGGACGTGTGAGCGGACCCAGCTCACGTCGCAGATGAACAGGCTGCGCGATTGGCGATCGCAACTCGCGCGGACCTTGAACGCGTCGGGGTGGGCGCTTCGGACAGCGTCACGGGCGTAGTACCGGGCGTCCTTCGCTGAGATATATGCGTTCTTCGCCGTCGCCGGCGCCGCCGAGAACAAAACGATGGCGACCGTGGCCACCGCGGCGATCGCGATGCGTGTCCTCATGAATCTCCCCTTGTGGTTCGAACGAAAGGTTTGGTCGGCCGGTAAACCGTGGGGTTCACCGGCCAACCGAAACCTAGCGCGTGCTACTTGACCTTGCCAACTCTCTTGACGGTCTTGAAGCCGGCGCTCTTGCCGTTGATCAGGGCCTCGAGATCATTCCTGTAATAAATAAGATCGACCTCCCCTCGGCCCAGCCCGAGCAGGCAGCGAAAGAAATCGAGGAAGTGGTCGGACTCGACAGCTCAGAGGCGATCCTGGCCAGCGCCAAGGAGGGTATCGGGGTAAAGGAGATCCTGGAAGCGGTGATCAAGAAGATCCCCCCTCCCTTTAAAGATCGCTTGGGCCCCCTCCAGGCCCTTGTCTTCGACTCCACCTACAACAACTTCAGGGGGGTCATCTGCTACATAAAGGTGGCCAACGGCACCATCAGGACCGGCGACATGGTGACCTTCATGGCGACCAGGAGAAGTTTCCAGGTGGAGGAGATAGGGATCTTCGGGCCCGAGATGCGCCCCGTCGACGAGCTGGGGCCCGGGGAGGTCGGCTACCTTATCTGCAATATCAAGTCCGTGGAAGAGGCCAGGGTCGGCGATACGGTAACCAGCCAGAGGAACCCGGCTTCTACACCTTTACCTGGTTATCGGAAGGTCAAGCCCGTAGTCTTCTGCGGTTTTTTCCCCATAGAAAGGGATGAGTATCCCCAGCTGAGAGATTCCCTCGAAAAATTGCAGATGAACGATGCGGCCCTGTTTTTCGAACCGGAGACTTCGACGGCCCTTGGATTTGGCTTCCGGTGCGGGTTCCTTGGGCTTTTGCACATGGAGATCGCGAAGGAACGGCTGAACAGGGAGTTCGGTGTGGACTTGGTCGCCACGGTACCCAACGTGGTATACCAGGTCAAGATCACGAGCGGAGAGATCATTGAAGCGCACCGTCCTTCGGACTTTCCCGAAGCCCCTCTCATCGAGGAGGTCCTCGAACCCTTCATAAAGGTCACCGGCTTCGTCCCGGCGGAATACGTGGGCAAGGTGATGCAGCTCTGCCAGGACCGCAGGGGCGTCTTCCTGGGGATGGACTACATCACCCCCCAGAGAACCCGCCTGGTCTATGAGCTCCCTCTGGCGGAATTCATAATAGACTTCCATGACAGGCTCAAGTCAGTGACGAGGGGATTCGCCTCGATAGACTACGAGCATTCCGGTTTCAAGGTCTCCAACCTTGTCAAGGTTGATATCCTGATCGGCGGTGAGCCCGTCGATGCTTTCTGCTTCGTATCCCACGCTGACCAGGCGTATCACCGCGGCCAGGATGTGGTCCGGAAGCTCAAGGAGATCATCCCGAGGCAGCTCTTCGAGGTCTCCCTCCAGGCCGCGATAGGCAAAAGGGTGATCGTCCGCCAGAACGTCAAGCCTTTACGCAAGGACGTCCTCGCCAAGTGCTATGGCGGAGATATCACCAGGAAGAGGAAATTGCTCGAAAAGCAGAAGGAGGGGAAAAAGAGGATGAAACAGATCGGCAGGATCTCCTTACCCCAGGAGGCTTTCCTCGCCTTTCTCAAGTCCAGCGATGAGGAGGAGGAATAACACGCGCCTCGAGCCCACATCGCCGGTTTCTCTTTACGTTCACATTCCTTTCTGCCGGAGCAAATGCCCCTACTGTGCTTTTTACAGCGTTATCCCCACGCCGGGCGAAGTGACGGCCTTTCTTGAGGCTCTTGAAGGTGAGATAGGCTTTCTCTCGAAAAGTTCAGATCGTCCGCTTTTAAGGACGGCCTACATAGGCGGTGGGACTCCTACGCTCCTTTCCCCTCGCGACTGGGAAAGACTTATAACTGTCCTCGAAAGTGCCTTTTCATTCGTACCTACCGCCGAAGTGACCGTGGAGGCCAACCCCGGGTCCCTGGCGAGGGAGCATCTCGCTCTCTGGAAGGACTGGAGGGTTTCCAGGGTCAGCCTCGGTGTCCAGAGCCTCCAGGACGAAGACCTCCTGGCGATGGGCAGGCCCCATGACAGCAGGCAGGCCCTTGATTCCATGGCGGAGATCAAAGGAAGGGGCCTTAGCCTTTCGGTGGACTTGCTCTTCGGCCTGCCGGCCCAAAAGCTCCGGGGGTGGTCCGATACTCTCAGTAGAGTACTCGATGAAGGTGCGGAACACCTTTCGATCTACGAACTGACCCTCGAAGATGGAACACCCTGGGGTAGTCACCCCCCGCGGGACCTCGCCGCGGGCTATCCCTTTTACCGCTGGGCCCAGTACTATCTGGAGAAGAAGGGCTTGCTGCAATACGAGATAGCCAGTTTTTCCAAACCCCGTCGGTGGTGCAGGCATAACGTGGCCTACTGGTCCGGTGCCCCCTTCCTTGGGATTGGGCCTTCGGCCTGGGGGTACGACGGAACCGTAAGGACAGGTAACGTAGCGGACCTGGAGCACTACCGTTTGATGATAGAAAAGGGGGTAAGGCCGACCCTGTTTTCAGAGAGGCTGGAAGGCAAACGTCGGGCCTTCGAGTTGTCGGCCCTGGCCCTGAGGACCCGCTGGGGCATCAGGCTCCAGGAGTACCGACGCCTATGGGGCGATCAAATGCTGAAGGGCCTTCAAGATTCCCTGGAAGGTCTACCCCCGCGTCTTTTCAGAAAAGCGCCCGGAAGGATCGCCCTGAGCAAGCAGGGCATGAGGGTGGGGAATGCCATCTGGGAAAGGCTTGTACCATGACGAACTCGAGAGGCCTGTGCCGGGCGGGGCGTGTCTTCTCCGATAGCTCTTGTCGCGGGTGCCCTCTCGGAGACCGCTTCCCATCATCGGATGCACCCAGGCTACCTTTCACCCGTTATACTGATATGAAGGGCGAGGTAAAACCCCTGTCCACCGCTTTGGTATGATCCTGCCAGGTTCAGTGAATACGGGGCTCGGTCCAGGGCGTGACCGATCCCCCTTGAGGGAAGGTGCGATGATGCGGGAAGAGATCAAGTCGATGCTTAAGGACCTGCCCCCTATGGACGAACTACTTCAGAAACCGTGGACAAGCCGGTACCAGGAAGTTCTCGGGCGCGAAGCCGTCAGATCGACCTTCGCCGATGTGATCGGCGAGGTCAGGAGGGACCTGCTCAAGGGGCTCATCCATTCCTTCGACACCACCCTCATCGAATCGGAGACCAGGGCCCGGTTGGAAAAACGCTCCAGAAAGAGCCTCAGGAGAGTGGTGAACGCCACCGGGGTCGTCATCCACACGAACCTGGGAAGGTCCTGCCTTGGGAATGAGGTCCTGGAAAATGTGAGGGCGGTTTCGGCTTCTTACAGCAACCTGGAATATGACCTCGAAGAGGGGGCCAGGGGGCAAAGGCACTCCCATGTCGAATGGCTCCTGTCAAGCGTCACCGGAGCCGACGCGGCCATGGTCGTAAATAACAACGCTGGCGCCGTCCTGCTCTGCCTGGCTGCTTTGGGGCGGGGCAATGAGGTCATCGTCTCCAGGGGAGAACTGGTGGAGATAGGAGGTTCCTTCAGGATCCCCGACATTATGGATTTTTCCGGGGCCATCTTAAGAGAGGTCGGGACGACCAACAGGACACACCTCCCCGATTATCTCAAAGCCATAAACACTCAGACCGCCATGATCCTCAAGGTGCATCCTTCCAACTTCAGGGTGGTGGGTTTTCATTCGGAAGTCTCGAGGGAGGAACTGGCGGCCCTGGCCCGGGAGAAGGAACTCATCTTCATGGAGGACCTGGGGAGCGGGGTGGTGGCGGACCTATCACCCTGGGGACTCCAGGGCGAACCGACGGTCAGACAATGCGTCGAGTCAGGGGTGGACCTGGTGACCTTCTCCGGCGACAAGCTGCTCGGCGGCCCCCAGATAGGCGCTATCGTCGGGAGAAGCCAGCTGGTGGAGAGGATCCGGCATTACCCCTTGCTGAGGGCGATGAGGGTCGACAAGATGACCCTGGCCGCTTTTGAGGTGACCCTGAGACTTTACTTGGAAGGCAGAACGGGCGAGATCCCCACATTGAGAATGATCTCCCAGCCGGGGAAAACCTTGAGGAAAAGGGCCCGCAACCTGGCCTCCATGATCAGACGAGTGACCGGTTTGCAGGCAAGGGAGGTTGTGACCCAGGATGCGGTCGGCGGGGGAGCTTACCCTGCTGCGGTCCTCGAGGGTTTCGGGGTTGAGGTGGAACCACCGGAAGGAGTTTCTGACGGTTCGGCCCTTGAATGGCTTAGAAGTGCCCCTGTCCCCGTGATCGCGTCGGCAAAAGAGGGGAAGATCCTCCTCCATGTCAGGACCATGCTTGACGGGGACGGGATGGATGTGATCGGGGCGCTAAAAGACCTGTCGCCCAGGGAGGCCGGCCATGATGGAGAAGACTGAGGTCTCCATCGTGCTCGGTACCGCCGGCCATATCGATCACGGTAAGACCACCCTGGTACGGGCGCTCAGCGGGGTCGACTGCGACAGGTTGAGGGACGAGAAACGGCGTGGGATCACCATCGAACTGGGGTTCGCCCCCCTCACACTTCCCAGCGGCAAAACTATTAGTATTGTCGATGTCCCCGGCCATGAGAAGTTCATAAGGCAGATGGTCGCCGGCGCAGTCGGGGTTGACGGCATCATCCTGGTCGTGGCCTCCGACGAGGGAGTGAGGCCCCAGACAAGGGAACACCTGGAGATCCTCGGGTTAATAGGGGTCGAGCACGGACTGATAGCCTTAACGAAGGCCGATCTTGTGGAAGAAGAATTCCTGGAACTGGCCATAGAGGAAGTGAAGGAAGAGGTCAGGGGGACCTTCCTCGAGGGGGCTGAAGTGATACCTGTCTCATCGGTGACGGGGTTCAACCTGGACGTCCTCCTAGAATCACTGGAAAAGCTTGTGGCGGGGATATCCCCAAGGGGTTCCGAAGGCCCCTTTTTCATGCCCATTGACAGGGCTTTTCCTGTGAAGGGTTTCGGTGCCGTCGTCACCGGTACCGCTTACCGGGGTAGGGTAAGGAAGGACGACGTACTGTCGGTCCTGCCCCGGGGTATCAAAACGGATATTCGTTCGGTCCAAGTCCATGACAACCCGGTCGATGAGGCCCGAAGCGGCCAGAGAGTCGCCTTGAGCCTTGGCGGGGTTTCGCTTTCGGACCTGAAAAGGGGCGACGTCCTATGTACCCCGGGAATATTCGTCCCTTCAGGCAGGCTTGACGTCGATCTCAAGATACTGGCTTCTTCTCCGGATCCTCTGCGCCACTGGCAGAGGGTCCGGATCCATCTCGGGACCACCGATACGGTGGGCAGGATCGCCCTGCTGGGTGGAGACAGGATCGAACCCGGCGAGAGGGCCTTCGCCCAGGTCGTGACCGAAACGCCGGTCGTGGCCGTCAGGGGGGAACCCTTCATCATCCGCTTTTACAGCCCCTTGACCACGATCGGCGGCGGGAAGGTGCTGATGTCGGTCGCCAGTAGGCCGAAGGGGCCACGGGGCCGAAAGGGTCACCAAGAACTGCTGGACAAGGTCTCCAGGGCGAAAGACCCCGGCGAGCTCCTCCTGGCGGTCACTTTGGACCAACTGGTGGTCACCGTCGACGAGGCTTCTGTCCTGATGCAGGAACAACCAGGGGTTGTCGTCTCTCTAGCCGGTGAGCTGGATAGGGCCGGACGGTTGCTCCTGGTTGACTCGGGAGAAGGGTTGATAGTCAACGGCGATATGGCAAGGAAAAAACTAGGTCAGGTCCTGTCGTTTTTGAAAGAGTACCACCAGGAAGAGCCGGACAGTCCGGGAGCGCCGGCGGATGCTCTCTTCAGAAGGATCCTCCCCGAAATGGAGCTCCGCCACGCGAAAAAGGTGGTAGAACGATGGGCACGAGAAGGGGAGATCGAAGTTGAGGACCAGAGGGTCAGGCTTCCCGGTTTTTTCCCTGGAGACGCGGCCAGGAGAGGTGCCGCTGGGGCCGTCATTTTGGATCTCTGTTCGACCCGATCCTTCCAGTTGCCGGAGATAGCCGATGTCTTGGAAGGTACAGGACTCCGTCAGGACGAGGTGGAGAAAGCCCTGGAAGCCCTGAGATCCCAGGGGCAGATCTTCTTCGCGGGCAGTGGGTTCATCGTATCCAGGGAAGTCCTGGAGGGACTCATCGGTATCCTTGAAGGTTTCAAGGACGATATCACCGTCGCTTCCGTCAGGGATGCTACCGGGAGCAGTCGGAAGTATATCCTCCCTCTACTGGAGATGCTCGATTCGATGGGGGTGACCAGGAGAGTCCAGGATAAACGTATCCTCAGGAAAGGTAAACTTGGCCAGGATTAGCTCTTTCTTAAGAGAAAGGAATCTCCCAAACCTGAAGACATAGGTTCGTCAAGGCGAAGACCACCGCAATTGCGGAAAGGCACGATGCTGAGAAAGCTGGCCCATCCGTTAAAATGGCCGTTTATCACCCGTGCGCTGGCGAACCTGTGTTCTCCGGGACCTTGGGTGGAACCTGGAAAACAAGACAAAGGCTTCCTCGGAACTCCTGATGAAGCTCCAAGCTCACAGGGACAACCGATTATTATCGCCCCACCGGTTACCCAGGGGCCGCGCTACCTGTCAAAGGCCCGTCGTCCCTTACCCTGTTGGGTAGCCATGCTTTGCCCCGGTTTTCAATACTTTAGACTTCGGCTAAGGGCTCGATGGTGCCTCCGATAGCTGAAATGAAACAGCACCGGCCAAGATTGTGAAAACGGGGTAACGATGCGGTGAAGGGTGAAATGATATTCGTATTTAATTTCCCTTCCCGCTACATTGAAAGATGTGAACATTTGTGGTAAAATCTTAGGAAACCAACAACAGGAGTGAACCTGAGATGAGTCCTAACCTAGCCACGATCAGAGACCGGGTGAACGAGTTCAAGGGCTCCAAGGTGCGGTACAAGGCTCTCAAAGGCAGAAGAAAGATGGAAGAGCGGATGGCTGTGATCGTTGAGACTTACCCGCACCTTTTCACGTTGTACGTCGAATCCCAGAGAAGCACAGTATCCTTCAGTTACGCTGAACTGCTCACCCGCGAGGTCGAAATGGAGATCCTTCCCGGAAACAAGAAACTTATCCCTTACTGACCCTGCCCCCTCGCACTTTTCCCCGGTGCTCGACGCACCGGGGTTTCTTTTTAAGAGGTGTCCGTCATGACCCATGAGATCAACTCCCCCGGAAAAATTAACTTGACATTGAGGATAACTGGCATCAGGAGCGACGGCATGCACAACATCGCCTCTTTATTCATGAGGCTGCCTGCCTTGGAAAAGTTGACACTGGGGATCCGCAGTGAAGATAATGGCGGCAAAGATCTCGTAAGGGTCCACGGCCAGAGGATCAAAGACAGGAATATCCTCCAGGCGGTCCTGGAAGTCGCCAGGAAGAAGGACCCGAATATGCCGCCCATCATTGTAGACATTTGGAAACAGGTGCCCCCAGGGAGCGGGCTCGGTGCGGGAAGCGGTAACGCCGCCGCGTTGGCTTCATGGCTTTCTAGGGATCTGGGCGTAAGGTTTTCGGTCGAAGAATTGGTTGGGATCGGTTCCGACGTTCCCTTCCTTTTTCGAGGCGGGGACCTTTCCTGGATGACCGGTGCCGGGGAAAAGCCCCTCCATAGGATCAACGGGGTCGCCGGTCTTTTTAGGGTTGTTATTGCCATTCCTGGGTGGTCCTGTTCTACCCCGGTTATGTACAGGAGAGCCGACGGGTTTTACCGGAAAGAAGGGTGGAAATACTGCGAGGAAGAAGCCTGTGAAGAGGCCCTGGGTATCCTCGGGCCTCTGAAAAGGCGACGGAGGGTCGGTCTTCTCCCCAATGACTTCCTTCCGGTGCTTTTAGCAATGCATCCGGGGTACCGATCTCTCTTCGAAGCCGCGGAAAACAGCGGCGCGCTGGCCTGGGGTATAAGCGGGAGCGGGAGCGCCTTTTTTTGCCTTTTCAACCGCGAAAATGGCGATGCCTCTCCCTTGGGTTTGTTTGAAGAAGCTGACTTCGTGCGGAAAATCCTTGTCTTGGGGTGATGGCCTTATGAAAAGTACCAGGACCGAGAGGTTGATCAGGATCGCATCGCGTTTTTTGGCCTTGCCCTCGAGGCAGATCTCCCTGACCGAGATGTCGGAACAGTTCAAAGTGTCCAAGACGGTCATCAGCGAAGACATGGCCATCATTGATAAAGCCTTCCGCGAAGAGGGTGTCGGAACCTTGAAGGTAGGAAGAGGCCGAAGCGGTGGTGCAGCAATGAAACCAGGCTTTTCAGGAAATGACCGCTCATCCTTTCTCGGGAAGGTTGCCGCTGTGCTTTCATCCAATGACAGGATCCTACCCGGCATGCTCATCCATTACTCGGACATCCTTTTTAACCCCGCTTTCGCCCGGCCCCTGGGTTACGCCCTGGCTTCGGATTTCGCCGGCAAGGAACCTGATGTGGTCATGACCTCCGAGGTCAAGGGGATACCCCTGGCGATCTTTACCGCCCATGCCCTGGGGGTGCCCATGGCAGTGTGCCGCTTCCGGAACAGGCCGGGAGATGGTCCGGCCGTGGCGGTACACTACCCCTCCGGCAGCGGTGAGGTGAGGACCATGTTCATGGGGACGAGGTTCCTTACTTCGGGGAAGAGGGCCCTCATCATCGATGACTTCATGAGAGGCGGTAGCACCGCCGCCGGCATGCTTCTCGTGGCCAAGGAATTCGGGGCCGAGGTGATCGGGATAGGGATCTTCATCGCTGCATCGGAACCGGAAAAGAAAGCCGTTTCGGAATACCGATCCCTGCTCAGGCTGGAGAGGGGACCCGATGGTACGCCCGTAGTGAAGGTACGGCGATGATGGCCGTGTTTCGGCCTTACGGCTCTTGACCCTGTTGTTTGACGTGGGCTCTCAAGTGGGATAGAATCACCCAATGGGAGGAGGTGGCTCGTCTCCATGAAGGTGAAGATCAATACCGAAGAGTGTATCGGTTGCGGTGCATGTGCTCAGATATGTCCCGAGGTTTTTGAGCTTGATGAGGACGCCGGAAAGGCCAGGGTGATCCGTCCCGAAGGGGCGGAGTGTGCCCCAGAAGCCGCTGACAGCTGCCCTGTAAGTTGTATAACCGTCGAAGAATAAGAGACCTGTCGGCGGTAGAACGGATCCTCCCGTCTTGCGGTTTTTCCAAGAATGGGCCCATAGCTCAACTGGTCAGAGCCACCGGCTCATAACCGGAAGGTTCCTGGTTCGAGTCCAGGTGGGCCCACCACGCTAAATGATGATAAAGCCACCTGCGGTGGCTTTATTTTTTAGGCGGTGAGCACGTTGCTTCGGGTCAGGGATATCATTGATGGGATCGATACCTTCGCCCCCTTTTCCTCATGCCGCGATTGGGATAACTCGGGCCTGCAGGTAGGTAGCCTCGATTGGGAGGTTAGCCGATTGGCGGTATCGCTGGACTTGACCGACAGGGCCATCGACGAATCCCTGGAAAAGGGATGTTCCTGCATCGTCACCCATCACCCCGTTATTTTTGAGCCCCTCAGAAATATCGAGACCGGGACGTCCCTGGGAAGAAAGATCCTGACATGCCTTGAAAGGCATCTTTCGGTTATCTCGGTCCACACGAACTGGGACATATGCACCGGTGGAGTCAACTGGACCCTGGCCGGATTGATCGGCCTGGAGCCGATCTCTTCTCTGGATGGAAGCGACGGCGCGACCGGGTGGATGGGGGTTCACGGTGCTTTTTTGACCCCGGTAAAGGGAACCGCCCTCCCCGCTGTTCTCCGGGAAAAGTGGTGTCTATCCTGGTCCAGGGATTACCGCATACCCGATACCGTGTCATATCTTGCCCTTGCGGGTGGGGCAGGCGGGGATCTTTGGCCGGTGGCGAAGTCGAGGGGCTCTGAAGTGTTCGTCACCGCCGATATGAAGTACCATCAGGTCATGGAAGCCGTCGAAAGCAGCCTTGGGGTGATCGTCGCGGATCATGGAGAAATGGAGAGGATCACCCTCCCTGCCCTGGGGTCCCTCCTGTCCGAAACCCTCCGCCTGGAAGTCCTCCAGGTCGATGCTCTGGGTTTCGAGGCGGGGAATATCGCGACGGAATGACCGTTTTTCGCCAAATCTTCAAACGGGGTGAGCATTGATGAAAAAACGCGTTTTCAGCGGCATGAGGCCGACCGGGAGACTCCATCTCGGGCACCTTGCTGGGGCCCTGTCCAACTGGATCAGGTTTCAGGACGAGTATGATTGTTTTTATTGCATTGTGGACTGGCATGCCATGATGTCGGACTACTCCGACACGCGCTTCATGAAAGACAATTGCCGTGAAGTGCTTCTTGACTGGCTTGGTGTGGGCCTTGACCCCGACCGGAGTACCCTATTCCTGCAGTCCCATGTGCCCCATCACGCCGAACTCCATCTGGCCCTTTCCATGATAACGCCCCTTGGCTGGCTCGAAAGGTGCCCCACCTACAAGGACCAGATCCTCAATATCCAGAACAAGGATCTCAGCACTTACGCTTTCCTCGGTTACCCAGTGTTGATGGCGGGGGATATAATGCTCTACAAGGCCGAACTGGTTCCCGTGGGTGAGGACCAGTCGGCCCACCTGGAACTGACCAGGGAGGTCGTCCGGCGGTTCAACCACTTTTTTGGGGAGGTATTCCAGGAGCCCCAGACCATTCTCACGAAGACCCCCAAGATCCCTGGTACTGACGGCCGAAAATGAGCAAGTCCTATGGAAATGCTATCAATATCGCCGATGATCCGGAGGAGATATGGGAAAAGTTGAGGACTATGGTCACCGATACCGCCAGGGAGAGGCGGAGTGACCCGGGCAACCCGGACAAGTGTCCCGTCTGGGACCTGCACAAGGCCTTCAACCACGATATGGAACAGAGAGCTTACATCGACAAGGGATGCCGTACCGCCGGTATCGGCTGCATCGAATGCAAACAAGCACTTTATTCGCATCTGATGGCCATCCTGGAGCCGATCCAGTCCAGGCGCAGGGCCTTTGAGGCCAATGAGGAGGACCTCCTTGAGGTCCTGAAAAAGGGAGCGATGAAAGCCGAGAAGGTATCAGAAGTGACCATAGAGGAAGTAATAAAGGCTATCGGTTTTATCAGCCGATGAAGGGCGAACTCACCAAGATGGAGGCCTGAATGAGACTCGATGTAGAGCTTGAGGGTTTTTCCGGGCCGCTCGATGTGCTCTGCCATCTTGTCGAGTCAGGGGGCATAAGCGCCTCAGGGATAAGCGTCAGCCAATTGATCAGGGTGTATTCCGAATTTTTGATCGAGAACGAAAGGGCGACTATCAACGAGATGGCCGCCTTTTTCTCCCTTATCGCCCGGCTTTTGCTCGGTAAACTCAAGGCCCTTCTGCCTCCTTCCCCTGGGGAAGAGCAAGCCGAGTTTGATAGAGGATCCGAGGCCGAGTTGATCGAAAGCGTCCTGGAAAGGTACAGGCCTTACAGGGCGGCGGCGGCCGGCCTGGCGGGAATGATGCAAACCCGGGGGCGCAGTTTCACCAGGGGCGGTTCTGAGGAAGGTCCCCCCTGGTTCGACCTGGGCGACCTCTATTCGCTTTGCATGGTGTGGTGGGAGATGGTTCGCCGGAGACGAGAAGGCGCCGGTGCCGCGCCCGCGGTTCTCGAAGAGGAATGGGACGGCATTCCGACGGTGACCCCGGAGGAGGAGCAGGTAGAGAAAAGGATGGTGGAGATCGAAATACTGCTCTCGAGCAAAGGGAGCCTTCAAATGAGCCAGGTCTTCGGGACCGTTTTTTCAAGGCAGGCTTTCGTGGTGACCTTCCTGGCGATCCTTGAAATGGCCAGGCTGGGGAGGGTCCACCTGGTCCAGGAGGTTCTTTTTGGTGACGTCCGGTTATCGCGGTGAAAATCCCCTTTCTCCGATAGCAAGGGCCGTAGAGGCCGTCCTCTTCGTCGCTGTCCAGCCCGTGGGCGTAAAGGAACTGGCTTCAGTCACGGGATCGACGGAGGAGGTCGTGGCCGGGGCTCTCGAGGAGATAAAGGAAAGGTATCGGAATTGCCATGGACTCCGCCTTTTGAATATAGCCGGCGGGTGGTCGATGGCCACTTCTCCTGAACAGGAGGAAGTGGTCGCGCTGTTTCGTGACGTGGCGCTCTCCCAGAGGGTGCGGTTAAGCAAGGCGGCCCTTGAAACCCTCGCCGTCGTCGCCTACTCGCAGCCTACAACGCGGTCGGAGATCGAAGAGATCAGGGGAGTCAGGTCCGAACGGGTACTCGATACACTTCTCGGGCATGGTCTTATAAAGGTGGCCGGGAGGAGGAAAGGTTCGGGAACGCCGTTGCTTTATCGAACTACTGATTCGTTCCTCTCACTCTTCGGGCTCAACTCGATCTCGGACCTACCAACCCTCGAGGAGATGCAAGATATTCTTCCCGTAGACGAAATGTCCGATGACGGGGGAAGGGATATATGACCGAGAAGCAACGGATAAACAGATTTTTGGCCTCCTGCGGCGTCTGTTCGAGAAGGAAGGCGGACCTGCTGGTTCGGGAGGGGAGGGTCACGGTGAACGGGGAGACCTGTGTCGATCCTTCCCGAGTCATCGATCCCGACAGGGATACCGTGAGTGTCGATGGGGAGATAGTCGCCCTCCAGGAGAAATTGTACCTTGTCCTGAATAAACCGAAGGGGTGCGTCTGTTCCGTTTCGGACCGGTTCACCCGGACGATCTTGGAATTGCTGCCCCCAGACTACCGCGCAAAGGGCCTTTATCCGGTCGGCAGGCTGGATAAGGAAAGCGAAGGTCTCTTGATACTGACCAACGATGGCGCCTTGGCCCAGAGGATACTCCATCCCGGGCAGCACGTCCTAAAAACTTACCAGGTCCTGCTGGACACCGCTGTTTCCGTAGATTTTATTTATTCCCTTTCGAGGGGGACCGGGATCGCAGGAAGGCTGGTGACGCCGGTGGAGGTCGCACTCATGGAGAAAACGCCCAAAGGGCGCTGGGTGTCTATCACCCTTTCGGAGGGCTTGAAGAGAGAGATAAGGGTCATGGCATCCACCAGGGGCTTCGGGGTGGAAAGGCTTGTCCGGACCAGGATCGGACAGCTCGGATTGAAGAGGCTAAAACCGGAGGAATTTGTCTCTCTGGACAGGGAGACGCTCCTGGACATGATCATTCACGGCGGTGCCGTGTAGGGTGGGGAGGAATTTCCGATGAGAATCTACTGCCATTATGGCAGCAATGTCATCACCCTTGACGGTCCCGCTGGTGCTGGGAAGAGCACCATCGCAAGGTTGCTGGCCGATAGGCTCGGTTGCGAATACCTGGACACCGGGGCCTTGTATCGGGCGGTAACCCTTCTTCTCTTAATGAGGTCCATTGGAACCACAGAGGAAGAAAAGATCTCCATGGCTTTGAAGGAATGCGTCGTCTCTCTTGAGGGAGGGAAGGTGTTCATAGACGGCCGGGACGTCACGCTGAAGATCCGTTCCCCGGAAGTGGATCGGGCCGTTTCCGCCTACTCCGCGCTCCCTGCTGTGAGGAATTTCCTGTTGGAGACCCAGAGGAGGACCGCCAAGGGAAGAAAGGTCGTCGCCGAGGGAAGAGACATGGGGAGCGTGGTCTTTCCCGAGGCGTCCTTCAAGTTTTTCCTGGATGCCAGGGTTGAAGTCAGGGCCGCCAGGAGGTTGGAAGAACTGAAGGCTAGGGGTGAAGTGATAACCTTTGAAGAGGTTAAGACTCAGCTTTCCAGGCGGGACCAGCTGGATAGCGGGAGGGAACTCTCACCCTTGAGAGTCCCTGAAAAAGCCTTAATCATCGATACTTCAGAAAAAACGGTCGACGAAGTCATAGGTGAGATCCTGGCTGTAATGGCAGGCAGGAGGAGCTGTTGAACATAGTATGACCCCGGGAGGTCCCAACTTGAGAGTGCTTTTTTACTGGATCGTAGCCTTTTTTTTCAGGATAGTGATGAAGGTCTATAACAGGGTAACGGTGAGGGGTCTCGATAGGGCGCTGACCGTTGCCCCCCCGGTCATTATTGCGGCAAACCACTGCAGCAACCTGGATCCCATCGTGATAGGCGCTTTTTTCCCGAGGAGGCTAAGGTACTTGGCGAAATCAGAACTATTCCGGTTCCTGCCCCTGGGTCTTGCCATCAAGGCCCTGGGGGCCGTCCCAGCCAACAGGGAGGACCTGCAGGGTTCCGCAGGGGCCGTGAAGTTCCTGATCGAAAGGCTCCAGGCCGGTGAAGATATTCTGCTCTTTCCTGAAGGTCAGAGGAGTACGGACGGAAGGATCCAGCCCCTGGAACAGGGAGTGGGACTCCTTGCGGCAAGGACCGGTGCCCCCGTGATCCCCGCCTATATCCATGGGACCTTTGAGGCGATGCCTCGTGGTTCCCGGGCCTGCAGGCCCGTAAAGATCTTCCTCTCCTTCGGAGAGCCCCTTCACCCGGCATCGCTGGGATCGAAGGAGGTTTCCGCAAAGGACCTGAGGAGGGCCGTAACCGACCTCCTTGAAGCTTCACTCAAGGAACTGGAGGCGGTTAATCTTTGATCGAACTCCAGCGATCACCTTTCCAAAAAGCTTTCCTGGTCGGACTGGAGATGGGCTGCAAGGAAGACGGCCCCGGCACCCTGGAAGAAATGACCCTTCTCCTGGAAAATCTCGGGATAACCTGCGCGGGCAAAACCATCCAGCGCCGTTCGGAGCCGGATCCCGGTTACTTCGTGGGGCCAGGCAAGGCGGAACTGATCGGGACCGAGGCCAAGGATCTCCAAGCGGGGCTCATTGTCGTGGACGGGATCCTCTCTCCTGGCCAGGCGGGGGCCCTGGCCCGAGTGGTGGGACTCCCCGTCTGGGACAGGCCCTTGGTCATCATGAAGATCTTCGAGGACAGGGCCCAGACGGAAGAGGCTAAACTCCAGGTAGAACTGGCCCGATGCAGATACGAGATACCCCTGCTTAAAGGGCTGGGGCTCCAGATGTCGCGACCCGGGGGTGGAATAGGGACCAGGGGGCCGGGTGAGACGGAGTTTGAGAGGCACAGGAGAAAGCTGGCAAGAAGGATCCGTGAGATAAACAAGAAGATCGAGGCCATAAGAGATAGGAGGGAAAGCCGGCGGAAACGAAGGACGAGGGCTGGTCTCGCCACCATAGCCCTCGCGGGTTACACAAACAGCGGCAAATCAACGCTCCTCAGGAGGCTTTCGGGAGATCATGACCTTCAAGTCGCCGATAAGCTTTTTTCAACCCTCGACCCCTTCGTCCGAAGGGTTAGGCTCGCTGGGGGCGCCGCCGTCCTTTTTACTGACACCGTAGGTTTCATAAGAAACCTGCCCCCCGTGCTGGTGACAGCCTTCCGTGCCACCCTTGAGGAGATCACGGCGGCGGACCTTATCGTCCTCTTAGCGGACGCCACCTCCGGGAGATTTGAGGAGGACCTGGCCGTGGTGGAGGAGACGCTGGCCTCCATAGGGGCAGGGACTGTCCCAAGGATAATAGCCATAAACAAGGCGGATAGGGTTGACACCGATACGATGATAAACCTCAGGACCCTGGCCGGGAGGTCGGGTGACAGGGTCGTTACCATCAGCGCCCTTACGGGCGAGAACACCCCGGAACTCCTCGATGTTGTGGGGGAGATGCTTTTTTCGGGCCGAAAGGAGGAGCGAGGGGATCGATGAAAAGCATGACAGGATTCAGCAGGGCGGTGGAGAAGGGAGACCTTTTCTCGATCAACCTGGAGATAACGAGCTTGAATCACAGGAACCAGGAGATAACCGTGAGGCTCCCAAGGGAGTTGTCCCATCTGGAGCCCCAGATCCAGCAGAGTATGAGGGCCGCCTCTAGGAGGGGCAAAATACAGGTGAGGATTGACATCACCTGGGACCCTGCCGCCAACTCCTCGAGAATAGAACCCGAGATACTGAAAGGCTACGCTAAAGAACTGGATCGTATAAGGCAGGAACTGGGGCTGAAGGGGGAGTTGGACCTGGGGCCACTTCTGTCGCTCTCCGGCGTCCTTTCCTCCCGAGAGCTGGATACCCCCGAACTTGAGGATATTCTCGGCGATACGGTGAGGAACGCCCTGGAAAAGGGTATCCAGGAATGGGATTCCATGAGGGCGAAGGAAGGGGATCATCTCAAGGAAGCGGTCCTCGATTCGCTGGAGACGTACAAGGAGACGGCCGAGGCGATCAGGGAAAAGTGGAGCCTTTCCCGTGACAGGGCTCTTGAGGCCCAGAAAGAGAGGATCAGACAGATTCTCGAAACTGACGGAGCCTGTGTTGATGAGAACCGTGTAGCCCAGGAGATAGTCCTCGCCGCCGACAAATGGGATATAACGGAGGAACTCGCCAGGTCTTCAAGCCACGTGGATAAATTCCTCGGCTTGGTCCATAATGATGAAGTCTCCGGGAAAACCCTCGATTTCCTGCTCCAGGAGATGAACCGGGAGGTCAACACGATCGCCTCGAAGGTGCAGGATTCGGAAGTAAGATGGTTGGTCGTTGAAGCCAAGGGCTTCCTGGAAAGGATCAGGGAACTGGTCCAGAACGTGGAGTGAGGCCATGGGTTATAACCTTTTACACATAGGTTTCGGTAATATGCTAGTGGTCGAGAGGGTCGTGGCCATCGTCCACCCCTCGTCGGCACCCATCAAGCGTCTGAAGGACGAGGCAAGAAGCCAGGGCAAGCTTATCGATGCCACCGAGGGAAGGAAGACCAGGGCCATCCTTATCACCGACAGCGATCACGTGGTCCTGTCGGCGATACAGCCTGAGACCATCGTCGTCAGGTTTGAGGGTAAGGAAAAGGAGGGTGACCCCGATCGCTAAGGGACGGCTTTTCGTGATCTCGGGGCCGAGCGGTGTAGGGAAGGGCACCCTCAGGAAAGCTCTTTTCAAGTCAGTTCAGGGATTGGAGTACTCCGTCTCCTGCACTACCAGGGAGCCAAGGAACAGGGAGATCGACGGGGTGGACTATCAATTCATCGACCTCGATGACTTCAAGGATCTTGTCAAAGAGGGACGCTTCCTTGAGTGGGCCGAAGTACACGGGAACTTTTACGGTACCCTGAAGGAAAACGTGAAAAGGATCCTTGAGAGCGGCCGCGACGCGATCCTGGAGATCGATGTCCAGGGGGCACTCCAGGTAAAGGAGTCGGATCCGGAGGCGGTGTTGATCTTTGTTATGCCCCCATCGGAGGAAGAGCTCAGGAGCAGGCTTAAAAGGAGGGGGACCGAGAAAGAGGAAGACCTGAGGAACCGTATCAGTGGGTCCAGGGACGAGATGCTCCTCTCGGCAAGATACGACCACCTGGTCGTCAATGACGATCTCGGTCGGGCCCTTGAATCATTGAGGAGAATAATAGAGGGCTACCGGGACCCCCAACGATCCCCCAAATCCTTTTCGTGAGGTGATACCCGTGACAAATAAAGCCGAAAGGGCAAATGACCCATCCATATTGTCCAACAAGTATCTTTTAGCCTGTATCATCGCGAAACGGGCAAGACAACTGAGCGAAAAGAAGGGGCGTCTGAACCTGGAGGAGGGGGATCTGTATTTTAACCCCATCCAGCAGGCGCTAAGGGAGATCGGCGAGGGCAAGATCATCCTCGAGTTCCCCGAAACTGACCCCGCGACCACTCCTGAAGGAGACGATAAGGATGACCCTGGGGTGGAAAAAGGATCGTAGACTTCTCCTCGGGATCTGCGGCGGTATCTCGGCCTACAAGACTCCTGAACTCGTCCGGGAGTTCAAGAAGCTCGGTTGGGAAGTCGAAACAGTCCTTACAACTGCTGCGGAAAGGTTCGTTTCACCACTGGTCATTTCGACCCTTTCCGGCAGGCGGGCTTGGCTTGAAGAGGACTTCCTCTCCCGCGAAGAGGGTTGGAAGATCCCTCACATCAACCTCGTGGAATGGGCGGACGTTACGCTGATCGCACCGGCAACGGCTTCCTTTCTCCACAAGGCCGCTTGGGGTGATGCCTCGGACATCCTCTCGGCATCCATCCTGGCGTCTAAAAAACCGATTTTAATCTTCCCGGCCATGAACGTTTTCATGTGGGGGCACCGCGCCGTAAGGGAGAACGTTCACCGCTGCAGGGAACTTGGGTATGGGGTTTTCGAACCCGAGGAAGGCTTCCTTGCTTGCGGTTATGAGGGGAAGGGCCGGCTACCCTCTCCAGGGGTCATAAGGGAAGAGGTTTTAAGGACGCTTGAACCGACAAAAGACATGAAGGGGACCAGGGTTCTGATCACTTCAGGCCCGACAAGAGAGGCTATCGATCCCGTCAGGTTCATCAGCAACCACAGCTCCGGAAAGATGGGGGCCTCCCTGGCCAGGACTTCCTGGTACCGTGGAGCCGAAGTCACGATGATCACCGGGCCCGCCCAGGAACCTCCGCCCCACGGTTCGAGGGTCATAAATGTTGTATCGGCCGAAGAGATGTACGAAACCGCCATGTTGGAAGCGCCCTCCCAGGACATAATTGTCATGGCGGCGGCCGTAGGGGACTTTCGCCCCTCTTCATTTTCGAAGGACAAGATCAAGCGAAAAGGGGAAAAGTCTTTTATTCTGGAAATGGAACAGAACAGGGACATAGCGGCGGCTCTTGGGGCGGCCAGAAAACCAGGGCAGTTCCTTGTCGGTTTTGCGGCGGAGACCGGCAACGCTATGGAGAACGCCCGCGAAAAATTGGAGAAAAAAAAGCTTGACCAGATCGTGGTCAACGAAGTCAGTGGCCCAGAGGGAGCCTTTGGGTCCGATAGAAATTCCGTCAGGATCCTCAGTGGCAAGGGAGTGCTTTCCGCCTTCGAGGGCTCCAAGGATGAGGTGGCTGAAGCGATCTGGGACGCCGTCGCCCAGGGGCGCAAGGACCACGGCCAGTGACAGTGTTTCTGGAGGCTATAGTTCCCGGGCCTTGGTGGCATCCCCTGACCTTTGAATCGGAAAGACCCGCTGAACGCGGCACCAGGCTGTCGGTCCCCGTCGCAGGGAAGTCAAGGATAGGTTTCGCGACGGGGGTAATGATGGATTCCCCCCCCCAGGGTGACTTCAAGATCCGGAAAGTGAAGGAGATCATCGATCCCCTCCCCCCGCTGGGCTGGGAGCTTTTTGAGACGGCCCTCCGAGTGGGTCGGCATTTTCTTTGCGGCCCCGGCGAGGCCCTCAAGGTCATCGCTCCGGCGCATATCCTTTCGGGAGAGTTCCGTGGGGAACTTTCGAAGATGGCCGCGCCCGGTGCGGCCTTCAGTGAGAACTATTGCTTCCTCCCCTTCCTCGGAGACAGGGTGGAAGAGTACAAGAGCCTTCTTCTTTCACGCGGGGGCGGGGCTCTTGTCCTTTTCCCAGATCGGGAGGGAGCTTCCTCCTTTTGGAAAGGACTCCCGCCGGAGGTAAAAAAAGACGGGGTCTTGTGGACCGCTAACTCGGGTCCTGGCGCCAGGAAGAGGTGGGATCGGGTCAGGATGGGGGACTTCCGCCTCGTAGTGGGGTCTCCTTCCGCCGTATTCGCCCCCTTGGTCTCCCTGCAGACGGTCATTATCGAGGATGAGGGCAACCCCTCTTATTATTCGGAAAGGTTCCCCTTCTTCAATGCCCGGAGCGTAGCCGGTTTCAGGGCCCGCCTCTGGAAGGGGAATGTCGTCTATGGCGGGAGCATTCCATCGGCTCGGAGCTACCTAAAGGGTCTTTCGCAACCTGCCCCGCCCCAGTCAGAGAAGTTCCTGTTCATCTCTATGAGGGATGCCAGGAATATGATCGTTCCCGGCGTGAAGGACCCCTTGCCTGTCAGCGATGCGATACTGAACCGCACCTTGGAGGTTGTGCGCGACAAGGGGACAACAATCTGGGTGCTGGACAGGAAGGGTTATTCCAGCGGCGTCACCTGTGGTGAATGCGGAAGACCCCTGACCTGCGGAAGTTGCGGCCTCCCGCTACGCTGGGACGACGACCGTGGGATATTCCGCTGTGGCTTTTGCGGCGAAGAAAAACCCGTCACTGACCTCTGTCCTTTTTGCGGGGGGCACTCCCTCCAGGGGTCCAGGCCGGGCCTGGAAGGGGCGAAGATCATAGCGGAAACCGTGCTGGGCAGGGACCTCCCTGTTCACCTGTGGCACGCCGACATCCCTCGTGCTGCCTCCTCCAGGAAAAAGGTGATTGAGGACTTGGCGGGTGCTGTCTCTTATACACATCTGACGCTGCCGACGATCTACTCTGTGTAGATCTCGGTGGTCCACGGATCATTAAAAAAAAAACACCACCTATCAAGCTTAACATTCACAAGCTCCCACACATCTCTCCCTAACACTCCACGCCATACTACTGCCAACTGCTACTCTGCTTATAC
>ERZ1026810.536-NODE-536-length-21071-cov-6.653170_pt1 | contig 21071 bp, 25 predicted proteins | sample MGYA00520872_ERZ1026810 | MGnify/ENA primary metagenome ERZ1026810 (study PRJEB33270, sample SAMEA104284477) | anaerobic digester metagenome | biome: Anaerobic digester microbiome; feature: mesophilic sludge digester; material: Anaerobic digester biomass | place... | reverse complement strand
GCATGTAATGTTGGACTATGTGTGTACGTTGAGATACTGGTTTCAATTTACAGCTGCGAGATGGGTATGTGTGTGTATAGTAAGTGTGGGTATGATGTGGTTCACTTGAAAGTTGAATTGTAGGTGTAAGCAGTGATTTAGTATTTTTTTTTTTTTAATGATACGGCGACCACCGAGATCTACACAGAGTAGATCGTCGGCAGCGTCAGATGTGTATAAGAGACAGGGCGAGGTCACCGCCGCCCGCAGCTCGGCGGCGCCCTGCCCCGATTCGGCCAGCATGATCCCGGCACCCCGCAAGGTGCCGACGGCCAGGCGTTCGGCAATCGGCCGGGGGAGACCCTCGGCCACGCCCGCATCGATCAACGCCTCGGCCACGAGGAACACATACGCAGGACCGGAGCCCGAGAGCCCGGTCACCGCATCCAATTGCGGCTCACTCACCCGCACCACGTCTCCGACGGCGCCGAGGATCCCTTCGGCCCAGGCCATCGTGTCATCACCGGCTTCTGAGCCCGGGGCGATCGCCGCCACGCCCGCACCGACCAACGCCGGCGTGTTGGGCATGGCCCGCACCACAGCCACGCCCCCACCTGCCGCCGACTCCAGCGCCGACAGGGTGACACCGGCCGCAACGGACAACACCCGGGTGGCCCCCGCACCGACCGCCGCCCCCACCGCCGCCCGGACGTCCTGAGGCTTGACGGCCACCACCGTTGGCGCCGAAACCGGCGCATCACTCACCACCAGCCCAGGATGGGCCGTGCGCAGTTCGTCACGTCGGACCGCCAGCGGCTCGACCACCACGATCGTCTCGGCCTGCTCCGCCCCCGAGGCGATCAACCCGGCGAACAGTGCCTCGCCCATGCGCCCACCGCCCATGAACTGCAGACAAACGGTGCCTGCCGGGTCACGTCCTGACCGATGGGTGGACGCGCCGTCGAGATGGTTGGTCATGGATGGACGCTACTTGGCGAAACTCAGTCGGACGGCGGTGGCGAAGGCGTCCTCCACCGCCGTATAGAAGGCACCCAGGGCCCGGTCGAGTTCGTCGGGTACCACCCGTTCCAGCGCCAGACGGGACCGCAGGAAGATCGCATCCTCCTCGCCGATACAAAACGCCACATCGTCGGTGGAGCGGTTCCGCCGCAACAGATGCTCGTAGAAACGCGCGGCGTTTCGCTCTGGAGCGGGCGTGAAATAGGCCTCGAGATGGAGCGACCGTTGATGCACGCTGACCCACAACGACCACACCGACTTGGCGTCACCGGTCAACCGCAGAAACCAACGTTCGCCAGGCCCGTCCGGTGTGGTTTCGTCACGCACCACCGCGTCCACCATGGGGTACTCGGCCGCCTCATCCAGCCAGGCGTGCAACGCTTCGAGCGAAGCCTTCGTGACGGCTTCGGTTGGTGGAGAACGGTCAACCATCAAACCAGTGTGCCACCGTGACCAGCACCGCGAAACCGTGACGGCCGCACCCAGGTGAGCTCATTGCGTTCGGGTGGCGGCCTGCTCCAACGCCCCCAGCAGGGCAGCAGCCGTAGCCGACCAGCGATAGGTCGAGCCGAGCGCCGCACCGGCCGTTCCGAACCTTGCGGCCCGTTCGGGGTCACCGAGCACCTTGTCGATGGCCGCCGCCCAACGACGAGGGTCGCGTCCCCGAACCCGGAGGCCGGTCTCGCCGTGGATCACCAGCCCACGGAGCCCGCCCACATCGGCGGCCAACACGCTCCGGCCACACGATGCCGCCTCCAACGCGACCAGGCCAAAGCTCTCGGTGCGGCTGGGCACCACGACCACGTCGGCGGCCCGGTAGTAGGTGGACAGGATGTGGTGGGGCTGCGGATCGATCAGGCTCACCTGGTCGCCCAATCGGGCTGCGGCGATCAGGTTGTTGACGCGGGTCAGCTCCGCTGCTCCGCGTGGCCCGGAGGGGCCCCCGATCGCCAGCAGGCGCACGTCGCTCCGCCCCAACTCGGCCAATGCCCCCACCGCCAGATCAAGACCCTTGAGCGGCTGGATACGCCCGACAAAGAGCAGGTGAGGATCCTCGCCAAGGCCGAGTGCCCAGCGGGCACCGGCACGTGAGCCCGGTGAGAAGAACGCATGCTGCACTCCGGGCGGCACGAGAACGATTCGGGACGGGTCGGCGGCGTAGTGCCGTTCAAGGTCGGCGGCGTCACTTTGCGATGCGGCGCACAGCACATCCGCTGTGTCCACCACGCGCTGTTCCGCCAACGTGCGAGCCGCCGGTTCGGCGTCACCATGGGCCGACTTCACCCGCCCCAGGGTGTGAAAGCTGACCGCCAACGGCACCTCCAAACGCCGGGCCAACGTTCGTCCCGCCACCGCCGACAGCCAGTAATTGGCATGAACGGCATCGGTACCACCCGTTGCCAACACATCGGCCTCAACGCCTGCGACGAACTCGTCGACCACCGACCCAAGACGCTCCTTGGGCAGGTCGGGGTCTCCGGCCCGAACCGACACGACCACCAGGTTGGGTTCCACCGCAACCGGCCCGGGGGGAGCGTCACGCCCGCTTCGGGTGTACACCCGGACGACGACCCCCGCCTGGGCAAGCGACGTCGCCAGCTCTCTGACGTACACGTTCATGCCACCGGCGTCGGCCGAGCCGGGCTGGGCCAACGGTGAGGTGTGCATCGACAACACACACAGCCGGCGGACGCGACGTCCACTGGTCGAGGCAACCGTCATGATGCGATGCCCTTCACTCCGAGGTGGGCCACCATGACCTGATCAGCGCTGCACTAGTCGTCGTTTGCGGATGACCGGCCCATGCCGCCGACAGGTGCCTCGCCTGGGGGAGGGTTTCCATTTTCCCGGCGAAAGGAGTCGTAGATTCTCACCAGCGTTTTCTTCTGCTCTTCGCTGAGGTGTGGATCACGGCGGATCTCGGCCACCAGGTCGAACACCCCGGTGGGTTCATCGAGGATGCCGGCCCGGACGTACAACGTTTCGGCTGAAATCTGCAGTGCTCGGGCAATCTGTTGCAGGATCTCTGCCGATGGGCGCCGAAGCCCACGTTCGATCTGGCTCAGGTACGGGTTGGAGATGCCCGCCATCTCGGACAGGCGCCGCAGCGACAGTTCACCGAGGTTGCGCTGCTCGCGGATGAACTGGCCGACGTCATCCCAGCGGCGATCGATCTCGTCCTTCACCCTGGCCACGCTATGCGCGCGATCGCGAGCACCCAACCCACCGCCGCGAGCAGCCATCAGCGACGGGCAGCGCAAGTGCGCATTCGGGCACCCATCGACGCCGGTCTGCTACATCAGTGGGCGGTTGCCACCGATCGCCAGGAAGAGCGCCAGCATCAACGGGCCGGCCACCAGATAGGTGTCGAGGCGTCGCAACGCCGGGGCGCGAGCATCGGGGCGGGGCAGCATGAACGATCCAACGATCTGCCCCAAGGGACATGCGAGGGCTGCCAAACCGCCCAGCAGCCAGGTGGTCTTTTCAGTCAATGGCGGCGCCTCGAACCCTGCAGCACCGAACACCACAGCGGCGGCACCCATGAGTCCCGCCAGCGGGCCCACCCAGATGCGTCGAGACCCGGTCCCCACCAGGAAGTTGCCTGCGTCATAGATCGACACGATCCCGAAAAGGATCATGAAGACCCATGCGTCGATGCGATGCAGGTACAGGATCGCCGCCATGGCAATGCCCAGTGGAAGCGACGCCCGAAGCGTCAACCCGGCGACGTGCAGGGTCATGTTTCGGTCGACGGTCTGTGAGGCAACCACGAATGCCACGGCCACCGCCACCAGAATCACTACGCCCACCACCCGGGCATTAAAGATCGCCGACGTGCCGACGGCAGCAGTGATCACGGCGGCGGTCACGCGGCTGTTGGTGTCCTCCTCGATCATCAGGTGCGCGGCCACCTGAAGTGACGCGACGGTGGCCGCCGTGACAAACACCGCGCCGACGCCAAGCGTGCCCAGCGCAAAGCCGGCCCATGCCAACAGGAACCACAGCACACCAAGCCGCACCTTGGGTCCGCTCACGTCGTAGACGGCCTCCACCCGGCTGCCCCGGTACGACAGCTTGGCCGCACGACGGGCAAGCCGCTCCTCCAGCGGCGTCAGCGGAGGACCTTCCACCTCCGGCATCGGCTCGACCGCAGGCTCGGGTTCGACGGATTGATACGTCGCTTCGACCGGCACCACATCGGGGTACGCCAGATCCGCTTGAGCCACACCGGTGTAGGCCACGTCGGTGTAGGCCACGTCTGCGTATGACTCGTCGCGATATCCAGAATCGACGTGCTCCTCATCGACGTGCTCCTCATCGACGTAGACCGGATCGTCATACCCGCCGTCGTCGATGTGTCCGCCGTCAGCCTGCGTGTCGGCATTGAGGGAGGAGTACCCCAAATCCAAGGTCTCGTCAGGCACTTCGTCGAGCGCCCCATCGAGATAGTCCCCGACGGGGGCCTCACCAAAATGCTCGAACTCGTCCAAATCCGCAATGCCGGCATCGGCGATGCCCACGTCGCCATCGAGGTGGACCTCCGGTTCTGGCTGGAGCCGAGGGTCGACCTCGGCCGAAGGGGCTTCGACAAACCACTGTCCCTGCGCCTCGGGAAGTGAGCCCTCATCCCCGTGCCTGTTGGGCCTCGGGGCCGTTCCATTCCGAGGCGCGGGTTCCGAAGGCGCCTCGCCATCATGCTCGGAGCCGGGGTCTCCCCAGGGAATGGCCACGTCCCGGCGGCGCCGAGCATGCGTGGGAAGGTCGGCGTCAGCGTCGGCGCTCACCCGCATCCTCCGGAGATCGGGGGCAGAACCGCAACCTCGTCGTCGGCCCCCACGCCAACAGCGACGTCGGTCGGCTCCCCGTTGAGCCAGACCTTCGAGTTTTCAACCACCTGGTCGAAGTTTGACCCGAACAGCGCCGACGCAGCTGCAAGAACGTCGCCCACCGAGGCGCCATCCAGCTCAACCGACGAAGTACCAGCGGCCTCTCGTGCCTGAGCGAAGAGGCGCAAAACAGCCATGTCGGCCAGGGTACTTGGCCTGGGAGGCCACCGACCGCACCTGATGGCAAGAGACGGGCCCTCCACCCTGAAGCGGAAGATGCCATCTCCGCCGAGGGCGACTGTTCTACAGTCCCGGCAATGCCTCTGAACGTCCTGCTCATACGACACGGACAATCCGAATGGAACGCCACTGGACGGTGGCAGGGCCAGGCCGATCCGCCGCTGACCGACGAAGGACGAAACGACGCCCGTCGTGCCGCTGAGGCACTCGGTGCGTTCGATGCGGTCGTCGCCTCAACCCTCCAACGAGCCATCGAAACGGCGGAGGCGCTGGCCGACGGCATCGGCGTGGGTCCGGTGCTCACCGACCCACGCTGGATGGAACGCACCGCCGGGCCGTGGGAGGGCCTGACACGGCCCGAGATCGAAGCGGGGTGGCCCGGCCACCTGGCCGAAGGAGGCCGTCCGGCGGGGTGGGAGGCCGATGAGGTGTTGGTGACCCGCGCGCTAGCGGCGTTGGCCGGGCTGTGGGTCCAGACGTCGGACGGACAGGTGGCGGTCGTGACCCATTCGGGCCTGATCATGGCGGTCGAGCGACACCTGGGCGAACCGGCCGGACGCCTTCCCAACCTGGGCGGCCGTTGGGTGGTGGGTCATGCCGCAGACCGCTGGGAGCTCGGACCCCGTGTGCAGCTCATCGACGCCGCCACCAGCCCCGGGGTGATCGAGTAGCACACGCCGCCAGCGTTTACCGGCGGTCGTCGCCGAGTTCAGGCACCTGGCTCGGCGGGAAGCCGGGGCTCGGCGGGAAAGCGATCGGCGCTGACCACGGCCCGAATGCGGTCGGCGGCATCTCTGCCGCCCCGCCCCCTGCTCTCGGCGTGCAATTCCTCCAGGGTGGCGAGCGCGCGGTCCACGTCGGCGATGTCCTGTTCCAGAGCTTCAAGACGTTCGGTCACCTGGCCGATCGTAGGCGGACTCGGCCCGATCGCTGCGCACGGTTAGCGTTTACTCCGTGACGAGCTTGGCAACGGTCATCGGCACCGGAAGCGACCTGCTGGCCCAACTCGACCCGGACAATCCCCCCGAGGGACTCGGCCGGTTGGTGATCATGTTCCTGCTGGCGCTCGTCATCGTCGCCCCGTTCGCATTCTGGACCATCCGCAAGGTTCAGGCCGGCACCTGGGGACTCCGCCGCACCGGCAGCGGCGACCCCGGGCCGATCGAGGAGAGCGACGAGGGCCGCCTGGAGGATCTCATCGATGCCATCCGCGCGCTGGAGCGCGACCACGCCGGACGAGCACAGGTGCTGGTGCGCCGACACCTGACGTCTCAAGGCCGAGACCTGCCCGAGGCGATGGCCGAAACCTTGGTGCGCGATGCGCTTCGTCGGTCGGGTTGGAGGGTGGATGTGGTGATGCCCGACGAGTTGGGCTCGGTTCTGGAGTGCGAACCGCTCACCACCGGCGGATAGCCGATTGCCTGTGTCGCCGACCACCCGTGCAACCGATCGTCGGGGAGTCGGGCTCGCCCGGTACGCTGTCGAGCGGGCCGCTAGCTCATCGGGTTAGAGCAGGGGACTTTTAATCCCAAGGTGCCGAGTTCGAGTCTCGGGCGGCCCACCAATCGCCAACAACCGCCTTCGGCAGGCTCACGGAAATTGCTTGGCGGAACAGCAACCGGGTGGGCGATGCTCGCGTGATGAAGCGGCTCCCCGAACGAACCGAGACCACACGGCTGCTGCTTCGGCAACTGACCCCCGCGGACGAACCGGCGATGGGCGCCAGCCTGCGCGACAGCGCCGACCACATCAGCCCGTGGCTCCCGTGGATGGCAAACGAGCCGATCAGCCGGGCAGATCGACGTGAGCTCATGTCCACCTGGGAGCAGGAGTGGCGTGACGGCGGCGACGCCATCTTCGGCATCTTCCTGGAGGACGAACACATCGGCAACGTCGGACTGCACAGACGTGGCCCCACCGATTCACTTGAGATCGGCTACTGGCTGCACGCCGGGCACACCGGCCGGGGCTACATGACCGAGGCAGGTTCAGCAATGACCACGCTCGCCTTCACCCAGCCCGGGATCGAACGCGTGGCCATTCACCACGATCGGGCCAACGCCGCCAGCGGGGCGGTGCCTCGGCGCTTGGGTTTCATCCTGGCCCGCGAGGTGACCAAGCCCATCGATGCGCCCGGGGAAGAAGGCGTCGAGTACCAGTGGGAGGTCTCCCGGGATGCCTGGGCGGCGCGAGCCGCCGCCACCTGAAGCCGGAGGAGACCGGCACGATCCTGCCGGATCCAAGGGGGGCAATGACGCGACGCTTCATCGCGCCGATGCTGGCGCTGAGCGTGATCGCTGCGGCGTGCACCGACACCGGCGGCCGGCGGCGTGGCGACGCCGCACCCTCGGCCGGGCAACGAAATGTGGCGGCCGCACCGAAGAACGGGTCGTGCGACGATCTCGACCCAAGCGCCTGCCTGCTGCCCTGGCCCAACGACCGACTTACCCGTACCGACGCCCGCGCGCCCACGGGACTGCGTGTGGACCTGCCCACCGACGGCGTGCCGGCCAACGTCGACGGCACCCGCATCGACGTCTCCGACCAGAACCGAGGTGACGGGTTCAGCCCATCGTCGATTGCCATGGTGGTGATCCCGGGGCTGGACGTGGAGCGCTCGAAACTGCCGCCGTCAACGGACTTCGGCGCGTCGCTTGGCAATGCCTCGCCGCTGGTGGTCTTGGACATCGATGCCAACAAGCGGGTACCGGCCTGGGAGGAGCTCGATGCGGCCGGCAACGACCCCGATGCGACCCCGTTGATGATCGTGCCCGCAGCCGCGTTGGTGGAGGGCCACACGCACGTGGTCGCACTCCGCAACCTGGTGGGCCCCAACGGCCAACCGATGCCCCCGAACGAGGCCTACATCGCCCGGCTGAACTCACCAGACGCCCACACCAACACGGTCGTCGAAGGCCTGCAGGCGGCCAAGCTGGACACCACTGACATGCAGTTGGCTTGGAACTTCGACAAGTTCGCACCGGCGATGAACGCGGCCTACCCCGACCCGCTCGACCAGGCACTCGGACGCGAGTTGATCCAAATGCTGTGGGATCGCGGCGAGAACGCAGGCTGGGCCCAGCACCTCACCGCCGACACCTACGACGGAGCACCGAACAGAAATGTGCTGTTGCTGGAGGCGTTCGGTGATCACCAGTTGGCCAACGTCTCCACCGAAAAGCTGGCCCGAACCCTGGGGGTGCCCCGACGGGCGCCGACGCCGGCAAACGGGCGGTCCAACGATCTCGAGGCGCTCTTCGGCATCCCGGCGATCGATGCGCTGCCAACGGGTGGGTCCGGCCTGGTGGTGTGGGACTTCGGCACACCGGCGCCGCCCACCATCAACGTGCCCCCCAGGGCGGGCGACGACCCTCATGCCAAGTTGGCCACCGAGCCCGAGGCGCTTGCCATGGTCGCTGCCTTCATCGACCGGAACCAGGCCAATTGAGGTCTCAGTCGGTCTTGATGGCCGACACGTCAAAGTTGAGGGTGACCTTCTCGCCCACCAGGACGCCACCCGTGTCGAGGGCGGCGTTGAAGTTGAGGCCCCAGTCCTTTCGGTTGACCACCACTGATCCCTCCAGCCCCATTCGGTGGTTGCCAAAGGGATCGATCGCGGTGCCGGCGAACTCAAACTCCACGACGACCGGCTTGGTCACGCCTCTCAGGCTGAGGTCGCCGGTGACCCGGTAGGTGTCGTGTCCGGCCGCCTCGATGCTGGTGGACGCAAACGTGATCCGGGGGTGGTTCTCCATGTCGAAAAAGTCGTTGCCCCGCAGGTGGCCATCGCGATCGGCGTTGCCCGTGTCGATGCTGTCGGCCAGGATGTCCAACTTCAGGTGGGAGTTGGACGGGTTCTCCTGATCGAAGTAGCCGGTGCCCTCGAAGGTTCGGAAGGCGCCGCGCACCTTGGTGATCATGGCGTGGCGGGCCACGAACCCAACCTCGCTGTGGGACGGGTCGATCATGTAGGTGCCGGTGGCGATCGCCGGTGTGGTCGTTGCTGTGTCGGTGCTCATGGTGTACTCCAAGGGGGGTTAGTTGATACATCAACTATATCCCAGAAAGATGACGTGTCAACAACTTCACCTCGGATACACTGGCGCCCATGGCCGAGCCCAGGTGGTTGACCGATGAAGAGGCCCAGGCGTGGAGGCGTTTCACCACCATGAGGTTTCAGCTGGACGCTCGGCTGGATCGCCAACTCGGCAACACCATCTCGATTCAGGACTACGGCGTCCTCGCCAGCCTCAGCGAGGAACCCAACAAATCGATGCGCATCTCCGAGCTGGGCGAGCGCCTGGGGTGGGAGACCAGCCGCGTCTCACACCAGCTCACCCGCATGGCCAAACGAGGCCTGGTTGAACGGCGCCGGTGCCCCAACGATGGCCGGGGCTCGCTGGCGGTCGTCACCGATGCCGGGCAGGCCGCCATCGAGGCCGCCGCGCCCGACCACGTGGCCAGTGTCCGCCACCTTTTCATCGATCTGCTCACCCCGGAAGAACTCAGGATGATCTCCGCCGTGTCGCAGAAGGTCCTTGGCCGCCTCCACGATCCGGCCGACCCCACGGGGTCCTGAGGGAGCGACACCCACACACCGGTCCAACGGTCGGCGAGGCCGATACCGTGACGCCATGACATCGGCACACCACACCCGACGGCGCCCCAGCAGTGCCTCAAGGGCGGCCGCCGCCATCGCGCTATTGGCCGTCGACCCACAAGCGCTCCGGTGCCCAGCTGTTCTTCGTCCACGGCAGGTCCGACGGCCTGGTGAACTCCCGCATGGCCTCGGAGCCGGTCCGTCGATACGGGTCGGGTTCGGCGGCCTGGTGCAGCTCGGGCAACCATCTCGATGCGCAGATCGTGAAGGATGCCGGCACGCTGATCGCCTCCTTGGGCTGATCGGGCCCTGATCTTCGGACGGAGGCCGATAGAATGCGTATTCACCCCTGATCCAGGAGCACCTGTCATCACCGTTGCAGCGTCCGTCACCGCCCGTTCTGTTCGCAAGCGAGTGGGGGCCGCAGCCGTTGGCATCCTCATGGTTGTCGGTCTGGGCGCCTGTCGCCCCGAGGGCAACGTGAAGATGCTGCCCACGGTCGACGAGACGGCGAGATCGTTCCGCGAGATGGCTCTTACGGGGCCCTCGTGCGTCGCCAAGAGCAGTTACGAGCTGAGCTGCACCAGCAGGGAGACGGGTCGCATGTCGAGCTTCGGCAAGGTCGCCAAGGGGTCGACCACCGGCTACTACGACTTCAAGGACGATCGAGGCCACTCCATCCGTGTCCGGGCCGAGCGCCGGGGCCGCGACCACATCACGTGGAGCAAGAAGACGAGCTCCTGGAACGGGACGTCGAGCACGTACTCGGGCGGCTTCTGGCGGTAGTGCCCGAATGAGGCCGAGGCCCTGCTCGTAGTAGCCGGTGGATTCACCCGGGTGGAAGGGCGATGACCCACGGGCGAAGATCACGTTGGACGACCTGTTGCCCATGAGCAGCGGGTTGGAATGGGAAGAGAGCTATTCCGACGCCGGCGCCGACGTGATCAAGTCGCTGGGCAGCGACCTCGACCGGGCCCACTACGCCGCGAACAAACCGCTGGTCCACGAGCCCGGCACGTTCTGGGCCTACTCCACCGGCACCGCCAACGCTCGATCCCAACGGCCTGGTCAGCGGCGGTTCGTGGATGAACATGACACCCCGGGACTTTGCCCGGTTCGGGCTGCTGTACGCCCGGGACGGCGTGTGGGATGGCAAGCGCATCCTGCCCGCGGGATGGGTGGACTACTCACGCTTGCCCACACCCACCATGGACGAGGGCCGATACGGCGCTCAGTGGTGGCTCGACCCCGAACGACCCGACCTGTTCTACGCCAACGGGTTTGATGGACAGAGCATCAGCGTGGCACCCGACAAGGACCTGGTGATCGTGGTGCTGTCCAAGGCACCGAATGGCCGGAACGAACAGGTGTGCAACGACCTGTACGACGCCTTCGGCGTCTCAACCAGGGGTCAGCCCCGTCCGTCCGCCCCAGGCACCGGGCGAAGGTCCGCCGAGGAACCGATGATCCACATGCCGTGATCGGCGATGTCGACCAAGACGGATTCCAGCGGAAAGCCGCTGTGTCGTGCGGCCGACACTTCCCGACCGGAGTACTCCAGAATTCGAGCGTCGTTGCCTGTCCACTCGGTGATCAACCAGCTCAGCCCGAGCAATTGCTCGTCCCACCGTTCATAGGTGGCGTCGGTTGCCGGTGTCTCATCTTCAAACTCGTCACCCGGCTGCACCACAAACACGTCGATGTCGCTCTTGGTGGTCATGGTCCCCCGTGCGGCGGAACCAAACAGGGCGAGTCCAAGCGGCGACGGGTCCCACTGTTCGACCTCCTCAGCGATCGCATCGGCAAGGCGAGTGCGAAGTTGGGTCAAGCCGAGCACGTGCTCGGCAGCGAGATGCTGCCGGTTCAGAACGTACGAATTGGTGCGGCCAGTGGTTGTGACATGCACGATCCCCTGCACCACCAACCGTTGGAGCGTGCGCCGAACGCCGGACTCGGATCGACCGCCCACGAACCTGTGAACCTGCGGTGCGGTAAAGGAAGCGTTCGCACCCGCGAGCACTTGGAGGACATCCGCGTCGAGCGTCGGGGTGATGACGGAGAGAGGTCGTGCCAAGTCCACCTGCAGAATAGTACAGGTATCGGTACTATTCTGTAGGCCAGGGGGGCGGTCAGCGCTTCTTACCGGCGAGGAAGAGCGCTACCGCCTTGTCGATTCGCCGCTGTCGGGTCTCGTCGGACTTCGCGCCGGCCACCTGCTCGCAGTGATACCGCTGCAGGCTGTTGGACAATCCGGCAAAGAACGCCTCCGCCTCAGGATGCGCCTGAAGTGCTGCGGTGAGCTGCGGCGGGACCTCGACCTCTCAAGGCGCGTCGTTCAGCGTGAGCGTGACGCCGATCGGGTCCCAACTGGTCAGGCCGGTCGCCTTGCGGATCGCTGCGCTCACGCTGATCATTGACTGGCCACCCATCACCCCAACGGTGTTTCGGTACTCGTAACCGTTGAGGTTGACGTCGACGGGCGGGCGTTTGCCGCCGCCCAGCGTCTGGATCGCCTCGGGCGGAACGACAATGCCGGTCTTGTGACCGAAGGCCGCCAACTCGGTGTCGAACGACGCCGTCGCCTGATTCTTGGTTGTCAGGGATTTAGTCTTCCTGGGTGTCGAACACCCCGACCAACCAGGCTACAAAGCGGATGATTAACAATCCGCCGCCTGATTCCGTCATGCGGTGGGTATGATCGTTGCATGACAAGTCAACTCGCAATCAGGCTCGATGACGACGACCTTGCGGCGTTGGACGAACTCGCTCGCCGTGACGGACTCACCCGATCCGAGGCGGTTCGTCGAGCCATTCGACTTCAGACCGAGAACACCATCGCAGCGCAAAACCGCGCCGAACTCGACCGGGTAGGCGCGCTGCTCGGGGTCGAGCCGGGGTCACGATGGCTCACCGGCGCCGATGTGATCACAACCCTTCCCGACGACGAGTTCGCTGCCGATATCGCCGCTGCACTTGGAGCTGACTCAACCGACGACATGGTGGACCCATGGGCCACCTAGCCGTTCCACTTCCTGCCGTCTTCGACACCTCCATCTTCGTTGGCCAGGAACGACGCGGGCTCGGCGTTCTTGCCGAGTGGGCGCCCGTCGTCTCGGTGATCACGGTGGCCGAATTGTCATTCGGAGTAGCGGCTGCCGGCTCCGAGGAGATCCGCGACCGGAGGGCCGCGACACTGACCGATGCCCGCAGTGCACCAGTGGTTGGCCTTGACGATAACGGTCCGGTGGACGTGGTGACTGCTTGGGTACGCCTCAGGAGCGGCCTCGCCGGCAGGATGCCGGCCAATGACTCCTGGATCGCCGCAACCGCCTTGGCACTGAGAATCCCAGTACTCACTCAAGATGACGATTTCGATGCCGCATCGAAGATGATCCAGGTTGTGCGGGTCCCCTCACCTGCGACCACCGGGTAGGCCGGTTGTCAATTGGTTGACGTGGCTCAACCCTTGACGGTGATCGGGTCGGAGAGGGCCTGATCGGCGATCACCGTGGGGTCGAGCGAGACGTCCTTCCACTGCTTCTTGGCGAACATCTCGGTCTGTTCGGTGAACAGCGGAGAGGTCTGGTCATCGGTCTGTCCATAGGTGAGGATCGTGCGGATCTGGGGGCCGCCCTTGGCGAAGTCCACCGACATGATGAAGCTGGAGCCGTTGGTGACCGGGTAGCCATCGGTGGTGAGGTCCGTGTCGTCGGTGACCCAGTCGGGCAGCTCCCGCACCGGCTCGCTGGTGCCGCCCAGCCCCCCGCGTCCGACCACGTTGGTGATGCCCTCCGAACCAAAGCCACCAGGTATGGAGGCCCCATCGTCGACACGACCATCCCGCTGGAGTTCGCCGAGCGTCACGTTGACCTTCAGCTGCTGGGAGTCCATCAGTTGCACCGCTTTGGCCAGGCTGGTGAGCACCGGGTCGCCGTCGGGCCCCGCCTTGACCAGGCCGTTGGGGGTCTCCAGCGGCTTGGCCGGATCGAACTCGTTGGCCCAGATCGACACATCGCCGAATGCTGCGAGAAACTCGCGCCACACGACGGCACCGACCGAGTCGGGGTCGAAGTGACCGTCCCACTCATCCAGCACCCTGCAGGCATCCGCGAGATCGATGTCGCCGGCAGGGGCGATCTCATCGCCGGGCTTGTCGTCCTCTCCGGCGGGGCCCAACAGCGCGTCAACCTTGACCGGGCCGCCAACGGCCTCGCACCGGCCGACCACGTCCTGGCGCAGTTGGGCCGCCGTATAGGCCTGGTCGTCCAGCGCGGCGGCCTGCAGCTCATCCAAACTGAACTTGTTGTCGTCCCCGGCGAGGCGCTTGGTATCGGCCCCGTCGAGCACCGCAAGATTCTGCAGGGTTCGGGCGGACCGCTCGGTGTCCTGGCGGCCGTGCAGCGGGGAGTAGTCACCTTCGATCAGCTTGTTGCGGTTGGCCAGCCAAAAGCTGTCGTTGGCGTTGAATACATAGTCGTCGCGCTCCAACATGGGCATCTCCGAGTACGGCTCGAGCCCCGGATCCCGGGCGCCGTCGACGTCTTCCCAGCGGTTGTAGCCCTTCGACCCGTCCAGCAGCACCGCACCCGAATCGGCCGCTGCCGACGTGATGAAGTCGCCGTCGAGCGCCTGCTGGTAGGCGGCGAGCGCCTCCTCGGACAAACGCGGGGTGGCCGAGGTGTCCGCGTACCAGGCCCGGCCGTCCTTGCTGACGGCGACCGTATTGAACAACGGCACGCCCTGATACTTCTTGTGGGCCTCGACAAACTCATCGAAGCTGCCCGCCGTGTCCATCGCCCGGTACTGCTCGAGGAACTCGTCGTTGTCGATGTTGGCGTCCCGGTAGGTGATGGCGGTGTCCCCGGTCCAGCCAACCCCTGGGAAGTCGATGACCGGACCAAACTCGGTGCTCCACATGGTGCGTTTCTGGTCGGTGACCTTGCCCGAATCGTCGGCCACCTTCACCGTGATGTCCTTGGACGTCATCTTCTCGGTCTGGCCGTCGATCACATACGAGGTGGGGTCGCCCGGGGCGAGGGCGAGTTTGTAGGCGGTGAAACGGTTGCCGGCCGACACGGTGTGGGTCCACGCGAACTCGTCGGTGGTGCCGATGCCCACGCCTGGAAGACCAAGCAACTGGGCGCCGTAGATATCGGAGGGTTGATCGCCGGTGACCGTGAGGTGGTTCTCCCAAAAGCGCAGCTCTCCCTGCCAGGGGAAGTGCGGGTTGGCCAACAGCATGCCGCCGCCACCCTCCGAGTTCTTCGATCCGATCGCCCAGCCGTTGGAGCCCTGCTCCTCCGGGGCGACCACGCTGGTGGTCGTCCCGCCCTCCTCGACCGAGGTGGACGAAGCATCGATCGGGGCTGCGTTTGGCGGTTGCGCTGTGGCGATGAAACCGGTGAGACGGGCGCCGGAGGCATTCAGCGCCACCGCCCGGGCGTAGGCGTACACATCCTTGGGGTCAAGTGGTACCACCCACGGCTCACCGGCACACCAGCCGGTGACGCCGTCGGCACCCACCTCCTTCAGTTGGGCGTTCCAACCCGCCACGAAGGACGCCATCAGGTCCTTCACATCATCGGAGGCCTTCTCGAAATCGGCATCGGCGATATCGCCGATGCCGATCGAGCGCCAGGCAAAATCGGAGTTGATGTTCTCGTCCGCTTCCCCGGGCCCCATGAATTCAGCCTTGCGACCCCGAACCTTCAACACCTGATCGGCCAGGCTGCACGCGTGATCCTGACCAGAGGCGTAGCCCTGCCCGAAGGTGACGTCATCCAACGTCTCCCCGGAGATGTGGGGGACACCACCCTGAGTACGGGTGATCGTGGCCGAGTAGGCGTCGCCAGTGCCGATCACCGTTGCTTTGGCGGTGTCGCCATCGTTGGTGTCGCCATCGTTGGTGCAGCCGGTGATGGCCATCGCCGCCGCCAGGCCTGCTGCAAGCAGGGTTCGGCCTCGGACCAGCCCCTCACTCAGTCGACGGCTTCGAGGAGATTCGGGACGATCCGAGCGTTGCGTGTGGTTTGCCATGGCAGCCCTGACACTAATGCGTTCAACGGCCTTTGACGCCCCCAGACCGGCGAGCCCAGGTCGCGCACACCGGGGACCGCAACTCCGCACCAACATCGAACGCCTGTACGTTCATCGGATAACATCACCGCCATGGTGGCTCCGCTCCCAGCCCCGGTTCTCCCCGCTGCGATGCTTCCTCCCGCGGCCGAGGTCACATTCTGTCCGGCAGACCCGCCGCGCCGCTCGTTGGTCGCCTGCCATCTGCCCCAATCGGACCAACAGCAGGACGACCTGTTCACCGCGGCGGTCACACCTCCCAAGCTGCCCGGCGAGCCGACGCTGTTCACCCACGTTGCGCCCGCACGCCCCGGGGTCAAGCCGACGGCGCTCGACATCATGGCCAATTTGGTGCCCTTCATCGATCTGGTGCCGCAGCTGCTCGCAGCGACGGCAACGGCAACCCCATCTCAGCGCGCCATGGGTGAGGTCGTGCGCACCGGGCTGGCGTTGGTCGCCGCCGGACGCCTGCTGCCGTGCGTCACCCCCACGGGCTGGGACGCCTGGGCCGTCGCACCGCTGGGCAGCGACGACCAGGCCGCATTGAGCGCGCTGGCCGCGTCGCTCCCGCCAGAGGTGCACGCCACCCCACTGCCGGGCACCCGCAGCGGCACTCGGCTGTCAGGGGCCGAGGCCACGGTGCTGGCCGTGTGGGATGCGTTGGCCGACTCGCTGCCGAGGGGCGAGGCCTCCGAATCGCTTGCCGGAAGCCACCTGTATGCGGCCTCGTCCCCCACCCGGGTGCCACACCTGCGCACGTGGGCGGCCAAGGCCATCTCGGAGAAGTGCCGGGGCGCCGCGTTGGAGCTGTGCCTGGCCCCACCGACCTCGATGGAGGGCGGCGAGCCGTGGAAGCTCAACCTGCGGCTGCGCAGTCGCGCCCACCCCAGCGTGGCCGTGTTCGCCGCCAACCTGGCAGCGAGCGAGGAGCGGCACAGGCTGGGACCAACCCCCTGGGAGGACCTGCGCAACGAACTGTCACGCGCCGGCGCCCACTGGCTGGTGCCCCCGGAGCTGGCGGCGGTGGATCACCCCACCGACACCGAGTTGACCGACGAACAACTCGACGCGCTGATCGAGGCCGCCAACGAGTTGAAGCGGGCGGGCATCAAGCTGTTCTGGCCCGAGGACGCAGACCTCACCACCGTGCAGGTACGCGTCGAACTGCGCCCGCCATCGTCTGGCGCCTTCGGCATGGAGGAACTGTGCGACACGCGGTGGCGGGCCCACGTGGACGGGCGGCAGCTGAGCACAGACGAACTCAACCAACTCCTGTCCACTCGGCGGCCGTTGATCCGCACGCCCGACGGCTGGGCGCGTGTGCCCGAAGAGATCACATCCAAGCTGAGGCAGCGGGGGCCGGAGATCACCGTCGGTGCGGCGATGGCCGACATCATGTCCCGGCTGGGGAACGAGCTGGGCGAACCCGAGGGTGCCGGGCTGGGTCGACTGGCGCTCGAGGACCTGCATGCAGCCGAACCCGACGTGGTTGCGGCCCCGGAACTGGTTGCTCGGGCCCGCCGACTGGCCGACCTTGCCAACGAGCAGCCCACAACCGGGCTGGACATCGCCGGCCTTCAGGCCGACCTGCGCCACTACCAGACCAGCGGCGTGGCGTGGATGGCCGGTCTGGCCGAGCTGGGCATGGGAGGCGTGCTGGCCGACGACATGGGCCTGGGCAAGACCCTGCAGACGATCGCCCTTCACCAGCTGCTCCACGGCCCGGACGCCCCCAGCGTCCCGCCGCTCGGCACCGGCAAACCCGGCACTGTCTCAAACGTCGAGACCGACGAGGCCCTCCCATCTCCGCTCGGCCCCACGCTGGTGGTGGCCCCCACGTCGCTCTTGGGCACCTGGGAACGGGAATGTCAGAAGTTTGCTCCCACAACACCGGTACACCGGTACCACGGCACCCGCCGCGACCTGGGCGAGCTGGCCGACAACGCCATGGTGATCACCACCTACGGCGTGCTGCGCCGCGACCACGGCGAGCTGGGTCAACGCACCTGGGGCATGGTGGTGGCCGACGAGGCCCAGGCGGTGAAGAACCCCGTGTCACGTGCCGCCCGATCGCTCCGGCGGGTGCCCGGGCGGTTTCGTCTGGCGCTCACCGGCACCCCGGTGGAGAACCACCTGGGCGACCTGTGGGCCCTGATCGACTGGGTCACGCCGGGCCTGTTGGGCTCCTACGACGACTTCCGCAACCGCTTCGCCGACCCGATCGAACGACACGGTTCTCAGGGGCGCAACGCCCAACTGCGTCAGCGCATCGCTCCGCTGGTGTTGCGTCGCACCAAGGCCGACCCGCTGATCGCCCCGGAGTTGCCCAACAAGATCGAACGGGATGTGGTGGTCGGCCTCACCACCGAGCAGGGGGCCCTCTACGACGCTGCGGTCGCAGAGGCGCTGGACCGAATCGCCAACGCCGAAGGCATCGCCCGGCGCGGCCTGGTGCTGGCGCTCCTCACGTCGCTGAAGCAGATCTGCAACCACCCTGCCCACTACCTCGACGACGGCTCCGCCCTCGACGGTCGCTCCTCAAAGTTGGAGGCCTTCGACGATCTCCTCGACGGCACCCGGGATGCGGGCGACGACACCCGCGCCGAACCGACCTTGGTGTTCACCCAATACGTCGCCATGGCCAAACTGCTTGCCGCCCACCTGGCCGGGCGCGGAATCAGTCATGCGATCCTGCACGGTGGGCTGACCCCCAACGAGCGCCAGCGCCTTACCGACGAGTTTCAGGCCGGTCGCATCGAGGTGCTGTTGTGCTCGCTGCGGGCTGCAGGCACCGGGCTGACCCTGACCCGGGCCACCCAGGTGATTCATTACGACCGCTGGTGGAACCCGGCGGTCGAGGACCAGGCAACCGACCGGGCCCACCGCATCGGCCAAACATCCACCGTTTCGGTGCACCGACTGATTTCCGAGGGCACGGTGGAGGAGCGGGTGGCCGACGTGCTCACCCAGAAGCGGCAGCTGGCAGGCGCCGTCATGGGCACCGGCGTCGACGGCTGGATTGGCGGCCTCAACGACAGTGAACTGGGCAACCTGGTGAGGCGCCATGGGCCGTCCAACAGCACCGATGAGGCGGCATGAGCGGCCCACCCGACAGCACCCCGGACGGCGAGGCTCCGGCCTGGCATGGCCAGTGGCTGCAGACCGCTGCGGAGTGCCTCGACGTGTCACCCCGGGCGCTCACCGTGGCGCGGACGCGTCTCGGTGAACCGCAGGCGGACGCCACTTCGGCGCTTCGTCTCACCATGGAACCTGGCCGGGTGGTGGCCGTCGACCCGGCATCCTCGCATCGCACCGTCATGACGATTCGCCAGTGGGGGCCCGCACGATGGGCACGCACCCGCAGCGCGTTGGCCGACGACCTGGCGATCGAGCGGTCGCTGGCCACCGGCCGCATCCATCCCAGGCTGCGGCACACCATGATGTCCCTGCGGGCCGACCCGATGCCTGGCCGAGCCGACCTGTCGGCGGAGTGCGGCTGTGGGAGGGATGGCTGCGCTCACCTGGCTTCGCTGCTGGTGGCTGTGGCCAACGAGGTGGCAGACGACCCACTGCTCCTGTTGATGCTGCGGGGCGTCGACCGGGGGGACCTGGGTGGCCAATCCCAACTGGACGAGATCCCACCGGGCTGGCCGCGGGCGCGAGACCCCGGTGTGGCCGCCGAGACGGTCTGGAAACGCCCGCAGCTCCCGCTGACGCCCGCAGCTCACCGGCCCCCCACCGAACGCACGCGGGTTGGTTCGCCACCCGCAGACAGCGGCCTGAGCCGGGCTTCGCTGGGAGCATTGGCCGATCTCGCCGCCCATCGAGCGGCCGCACTGCTGGCCGACGCACAACCAGAGGCCGACGGTGGCCTGGGTGTTCTGGCCGAACGTTTGGTGGAGCGTGGTCTGGCTGCCACCACGGTGGCTGCCAGAAGCGGCCTCAGCAACGACGAGCTCGAAGTGCGCCGACGCGCACGGGTGCTGGCCGGTGAGGCCGGCCTGGCGGTGCTGCTGGACCGCTTCGACGCAGATCCCGACGACCTGGCCGATGGGGCATCGGCGCTTGGGGGCCGCGTTCGGCAGCGGGCCAACCTGGTGACGTCAGGGCCGACCGGACGCCAGCTGCGCATCGACCGCAGGGGCAAATGGTGGCTGCTGCGCTCCGATCCCGAACTTGGCTGGGTGCTCGCCGACGGACCGAGCGACGACCCAGGCACGCTGTGCAGCGACTGACCGGGAACCCTGCTCGTCACCCACCGGTTCGGTACTGGATAGCCTCCGGAGATGAGCCGGCGCCTCCCCCATGATCTTTGACGGCTACGACCGGGAGACTGTGGCGACGTTTCGCCACAGCATCAACCGGGAGGACCTGCCGTTGGTCGCCTCCACGATCGGGACCACACCCGACGACCGCGAAGCCGAATTCCAACTTGGCGTGAAATGTCTCGTGCAAGGCATCTCAGCCGAGCTGGAACACGGCCAGATCTGACCCCTACGGTGTCGTCATCGCAGCCTCACTGATCCTGTTGGCCGCCGGGCTGGGAACCCGCTTCGGCGGCCCCAAGCAACTTGAACCGGTTGGTCCCAACGACGAACCGATCTTTGCCATCACCGCCGCGGCGGCGGCACGAGCCGGAATCAAGCGCTTGATTCTGGTGACCCGCGCCGAGGTGGAGGAACGTTTGCTGGCAGCGGCCGACACCCACGTGTCCGGCATGGAGGTGGTATCGGTCCGCCAAGACCTCGCCGGGCCGCCCCGAACCCGTCCGTGGGGCACCGCCCATGCCGTGGCCGCATGCGCCGATGTGCTGGATGGACCTTTCGGTGTGGCCAACGGCGACGACCTGTACGGCAACCCATCGCTCAGTCTGCTGGCCGATGCCCTCGGCGACCGCCCCGACGAGGGCACCCTGGTGAGTTTCGAGTTGGCGGGCACGCTCAGCCCCCACGGTGGCGTCTCCCGGGGCATCTGTGACGTCGTCGATGGCACGTTGACCTCGGTGGTGGAGACCCATGGGCTGAAGGCCGATCCGAACGATGCCGAGGGCGGCGTGGTCGACGACTCGGGCGGCCGCTACCGCAACGACACGCCTGCATCGATGAACCTCTGGGGGCTCCCCCGAAGAGCGGCGCTCAACATGGCCGAACGCTTCCAACGGTTTCTGGCCGACGACCCCGGACCGGACGACGAATTTCTCCTTCCCACCGAGATTGCCCACATGATGCGCCGGGGGGCGCTACGGGTCGGCTGACTCTTATACACATCTGACGCTGCCGACGATCTACCCTGTGTCGCACTCTCTCGTCGCCGCACCCTTGAAACAATAA
>ERZ1026810.534-NODE-534-length-21134-cov-7.285333_pt1 | contig 21134 bp, 20 predicted proteins | sample MGYA00520872_ERZ1026810 | MGnify/ENA primary metagenome ERZ1026810 (study PRJEB33270, sample SAMEA104284477) | anaerobic digester metagenome | biome: Anaerobic digester microbiome; feature: mesophilic sludge digester; material: Anaerobic digester biomass | place... | reverse complement strand
TCCATCCAACTTAACCGAATAATAATGAAAAACCATAAGTCACCGGGCTCATCAACAAAAGAACTTAAACGTTTTGAGGTTGCAAATGTAAAACCGTTTTAGTAACCAACAAATGTTTTGGGAAAACTTTTTCCATCATTTTCTCATGTTATTGATAATGAAATACCTTAAGCATCACAGTTTGTTAACATTGCAATTTGTCAACACAAAATCGGTTCTGCAAAACTGTTCAGTTTTCCATAACCTTATAAAAGAAAAGTGTATTTTCGTGAATTCTTAAGACCATTCATAATGAGAATTTCTGAAAAGAGCCTGGTGATCATTCCCACCTACAATGAAAAAGAGAATGTTGAGAAGATTGTCCGCAAGGTATTCTCGCTGGAGACCCCTTTTCAAATATTAATAATAGATGACGGTTCACCCGATGGGACAGCAACGATCGTCAGGAGACTTCAGCCTGAATTTGAAGGGAAACTCCATCTGTTGGAGCGGCAGGGGAAGCTGGGGTTGGGCACGGCATATATCACGGGTTTCAAATGGGCAATAGAGCGGAAGTACGACTATATTTTCGAAATGGACTGCGACTTCTCACACAACCCTGATGATCTGGAAAGGTTGTTCATTGCTGTTTACAATGGGGCGGACCTGGCCATTGGATCGAGGTATATTTCAGGGATCAATGTGATCAACTGGCCTCTGGGCCGGGTGCTGATGTCCTATTTTGCCTCCGTCTATGTCAGGATGGTTACGGGCATGAAAATCATGGACACTACGGCAGGTTTTAAATGTTTCCGCCGCAACGTTCTGGAGACGATCAACCTCGACGACATCCGCCTGAAAGGGTATGGTTTTCAGATTGAGATGAAATTCAAAACCTGGAAGTCAGGTTTCAAGATTGTGGAAGTTCCCATCATCTTTACCGACCGGAAAGAGGGAACTTCCAAGATGAGCGGCGGGATTTTCAGCGAAGCGCTGTGGGGGGTATTAAAGATGAAGGCGGAGAGTTGGGTGAAACCGAAGAAATAAGGAATTGCTTTCGCTGGGGAAGATGCATGAAATCAGCGACCGGCCTATGAAGACACTGATCAGGGATGCCACCATCATCAACGAAGGGTTGCGCTATAAAGGGAGCCTGCTGATAAGCGGAGAGCGTATCGAAAGGATTTACCCCTATGTTTTGCCTTTAAACATTGACCTTTCGGGTTTTCGGGTCATCGAAGCATCGGGAATGTATCTCATGCCCGGAGTAATCGACGACCAGGTCCATTTCCGTGAGCCGGGACTTACCCACAAGGGGGATCTTTCTTCAGAGAGCCGGGCGGCCGTGGCAGGGGGGGTGACCTCCTTTATGGATATGCCCAATACGGTGCCACAGACGACAACACAGGAATTTCTGGAAGAGAAATACCGTCGTGCGGCGGAAGTATCGGTAGCCAACTACTCTTTTTTCATGGGGGGCACCAACGACAACCTTCAGGAAGTGATTAAATGTGATCCCGCGACGGTATGCGGCATCAAGGTTTTCCTGGGATCTTCGACAGGGAATATGCTTATGGATGATCCGATTGCCCTGGACCTTCTTTTCAGGGAGGCCCCCCTGCTGATCGCCGCCCACTGTGAAGAGGAAAGCATCATCAGCGCCAATAGCCTGGCCGCGCGGGAACAGTTCGGGGATCAGGTACCCTTTTCGTGGCATCCTGTGATCAGGAATGCCGAAGCATGTTATGTTTCCAGCGCCAGGGCCGTTGAACGGGCCGCCAGATACGACACCCAACTCCACATTTTCCACCTGTCCACGGCCAGGGAGATGGAACTTTTTAACCCCGGACCTGTGAGAGATAAAAAAATCACGGCTGAAGTATGCATTCACCATTTATGGTTCAGTGACAGGGATTACACGGAAAAGGGCTCTCAGATCAAATGGAATCCCGCAGTGAAAACCCCGGAAGACCGTGAAGCACTGTGGAAAGCAATCCTTGACGACAGGGCCGATGTGGTGGCCACCGATCATGCACCCCATACTTCTGAAGAAAAAAACACCACCTATTTCAATGCGCCTTCCGGAGGTCCGCTGGTCCAGCATTCCCTGGTCGCCATGCTCGAAATGGGCCGTCAGCGGAAAATTCCCCCCGAAAAAATCGTCGCCAAAATGTGCCACGCACCGGCTGAACTTTTCCGGATCAGGGAAAGAGGATACCTGCGGCAAGGATACTATGCCGACCTGGTACTGGTAGATCCGAAAAAGCCATGGACGGTTTCAAAGAACAATATCCTCTCTAAATGCGGCTGGTCCCCCTTCGAAGGGATCACCTTCGGCCATTCCGTAACCCACACCTTCGTGAACGGAGAACTTGTCTTTTATGACAATAAGATCAATCCGGATGTCAGGGGGAAAAGGCTCTTCTTCGACCGTTAACCCTTTCTGAACAGTATCTGAAAAAAAACGCAAAACCTCCGGGGGAAATCCCCGGAAACTTTGCGTCTTTCAAGTGTACCGGTAGTTTAGCCCGGAACACCGCCCCTAAGGAGAAGCCTTCCTTCTAGTCCAGGACGATCAGCAGGTATTTTGAAGCTTTCCAGAATTCCCCGGAATCGTCGACAAATAAGGTGTCAGCCCTCTTTTCTCCCGTGATATGATAGGAATCAGCCGGATGGACGGTAATCACCTTTGCCTTTTTAACCATCAGGGGCAGGAGATTGAAATACCGGATGTCGACTTCAGAAAAATAATCCCTGTTAAAGTCCTTGCGCATCTTCAGAGTGCGGCCGACCCCCAGCACTCCGCCCGATTTCTCCAGAATGTTATTGTCAGTCAGTTCCTTAACTGTTCCTACCGCATAATAGGCTTTGTTAAGTTCAATGGTCTGGGTTTCGATCACCTGGGTTTTTTCCTGAACTTCCTGCGTCACCTGCTCTACCTGACTGGTCAACTGGCTGACATCAATGTTCAGCCGCTGGATGTCCTGGGTCAACTGCGCAATTTCCGCATCCTTTGCTTCGACCTGTAAATTCAGGTTGGCAACCATCCTTTCAAATTCGGCAACCATCCCCTGCAACTGGCCTACCTTGGCATTGGCACTGCTCAGCTTTTTCTGGAGCGACGCCGTCAGCTCCTTGTTTTTCTGAAGCAACTCGTTAAGAAGGACAATATCTTCTATAATCTGGGCTTTCTGACTTCCCTTGAGCTCACCCGACTGCGAACTCCTCACAGTGACCAGTTTTTCAACGGTCTTGATGGAATCGAGATTCTCCTGAATTTCGTTAAAACCGGCCAAAAATTCCATGATCGCGGAATCCTTTTCGAAAGCCACCTGAGTCAGACTGTCACGAACGACATTTAAACGATCGATCTGCTGCTGCTTTTGCTGGCATCCCGCCAGAATAACAGCCAAAGCTACTACGAAATACTTTTTCATGTGTTTATTTGTTAATTATTGTGCTGTTTTGCAGTTCTTTTATGCAGACAGGTAAGTGAGGATTCTTCAAGACCATGAAATTGGCTTGGCGTCGCTCCGCCGAACCTCGTTGCACAGGGAGGCAATGAACATGCCCATTGGTGTAAACCGTTACATGCTCGTTTCATCCGATTTTAATTGTATTCCTGCATACAAGGTACAAAAATAATTATTCATGGGTGCAATTATCTTTTCACCAAAGATTTATTCAAAAAATAAACACATCATTTAACGAATAAATAGCAAAGCAAAGTATACTGATATTAAAAAAAACGTCACGATCGCCGGAATACAATTTGTCAGGTATTGCTTGGAAGAATCCTAAGTATCAGCTAACTTTGAATTCCGGCTTGCTTACCCCGCCCGCAAAGAGGACTGGGTAAGCAAGAGACACAATAGAGAAGTCCTCCCCGTCGGCTTTACCGCGGGGTAAGCGAGCAAGACGCTACAGAAGTCCTCTACGGAATCGGATTTCCCGCTGCCCCAGCGGCGGGAAGTTCCAATTCCGGGGAGTCTCAAGCCGGCAACAATGCCTGTTCTGCAGACAGAGGGTGTTCCGGTGCATGTAGCCGGGTTTTAAAGATGGTCAGATGAAAAGAGTTTTTTCTTGTTGGATCATGATTTTGTTATTTTCTGCCGCTGCCGGCCAATCCCCACAAAATCAATCCCGGGGAGAGGAGTGGGTCAGGAGGGAGGAAATGATCAAGACACAATTGATTGCAAGGGGGATTACCTCGGCCCGGGTATTGGAGGCATTCCAGAAAGTACCCCGCCACCGTTTTGTCCCTGATCCTTACCGGAGATATGCGTATGCAGACCAGCCGCTGCCCATCGGGGAAGGACAAACCATTTCACAACCCTACATCGTGGCCTACATGACGGAAATTCTGGATATCAAACCCGGGGAAAAGGTGCTGGAAATCGGAACGGGATCAGGATATCAGGCAGCGATCTTATCGGAAATGGAGGCGTTGGTGTATTCTGTGGAAATCAATCCCGTACTGAGCGAAATGGCCCGAAAGGCCCTCGCAGGAACGGGTTATGAAAACCTCCGTTTAAAAACCGGGGATGGTTATCAGGGATGGCCAGAACATGCTCCTTACGATGCCGTCCTGGTCACCTGCAGTCCGTCGGCCATCCCCGGCCCGTTAAAGGAGCAACTCGCCGAGGGCGGGAGGATGATTATCCCCGTTGGAAAACAGTATACCATTCAATACCTGGTCCTGCTCGAAAAGAAGAACGGAAAGATCAGGCAGAAGAATGTACTGCCTGTACGTTTCGTTCCCATGGTGAACGAAAAGGGGAAAAACTACTGATTTCAGCAAATTGGGAAATTAGATCTTCCCCGGTTTTCCAGCCAAAAAAAAACTATCTTCACGCCAAAACGGATTCCAATGACCAATCATTCTCCTACAACAGACCGGATTGCGTCGGTCGATATTTTCAGGGCGCTGACCATGCTTCTGATGATTTTTGTCAACGACATGGCCGGACTGGCCAATATTCCAGGATGGATGAAACATACGGCGGCTGATGTTGATGGCATGGGTTTGTCAGACGTGGTCTTTCCGGCATTCCTGTTTATCGTGGGGCTATCCATTCCGCATGCCCTCCGGGCCCGTTTTGCCAAAGGGGAGACCAAAGGGCGGATTGCCGTTCACATCCTGCTGCGGTCGCTGGCGCTGATCATCATGGGATTCTTTTTGGTCAACCTGGAGAACATCCAACCTGACGGACTTGTTATTTCGAAACATGTATATGCGATATTCCTGATTCTGGCTTTTTTCCTGATCTGGAACCTTTATCCCGGAGCGGTCATTGCCGGAAAGGTCAGGAGGTCGTGGCTCCGGGGCGCAGGGATCCTTCTGCTGATCCTCCTGGCCGTGATCTACAAAGGAGGAATCCCTGAAGATCCCTCCTGGATGAAACCCCGCTGGTGGGGAATCCTGGGATTGATCGGATGGGCATACCTGGTTTCAGCTTTTATTTATCTCTTTGCCTGGAATCGCTTCTGGTTGGTCGCTCTCGCACTGGTGGTTTTCAGCTTCCTGAACTTCGCCGAAGTCAGTCCGCTCTTCGAACACCTGCCGACCTTTAAACTGATCATCAGCGCTTCCAATTATGTTCTGGTGATGGGGGGCGTTTTTGCTACGGCCATGTATCACAGAATACCCCCTTTTAAGGAAAAGTCCTGGATTTATGCCGGATTGCTGGTTTTTCTGGCTGTCATCATCGCAGGCTATGGGTTCGACGTCCGCCCCCTCGGAGGAATCTCCAAAATCAGAGCCACTCCTTCCTGGACTTCCCTCTGCATGGGGATCAGCCTTGCCGTATACGCCCTGTTGTACCTCCTGGCCGACAAGTTTAAGATCACAAAATGGGCGGCATTTATTTCACCTGCCGGACGGAGCACCCTCACCTGCTACCTCCTGCCCTACCTGGTCTATCCGGTGATGAGACTTTCCGGCTTTCAATGGCCTCCGCTTCTCTCTTCGGGAGGAGCGGGACTCCTGCGCTCCTTCGCATTTGCCCTCCTGATCATATGGGTAACGGGACTGCTGGGGAAAATCCAAATCAGGCTGAGAATATGAACGGGAACAAAGGGTGATAATTCCTGTCATTACGGCGAAAGCCAGGTAAAAGGGGTCACTGGGATATTCCTGGCAATCCAGAAAATCAGCACAACCGCCAGGATCACACTTGGGGTGTTCCTCAGGTAGAGAATATCGGGCAACTTCCATCCCAGGAAGCGGTTCAGCCACCGGTGGGCGTAGTGGTACAGGATAAGCAATGCCGCCGGGAATACCAGAAAATTATACGCTATCACATCGTCGAACCGGCCGTGCAAAAAACTGTGAACGGCCCGCTGGGATCCGCAACCGGGACAATACCAGCCGGTAAGTATGTAAAAGGGACATTTGGGAAACAAAGGCGATTTCTCAGGATCCAGCACAAAAAAAACCGCTGCTGCCACCAAAACCAACGGCACCAGAAACCAGTTCCTGTATTTCAGCATGTTACCAGTTAAATACTTCACCCAGAAAAGCCATGCCGATGCCAAAAATAAGGGCGAGCACAACAAGGACTGCCGATATGCCTATCGACACCCATATCCAAGTCAGGGCATTCCGGCTGGCTCGCCTCGCTCCGTCAAAATCACCTGCCTGCCACTTCGAGTTTACCTGGGCGGCATAAATAATGGAAACAATCCCCAAAATCTGACAACAAAAAATCGTCACCAGAATCGCTCCGACCAGGTAATTGGATGGAGGTGCCTCATTCATCGCAGGCCGGTTCAACTGTTCATTCATCGCTTCAGCTTTTACAGGTTAGTAGTCAAAAATAGCAAATAATTACAGCAATTAACATAGTTGCAGGCAAACTAATCTTGTGCGCAAAATATTCCCCCACCACAAAACCAGGTAACGTACCCAATCGGCTGGTACGTTGACTACTTCCGAAAGGCTGGCGGTATCAGTCCGGCAGGAGCCGGTAGTAGTCAGTCCGGCAGGAGCGTTTAACAAAATTTAACTGAAAAATCAGTTATAGGTTTGCGCTGGTTTAACAAATAATTCAGCCATGCGTAAATGGACACGAAAGGAAGAGGAACTGATGAAGATTCTCTGGAAGCTTAAAAAAGGCTTTGTCAAGGATATTGTCGAGCAGTACCCCGATCCGAAGCCCCACTACAACACAGTTTCTTCGCTGGTGCGGCTTCTCCAGGAGAAGGGATTTGTAGGGTACTCGCAATACGGGAACACCTATGAATATTATCCGATGGTTTCGCGTGAGGAGTATCGCAAATCTTTTATGAAGGGGGTGATCAGCGACTATTTTGACAACTTCTACAAGAATGCGGTGGCCTTTTTCGTGAAGGAGAAGGGGCTGAAACCCGAGGAGTTGGAGGAGATTCTCAGGATGATCAGAAAGGAGTAGCCATGGAGGAGTTTCTGCTTTATCTGGTCAGGGTATCGGCGGGCACCGCTGCTTTTTACCTCTTTTATTTACTGTTCTTCAGCAAACTCAAGCAGTTCCGGTTTAACCGGATTTACCTGTTGAGTTCCTTCCTGTTCAGCCCCCTCATTCCGTTGATCACCATTACAATCACCCGGCCAGCTACAGCCTGGTTTGTTCTGTTGCGGGCTGCCACAGAGGCCATGCTTCCCACAGCGGAAGCGGCCAAGGAGAAGATTTCCCTGAGCCTCATTTTCCTGGTGCTTTACGAAACCGGGGTGGTCTTGTGTCTGGGGCGCCTCATAAAGGGACACCTCAGGGTATGGCAGATTTCCCGGCACAGCTGGCCAATGGTTTCCGAGGGAATTGACTATTTCGTTACTCCCGAAGATGTTCATCCCTTCACTTTCTTCCGGAGAATCGTGGTTCCGGAGGAAAGTACACATCATCATTACTTTCCCATGATCCTCAGGCACGAGAAGATCCACGCCGACAGCCGTTATACGACGGACATCCTCCTTTCCGAAATCCTTTTCCTCTTTCAATGGTTCAATCCCTTTGCCTGGCTGATGAAGAAAGCCATCAAAAACAATTTGGAATACCTCATTGACGAGGAGGTAACCCGAAAAGACGACCCGCAAGCCTATCAGTTGGCCCTGGTCGCCCTGGCAGGGAAAAAAGGGATGGCCTCCTTCCTCAACGCTCTCAATGGGAACAATTTAAAAACCAGAATAATCATGATGAAAAAGAAAACAGAAAACAAAAACAGAGTGATCCGCAAACTGATGGTCTTACCGCTGACGGCACTGCTCATCACTGGTCTTTCGGCGTACGATTACAAAATCCTTCCCGCCGCAGAAAATGGCTTCTCGCTTTCCGGCCAATAACTGCAGGAGCTCTCCGGAACTCCTTCCGGAGCGATATTGAATGGCAGGACTCCTGACCAGGGTAGCCTGCAGAGTGATACCTCCCCTTCAGGGCCTCCAAGGGGCCACCAACGGATCACTTTCCGCAGATACCGTGGTGAAAGCCACCGATGTCACCGTCCTTACCAGCTTCCCAGTGGGGAATGGCCACGATCCAGTCACTATTAAAGCCGATGAGCTTCAAGGAACGAATCTGGGAAATGGCATCCAGTTTATCAGACAGTTAAACTATGAAAGAGGTCCCGAAGCAGGGAAAGTGGTTAGTGACACGATCAGGATCAGGTTTAGCGGTGGAAAGGAAGACCCGCAACCCCTGATTATCCTTGATGGCAAAGAGGTCCCATCCATTGACCACATTAATCAGGAGAATATTGAAAGTATTACCGTCCTGAAGGATAAGTCATCCCTGGCAATTTACGGAGACAAGGGGGAAAAACGGGGTTATCGTAATCTCCTCAAAAAAAGAGAGTTCAGAAAAGGATGAAAGCCAGCCATTCTTAATGATGAAGCCTCTCTGGTAGTGCGTAATCTTCCGGACATAGGTATTCCTGATTGGAGAGGCCGGTGGTTGAAGTTTCAGTTCAGATTTATTCTTCAATAAACGATAGTTTCAGTCCACCTTTAAACTGCAAGATCCGGTTAATCGCGAAATCTCCGGACAATCCAGTTCCCTTTTAAAAGAGGGGCCCGGATTTTTTGTTTGTGGAATAACGAAAATGTGTGATAATATCCTTTTGCGACAAAAGCTAATTGCCTATATTTAGCTGATTTTTAATAAAAGAAACCAAAATCTATATCATAATCACTTCAACTTATTCATTATGAGCGAAAAAAAGAATACGAGCGGGATTTCCCGCAGGGCTTTTTTAGGGACCACCGCTGCCGCGGCAGCCGGGTTCACGATTCTTCCCAGCAATGTGGTTGCCGGTCTGGGGCATGTGCCTCCGAGCGACAAGCTGAATATCGCCGGAATCGGTGTCGGAGGGATGGGGAATGCCAACCTCAAGAACCTGAAATCCCAGAACATCGTGGCCCTTTGCGATGTGGACTACGGATACTGCAAGCAGAACGGCGTTTTCGAAGAGTATCCCGGGGCCAAATGGTACAAGGACTGGCGCAAGGTGTACGATGAGATGGGCAAGTCGATCGACGCAGTAGTGATCGCCACAGCCGACCACACCCATGCCATCACTGCCGCGCACGCCATGACCATGGGCAAGCACGTTTATGTTCAGAAACCATTGACCCATACGGTGTATGAGTCGCGGCTGCTGACCAAATTGGCCGAAAAATACCAGGTGGCCACCCAGATGGGGAACCAGGGTTCTTCGGGTGAGGGGGTTAACCTGGTTTGTGAATGGCTGGCCAACGGCGAGATCGGCGAAGTCACCAAAGTGGAAGCTTTCACCGACCGTCCAATATGGCCGCAGGGCCTTAACCGTCCGGAACCCGGGCAATGGGTCCCTGACACCCTTGACTGGGATCTCTTTATCGGGCCAGCTCCCATGCGTCCTTACCACTCCCTCTACACGCCGTGGAACTGGCGCGGATGGTGGGATTTCGGCACCGGCGCCCTCGGCGATATGGCCTGCCATATCCTCCATCCCGTTTTCATTGGTCTGGAATTGGGTTATCCCACCAAAGCCCAGGGCAGTTCCACCCTGCTCCTCAACGACTGCGCGCCGAACGCCCAGATGGTCAAACTCGTCTTCCCGGCACGCATTCCCAAACGACCGTGGAAAGGAATGAAAAAGAACGCTCCCCTCAAGGAAGTGGAAGTTACCTGGTATGACGGGGGTCTCCAGCCGATGAAACCCGAAGGATGGCCTGCCGGTCGCAACATGAACGACGCAGGAGGCGGCGTGATCTTCCACGGCACCAAAGACAAGCTGATTTGCGGATGCTATGGGGTCAACCCGTGGCTCCTCTCGGGCCGTGTTCCCGAGGCTCCCAAATTCCGCCGCCGTATCGAAAAAGCTACCTCCGGAGGGCATGAGCTGGATTGGGTCCGTGCCTGCAAAGAGAGTCCCGAAACCCGCGTGAAAACTGCTTCCGACTTCAGCGAGGCAGGTCCTTTCAACGAAATGGTGGTCATGGGAGTGCTGGCTGTCAGGCTCCAGAGCCTCAATAAGGAGTTGGAATGGGATGGTCTCAACATGAAATTCACCAATATCGGTGATGAAAAAATCAGAACCGTGGTCAAAGACGGCTTTTCCATCCACGACGGGCACCCCACCTTCAACAAGGACTGGACCGATCCGATGTCTGCCGCTGAATTCGCCGCTGAATTGATCAAACATACCTACCGGAAACCCTGGTCACTGCCCGATATGCCGGCATAAATCCGTTTCCGGGTAAAAATCAAAAAGGTCGCCATCAGGCAGGACCTTACTAATAGAACCACAGGGAACACGGGGAAGGCACAAAAGACACAAAGGAAATCCTTCGTGTAGTTCGTGAAATTCTTAGTTTCTCTGTGGTTATATTTCATTTAAACCCATTAAATCCCAATTCCGACAATGAAGAAACTGATCCTGTCCGCCCTGTTCCTGGGGATGTTTTCCTGCTCCCGGCAGCATTCTGCCCCCGTAAAAAACGAATACCCGGTACAGCCCGTCCCCTTCACAGCGGTACAGGTCACCGACGATTTCTGGTCACACCGGATCAAAACCAATCACAGGGTCACCATTCCCATCGCTATCCAAAAAAGCCATGAAACAGGCCGTATCGACAACTTCCGGATTGCCGGAGGCCTGATGGAGGGGACCTTCTGTACCATCTATCCCTTTGACGATTCCGATATTTATAAAATCATCGAGGGGGCGGCCTATTCCCTGCAGATGTTCCCGGACCCTGCCCTGGAGGCCACCATCGACTCGCTGATTACCCTGATCGGACTTGCGCAGGAAGATGACGGCTATCTCTACACCAACCGCACCATTATGGGGGAAAACAGTCACCCCTGGGCCGGCCGTAAGCGGTGGGAACTGGTCGACGACCTGAGCCACGAACTCTATAATCTGGGACACTTTTATGAGGCGGCCACCGCGTATTACCAGGCAACGGGAAAACAGGAGATCCTGGAGATCGCCCTGAAAAGTGCCGACCTTGTTGACAGGGATTTTGGCCTGGGAAAAATAGAGAACTGGCCTGGCCACCAGGAGATTGAGATCGGCCTGGTCAAGCTGTACCGGATTACTGGAGAAAAACGGTACCTCGACCTGGCCAAATTTTTCCTCGATGTACGGAGCCATGGCACGGGAAAACCAAGGAGCTATAACCAGTCCCACCTTCCTGTGACAGAACAGTCCGAAGCCGTCGGTCACTCGGTGCGTGCAGCCTACATGTGGAGCGGCATGGCCGATGTGGCAGCCCTTACGGGCGATACGGCCTATGTAGGGGCCATCTCCCGCATCTGGGAGGATGTTGTTCACAGGAAATTTTACTTCACGGGAGGGATCGGCGCCGAAGGAGGGCACGAAGGATTCGGAGGTCTTTATGAATTACCCAATGCCAGAGCCTACTGCGAGACCTGCGCCGCCATCGCCAACGTCTTCTGGAACCACCGCATGTTCCTCATGACTGGTGATTCTAAATACGTCGATGTGCTGGAAAGGTCACTTTACAACAATGTACTTTCAGGGGTATCCCTCGAAGGGGACCGCTTTTTCTATCCCAATCCGCTGGAATCACACGGACAGCATGAGCGCAGTGAATGGTTCGGATGCGCCTGCTGCCCCTCCAACATCTGCCGCTTCATCCCTTCCATGCCGGGATATGTCTATGCCGGAACCGCAAATGACCTGTATGTGAATCTTTATATTCCCAGCCGCATTTCCCTGGCAATCGCCGGAGATTCACTAACCCTGGTCCAGACCGGCGACATGCCCCGGGAGGGGAAACAACGGATTACCCTCCATATGAAGAAGCCGGTCAGGGCAAAAATCCGTCTCAGGATACCCCTTTGGGCTTCGGATGATACCTTCCCGGGAAATCTGTATAAATTTGAAGATCATGTCGGGCAAAAGACGGAAATCACCGTGAATGGCCAATCCGCCATCCTGAGAATGGACAAAGGCTATGCGGTCTTAGACAGAAGATGGGAACCGGGAGATGTTGTTGATATCAACCTTCCCTTTGAAGTGCGAAGGGTTACCGCCCATCCCGCCATTGCCGACAACCTGGGCAAAATGGCACTTCAATTGGGCCCCCTGGTCTATTGCGCCGAATTTGCCGACCAGGAAAATGGACGGGTACTGGATCTGCGCCTGAACAAAAGCGGGAACATTAGCTTTGCCTGGCAGGATCACCAGTTAGGAGGCTGCAACATGATCAAAGCTGACGGATTCAGGATCAGGGACTCCGCGGAAATGAATAAAAAGGAACCTGCCATCATCAACGCCATTCCTTATTATGCATGGTCACACCGGGGAAAAGGGGAAATGGCTGTGTGGCTGCCCACAGAGACGGATCCGGGAACAGAGGCTCAGCCGTGATTAAATTGTAACATAAAATTTATACGATCATTTATTGAAGATACCATGATTTGCCGTATTTTTAAAACGTCAAAAAAGAAGCCATGAAATACCTTTCCTCCCCCCTGAGCCGAAGGGAATTTGTCCGGGATATCACCATGATTTCAGGCATGATGTTATTGCCTGCGGGGGGATATGCTGCACCCCGGAAACCCCGGAAGATCAGGATGAAATTGGGCATGGTGACGTATTTGTGGGGGCAGGACTGGGACCTGCCCACCCTTATCGGCAATCTTACAGAAGCCGGAATCGGCGGAGTGGAACTCCGGGTTGACCATGCCCATGGTATCACCCCGGAACTCACCAAAGATCAGCGTAAGGAAATCCGCAAAAGGGTCAAAAACAGTCCGGTCGAAATTGTCGGCATGGGCACCAATCAGCAGTTCGATTTTCCCGACCGTAAACTGTTGCTGGAATCTATTGAGAAAACCAAGGAATATATCCGGTTGAGTGCTGATATTGGCGGATCAGGCGTTAAAGTCAAGCCAAACCAGTTTCACCCCGGGGTTCCCAAGTCACGTACCGTGGAGCAGATCGGAAAATCGCTGAGCCAGCTGGCGCGTTACGGCGCGGACTACGGACAGCAGATTAGGCTGGAGGTGCACGGAATCGAAACCCAGGAGATCGTCAACATCAAGGCGATCATGGATGTGGCAGATCACCCGAACGCTGCGGTTTGCTGGAACAGCAATCCCGAAGACCTGAACGGGAACGGATTGGAAGCCAATTTCAACCTCCTGAAAGACCGGCTGGGGGATACCTGCCATGTCAGGGAACTTGACGACCCCTCCTACCCTTACCAAACCCTCATGAATCTTTTTGTGGAAATGAATTACCGGGGATGGATCCTACTGGAATGCCGCACCGATCCGGCCGATAAAGTAAAGGCTCTGATCGAACAGCGAAAAATGTGGGAGGGGATGGTGGAAATTGCCAGAAATCGTTAAATTTGCCCCCTCAAAATTACAGACGCCTCTTTAGCTCAGTTGGTAGAGCAGCGCATTCGTAATGCGCAGGTCGTGGGTTCGAGTCCCATGAGAGGCTCACTTAAAACCCTGTGAATTACAGATGCTTATGGCGTTGTAACATTTTGTTAAAAAGCACGAAAAACACGAAAAAAATGCTTTAAAAAGGGTATCTGTTTAAATATAGTTTAAAAATCCTGCACTGACCATAATTTTAATCGCCGGGGAGGAATAACCTTCGCAGAAAATAGGGAAACGCCTGATGTCAGAAGATGTCAGGCGTTTTTTTAACAAAACCCTGAATTCTATAGATTTTCCGGTTCTTCAGGTGACCTGGCAGGTGACCCATTTTGAAAAACCCAAAATAGGTCACCAAAACAGCTGTAACTTCTCCTGACTTGTCCCTTTTAGTGCGGTGACTCCAGTTTTGCGATAAGCTCCTTCATTTTCGGAGTTGGGTGGGCTTTGACAGTCACTATTTTGTTTGCGATATAATTCAGAATCTCGCCATCGACGATTTTTTTTGATTCATCGGTAAATTTCCTGATCGAAACTCCTGTTTTTAGTTCGATATGCTTTGAAACGACAAGTGCCACGAAACATACCAATATATGCAGTTTTATGGGTTCCTCCTCGAAGTGGAAGATTGGCCTTGTCTGTAAGTCGTTTTTTGATATTCTGAATGCTTGCTCTACCTTGTAAAGTTCATGGGAACGTTCTATTATCATCTTATTGTGCTACTGATGTTTCCAGGTTTGTATAGTATCCTTTGATCCCAAGCAGTTTCTGCGTTTTGCAGATCAGGGCTTCATTGAGCTCTATTACCTGCCCCTTCGTCTGGGTAAACTTCGTTTTCTTGCATTTTGATGGTTGGGCGATTACCTGTTTTGCCTTTTCGAACTGCTTCTCCATTTCGTTTCGGTCTTTGCGGTACCTTACCGATGAAAAGCTGCAAATAAGATAGCCATTGCCCGTTTTTATCCGTATGCTTTTGCCCTCTTCCCTGATGATGGTTTTATCGATGGTTTCTGCTTTTGATGCATTATGATCGGTAATCATAAACTTTTTGACCGCAAATTTCCATCCTTAAAAATCATTCACAAGATGCAGTTCCTCGGGCGCTTACGATATTCCCGTCAGTAGTATCGTTAGGAATAAATTCTTAATTTATTCTCCCTATAATTCCATTTCATAAAAATTCATCGATCCAAACACACCAAATCCGCTTTTCAATGTAGAAATTGTAGTCCGGAACTTATTAAAGTTCAGTGAAATATTCGAGTTGCCAATATATGCTGCCATATTTTGATCATATGCACAGATCATTAATCTTGTTCCGGAATGATCAAAAGGCAGTATAATCTCAACATCTGTTTTCCTATCAGGAAATGTTACAAGGCGTGAAACCAATGAATAGTTATTTTCAACGATTTGGTATATATCTACCATGCCTGTAAGACTATCAGGAAGTAAAGAAAAAGATATCATTTTCCTGTCGGTTATTAAAGTCTCAAGGTCTATTTGCGGTTTTGAAGGGATAATTGTTTCACCAATTGCATCAGGCATGCCCTCATATTTACAGGTTAACCTGTATCGTTCGCCAGCTTCCGGTGAAAAATATGTTGCAGGGCGGTATACAGTGTCGGTTCGTACAGTTTGCGACGGTAGTAAAGAAAACACAACAGACTCCGTCAAATTATCCTGAACAATTTTATCAATCTTCACAAATGCATTTTTCAAAATGTCAAAGCCCTCAGGTTCAAGTGCCGGCAAAACCCTGTTAACAAATACGAACGATTTGTTAAACCCTTCGGTTGAATCAGGGCGAAGCATACCAAAAATATTTAATCCTTCTTCAGTATGCTTGTTTACGAATTCTGGCTGTTGGTTCAATCCGATATAGTATTCACAGGAATTCAGGAGTAATACTAAACCCAGGAAAACGATATAAATTTGCTTCTTTTCCATATGGTTCAGAATTTAATTGAATAACTGAACCCCACTGAAGGAAGATAATTTGTTCCGATTGGCAGATATCTTGAGTCATCAGATCCTGAATAAAGCGGAAAGAAATATTCCACATTTCTTCTAAAGAATGTCAGATTGTGTAAAGTAACTATCATGTAAGATTCTTTCGCTTGGATAAGTTCAGAAAAATACTTTCCAAACCCTGATCTGAGGCGTTTTTTTATACTCATATCCAGATTTATCAGTGCCGGCATTCTGGCATTGTTTTTTTCATTTGAAATCCATATAGGGAATATACTAAGTTCTTCGGATACAGGATCGTAGTAGTAATAATCCTGGCGCACTTGTTCAATGCTTCTATGAATTCCGGACAAGTATGTAAACGAAACATTATATTCAAGTGATTTTGTAAGGCTATAATTAGCCAGTATTTTTAAAGTATGTCTTCTGTTATAATCGTATGGGTATTTCCGGCCATTATATATAAACGGGTATTGTCGGTTGGCCCATGAAAGTCCGTAGCTACACCAGCCTGAAAGATTATTTTTTGAACCTTTGAGAATCAATTCTGCGCCATAAGCATTGCCGGAACCCTGCTGGAGTTTATCAGAAAGAGTAATTACTTTAGTATCGGCCTGATTCACATCGAAAGTGTACACCCTCTGAATATCTTTATAATACAGATCAAGAGAAATCACAGTTGCCGGATTTAACTGCTTATCAAGCCCAACAATATAATGAACGGATTTACCCGGCTTATAATTTGTAAGAGGGAAATAATAGTCCACTGATTGATTCATCTCAATCTCATTCGTATTCATGCTTATAACATATTGATGATACAGACCCCATGCTGATCTTAATTTGAATTCATCAGGCAGGGTAAGTACGAGATTGACTCTGGGTTCATGAAGCCACTCTTTGTTATCATAATTAACACTACGCACACCTGGTCGAAGTTTCAACGGGCCGATTTCCAGCTTGTTTTCGGCAAATATTGACCATTGACAAGGTTTGTGTTTCAGTTGTCCCTGGCTGGTCAAATTAATAACAGCGCTGTTCCTGAAAGAATAGTCATTGTATTCCACTCCGGCCGTGAGTGTATTAAACCTTGCAAGTGAATAGTTTATCCTTGTTTTTATTGACAAATCTGATATCCTGTTTTTAAATTCAGAACTTGTCATTAAGTGGATGTTGGTAAAAGTACTGTCGCCATCAATTACTTCAGGCAGACGATAATCAAAATTCGAGATATTTCTGGAACTATGAGATGAATAATAAATCTGTGAACGTATAAATACAGCCGGGCTCAAGCTCCAGTTGTGGATCAGTGTGGCAGCCCTGTTTGTCCATTTGTCAGTCATTATAAAGCTGAAATCTTCATACATATTCCATCCGATTGTATTATCAATATACTGATAGAAAGTATTCATGTCAATTACATTGCGGTCATGCGACTGAAAATATTTACCCGTCAGTCTGTGCCTTGGATTCAGGCGACAGGTATATGAAAAGTTATAATCATAGAAATAACTTTTAGTATGCATTATGAAATAAGGGACAATATCGAAGAAATACCTGCCTGCAATAACAGCGGACCCTTTATCCCCTACGGGGAATTCAAAGAAAGCTTTTGAGTGGAAGGTGCTTGGCTCAATTTCTCCATGTAATCCGGACCTGTCACCATCTTTGGTGGATATATACATAACTGAAGAATTTCTTCCTCCGAATTCGGCGCCAAATCCTCCAACAAGCATATCTACTGATTTGATAGTCTGGGTATTGAAAATTCCCGAACTCATGCTTGAATGGTAAGGGTTATAGATCATCACACCGTCCAGTAAAACAGCGTTTTCACCAGGATCTCCGCCCCTCACCGTAAATAAAGGTGAAAAAGGTTCTGTCCTGTCAATTCCGGGGAGAAATTTTATTGCAGAAAAAACGTCATTTCTTGCTGTTGGTATAGACTGGATCATTTGGGGGGTTAATTCGATCATGCTTGTTTCTATTTGACGGTCGGCTGCTTTAGAAATTGATGAGGCAGCAATTGTTACTTCTTCGATATTTACCGACTGTGGCTTCATCTCGATATCAGGCAAGGCGATACCCTTGTCTTTTATTTCAATTTTTATTTCAAGTGTCTCATATCCAACATATGATAATCTCAGAAGATGTTCGCCTTTAGGAATGCCTGCCAGTTGAAAATATCCATAGCGATCTGTAATAACGCCCGTGCCTTTATCAGACAGATATACTGTTGCCCCGATAAGTGTTTCCTTGGTATCAGCATCTATAAGATAGCCCGACACAGCGAAATTCTGAGCGCTTATGTAGTTGGTCGAAATACAAAGAAGTATCCCGCAGATAATTTTTTTTATATAGCTTTTCCGGCTCATTTATTAAAATTTATAACCAAATTCCAGAAAACCTCCGGCATGAAATTGTAATTTCTTATTATAAATATATGCAAGTGCTTCTATTGTTCCTACCCGAAACGTAAATCCTTGTTTATTCTTTCTGTCAAGAATAATGCTTTGAATGGATGATACTTCAGCGTTGATAATCTGGTATAATGTAGGATTGTGCATTTTCACATCTTTCCATTTCAGAAACCCTAACAGAATGTTAAGATCTATATCTAAAGAAAGATTATCATTCTTTCTAAAAGTAAAATGTTCCGAGTTACGTCCTATACTTATAGATTCATAATCAGAATTATTCTGATACCTGACAATTCCAGATGTTGTTTTATATCGATTGCTTGTTTCTGGTCTGGAGAAGAAAATCTCTCCCTGTAAACCGTACCAGTTTCGACCGGCAAATGCCCCGGTCCGGACATGAAGATATAAAGGTTTATCATTAGGGGCGATTATCAGGTTCGTAGGAAGTTCCTTGTCAGAGTTATCTTGCAGAGTGTTTAATTTGATCAGATCAGTTTTAAATGCAATATGCCAATTGTTTAAAAGATTTTGAGCTGATTCGGGAAATAATTCCTTTTTATGCAACGGGTGATACTGATGATCATAATATAGAGTTCCCAGATAGTGGGAGGAATCATTTTTATGTTCATATACAGGAATATCGGCTACAAGGAATGTTGATGAAGAGAACCGGCCTTGTGTTTTTTCAATTTCAAATTTATTTATATGTATGGTATAACTTAAATTGCAATTATCATTTGTTCTGAATCCATTCAGAATTGCTTCAGAAACAGGTTTTATCGTAAGTATCTCCTGATCGACCGGTAAAATCAGAAATTTTTTCTTTGTCCGGTACATAACAAAATCAGGAGTTTCATCTCTGTTATCTACGATGTCTTTAATACACACCTGTCCGGCACTGAGAATAGAATCACCTTTAAAATCTATATAAATTGTGTCGGTCAGGAATTTCTGGGAATAGAGATCGTTATGGCAGAATAACAAAATAATGCTAATAATACAGATTAGAAATCTGCAATTTCGTATCTGTCGTAAACTATCATATATCTGACACCATGTTTTAGAACAACAATTCTTATCCATGGTTATAAATCAGTTTATTGAACAAGCTATTAAAAGGATGCTTTATCAAGTTGTATATTAACTTTCTTATTGAGTGCTCAAGTTAATAAAAAAGAGATTTCCGAATACTTTTTGTCAAAAACCTATTTCTCTGTCATGTCACCATACGACGAACCAGTTGATGAAATAGAATCCTTTGGTTTCGGAAATTCGAAGCTGCCATTGTCAACGGATGCATTATTAAGCATCTTAGCTGCAGGTCATTTCTTGTAAGGTTCAATGACCCTCTTAAGGAGCGCTATAGTTGCTTTAATCCCTTCATCCTCGCTGAGCTTGTTGCCTTCGTATTCAACATCAATATAACCCCTGTAGCCCGAATCGTAAACTATCTTCATCATCCTTTCGTAATCAATCTGTGTCTCATTGCCGTTCTCGTCGAAGTCATGAGTCTTTGCGCTTACTCCCTTTGCATATGGCATTAGTTCCTGCACCCCTTTGTAGCGGTCGTATTCATAGAAATTGCCAAAGTCGGGAAGCGTCCCGCAGTTTGGTTTGTTAATACATTTCATTATCTCGGCCAGCCATTTCCCGTACGATGAGTTTCCCCCGTGATTTTCGACAATGACATTTATTCCATAAGATTCGGCATATTCAGCCAGCCTTCCGAGTCCGTCAATGGCAGCTTCCTGCATCTGGCCCATTGTACCGCGGCCTGCGGCATTCACCCTTATTGAATGGCAACCCAGAAATTTGGCGGCCTTCACCCACTTGTGATGGTTTTCGATAGCCTTGTTTCTCGCTGCCAGGGATGTGTCGGCAAGGTTTCCTTCGCCGTCAACCATGATAAGAAGGCTTTTCACGCCATACTTTTCACATTCGTTTTTAAGCTGGGTAAGGTATTCCATGTCTTCAGCCTTTCCCTTGAAAAAGGTGGAAACATATTCCACTGCATCGAGACCGTATGTCTCCTTGGCTATCCTGGGGAAGTCCATATTTGTTATGGTCCCCTTTCTGAGAGTGCGGTTAAGCGACCACTCGGCAAGGGAGATTTTGAAAGCCGGTTCCTGACCAAAAAGGCTGATTCCGGTAAACATGGACAAAAGGATAAGTGTAATAAGTGATTTGATTTTCATTTTCTGTGGATTTAGAGTTTATAATTAAGGTGTTGTTAAAAATAAAAATTTCAGTTTTGTGAATTCCCGCGCTTTAGCGGGATAGCATAAAATCAAATTTATATTATGTTGGAAACAAATTTCGACAAGTTCTTCAACATTACCAAATCGGTTTTGAAACAATGGGAACGGGGCACGGGGCGGAAGAACGGCTAGCGGCGGGCGGCTAGCGGCTAGCGGCGTGGAGCGGATGAAGGAGGGAATGGGAGAAAGGGAGACGAAGAGACCACGAGAACGGCACGCGGTGAGCGGCTCGCCATTCTTCCCGCGTGCCGTTCCCCGTACCGTTCCTATTACCTATGGGTTCATCATAAATTGGCGTTAAGGTAATCTCTGACATATTTCACTATTAAACCAGGGGTATCATGGCAAATTCTATAACCCCACAGATCTGTCTTAAGTGAGCCGGAAGCGAAACAGGAATCGTTAAGGAAAGCTTCGTATTGCAATGATATCAATGCACTTACCATGATGTGTGTATTTGCATTCAAAAAATAACCCCATTTCTTTTCAGATGTTTCAGATATTTTTAATGAAACCACTAATAGCTTTTCGGCTTGTTGTTTTGTTAGTGATAATCTGATATTATCTGAAGCAAGAATCATGGCAATGTTGTCTGCTAACCAGGTGCTGACTTTTTCGGGATCATTTTCTTT
>ERZ1026810.526-NODE-526-length-21334-cov-12.197482_pt1 | contig 21334 bp, 24 predicted proteins | sample MGYA00520872_ERZ1026810 | MGnify/ENA primary metagenome ERZ1026810 (study PRJEB33270, sample SAMEA104284477) | anaerobic digester metagenome | biome: Anaerobic digester microbiome; feature: mesophilic sludge digester; material: Anaerobic digester biomass | place... | reverse complement strand
ACGCTCTGACGGATATGCCTGCAGCTGCGGACCTTCGGGTTTATCTGCCTCAGTGCCCTGACCAGGTGCATGAGACTGTTTTTCATCTCCGAGGATCCGTTCATGCTGATAAAAGGCTGACGGCTTAATTTTTCAAGGTCCGGATTTCCTGCCTTTCTTCCCGGTATGCTGTTTTTCTTTTTAACTGAACCGCGTATCTCCGGTCTTATCTTCTGCAGGTACTCTTGAAACTCTATCACCTGGCAGGCGTCAATAGATAATGTTCGGCTTGCTTCATGACGGCTCCCCGGGATTCGGACAAGCTAAAGTGTTTAAACGATATGGCAAAGATGGAAAAGGAAGATAAAAATCACATCCTTTATGCCATCGATGGGCTGATTAAAAGCGTGAAGCTTAAAAATATCGCGGCGCTATAAAATAAAAACCGACCCTGTAAAACTTCGATGAAAACCTGCCACCCCAGACACACTAATTGGAACACTACCGAAAAAATGGACCTTGCCCATCCGGAACTGGGGTATGATACTACAGCAATTTTTGATTAAATTTGAAGACAGATGCAGAATTTGAATACAGGCGTTTACACAAAGTATTCTAAAGACTCTTACATTTAAATATTTTCATTTGCCACAATAGAAACGCTTAATCTATTTGATATGTCATTAATAAATTTTAAATCCGTTTCTGGTATTTCAAAACCGGCACCACCTGCATTTGTTTCAATCCAAATCCAAAAACTAATTTCATTTTTTGGATCAACTTTTAATTTTTTAATTTTTTCAATCTTATTTTCTAATAACGTTTTAAAATATAGTACATGAGATGAAATATCTTCTTCTTCTGTCATAATAGGTTCAGTTTTAATTGCCCAGAGACTATTATGTCTTTTCCCTTTTGTTCCTGACTTTTTTGATTGAAAAGATTCACCCTTATTATAAGCTCTATATGGTTCTATTTCCATTAACTCAGAAACTTTATCTGATGTGATGTTATCAGAAACCAATATTAATTCACAGTGGATTTTATAGTTTAAATTGTTTTCATTTTCCATAGCGTTTCAATTAATATAAATAATCAAGCATATTATCAATAAACCTGCCCATATCATCCAAAACATCTCCATTACTCATTATTTTACCATGGAAATCATTTCGTAAACCATTTGCTTTTTTCATTTTTTCAATAGCAAATTTCCCTTGTTGTTTTGTTAAACCCAGTGCTTTGAGCGTATTAGGCTTGAGTACATTTCCACCTGTTTGTAATACTTTTACACCCTTTGCAAAACCTGGGGCTGGAGTAACACCTGTTATTGGATAAACTCCTGTAATATTTCCCTGGTCATCTATATAGTAACTTATTCCTGTTTCAGGATCAGTCCACCTACGCTGACCTAAATTATTAATTTTATTTACCCAATCACCTAAACTGCCAGAAAACTCAGGTCCTTGACCTGTACCAACAATTGTAAGTTTCTCCCAATTATCATATTGCTCTTGAGTAACCCAACCACCATAACGATGATAAACATTTCCGTTTTCATCTTTATCACCATCTTTTGGCTTATTTTCTTCTTCTTTCTTTTTTTCTTCTTCCTTTTTCTTATCATCGTCAACATTGTCTTCTGCACCTAAGCCAAGAAAATCTGTAAAACGAACAGGGTTATTATATGCATATAAATATGGAGATTGAAAATTATAACTTTCAGCCCAAGGGTCAATGGTCGTAAACCTTCCAAGTGCAGCGTCATAGAACCTAGCCCCGTAATCCTGTTAGTCTACTCCCAAAAATTGGCACTCAAAAAAGCTTCAGGAACTCCAAAACCAGGAGTTGTTCAAAGAACGTTCTGATGTTTAAAGATACCTTTTTTCTTTTAGTTGAGATAATTGAAAGATGATTTCAGTTAAAAAGAAAAAGGTGGTAACGTTGCACACGGTTTCTTCTGTAACAGAACTTTACACTGCGGCTTAACTTTGGCTTAAATACAGACTGAAGCGGGTGGACAGGCCGCGGGGCTTTACAATGTGCTGCAAACAAGTAAGGCCGGGGCAAAACACCAGAAGGGCACGGCATCGGAGAGCAGCTCACAAAAATGCGGGAGTATGGAAGATTTTTGGGAGCTGCGTGGACTAATTCAGAATATTAAACACCTCCGAGCAATTTGACATCGTGACTTAAGAACTCTTCCAGCTCTTTTATTGTCGGTAGCTGCATCTGATACCTGCTTACAAAAAGCCGGTTATCCAATGAACCGGTAGCATATTTTACTGTTGAAGACCTTCTGTCAGTGCAGAGTATAATACCAATCGGGGGATTGTCTCCATCACTCATTTCATTATGCCGGTAATAGTTCAGATAAAAGTTCATCTGGCCTGCATCAGCATGATTAAACTTTCTGGTTTTTAAATCAATTAGAACGTGACACTTTAATAACCGATGATAAAAAACCAGGTCTACATAATAGTATTCTTCATCAATGGTCAACCGCTTCTGCCTGGCTTCAAAACAGAAGCCCTTTCCAAGTTCCAGTAAAAACGACTGAAGGTGATCTATAAGTGCATCTTCCAGTTTACTCTCAGTATATTTTTCTTTGGGTTTCAATCCGACAAATTCAAAGACATACGGATCGCGCATTATCCCTACTGGCGTTAATGGTTCAGCTTTCTTGTTCACATCAATGATTAAACCTTCTTTGTTCGTGGATAAACCTGTACGTTCATAAAGCAGGCTGCCCATTTGCCTCTGTAGCTCCGGAACCGACCAGTTCCCCTTTATTGCCTGCAGTTCATAAAAAGCTCTTTTAAAATCATCTTTCTCCCTTGCTAATTCAATTAAATGAGAGAAAGATAGCCTGGAAAGCAATACCCCGGCTTCTGCTCCTTTATTCCCTGTAGTTACCAGATCGTTCCCTGATTTGGCAGACGGCATCTGCCAAATTGCTTCAGGAAGTGCAAACCCTGATATTACCTGATTTATCTGGGGATAGACAAGATAAAACTGACGGCAGTTACGCAGGCTTCTGTCTGATAATCCTTTGATATTTCTGCTTAGCAGCCTTGATGCAATGTTTTTTAACAGTTCCGTCCCATATTTAGCCCGGTCTTCACCGTTTTGTTCGTACTCAACAATATATTGTCCAAAAAGCCAGTTGCGAACAGTTAATGATTGATTAACTGTAGATACAGCATGCCCCTGTAAATGATTATGTGTCTGTTCAAAAGTCTGTATTAGCTGCTCAAAGTTCATTCTTTACGGTTTTTATTAAATCAAACACTGACATTCCGTTATCATGCAGAAGGTGAACAAAATACTCAATAAACTGCATATGTACCCTTCTCGCTCTTTCACTTCTTAACAGGCCTCCCAGCATAAGGATCCCTGGTTCCGTTAATGCATATTCTCCTTTGCTGGTTTCTATCATAAAATCAGATGGAAAGCGAGATATGTTCTCCCTGATTTTTGTTCTGATATCAATAACCTTTACTCCATATATTGCGGCAAGATCAACATCTTTTACAACAAGCTTCCCCTGGTGTAAAAACATTCTCTCCTGCACCATTTTTTCTATGGCCAAAAACAAAGTGATATCACCTTCCATTTTCATAATCCTCTTTCAAAAGTAATTCTTTTAACTCTTTGTATCAAAGTAAAGTACTGCGTTATTCAAGAGGATGACATTTATTTATCGACTTCTGTAAATCCTCAAGATATCCTGCCTGGTAGTGCTCCGTTGAGCTGATTCGCTTGTGACTGGCCATGTATTGAACTGTCCTCAGATCATACTTTTTAAGTCACAGAGTGATCACGCTCTGACGGATATGCCTGCAGCTGCGGACCTTCGGGTTTATCTGCCTCAGTGCACGTACAAGGTGCATGAGACTGTTTTTCATCTCCGAGGATCCGTTCATGCTGATAAAAGGCTGACGGCTTAATTTTTCAAGGTCCGGATTTCCTGCCTTTCTTCCCGGTATGCTGTTTTTCTTTTTAATTGAACCGCGTATCTCCGGTCTTATCTTCTGCAGGTACTCTTGAAACTCTATCACCTGGCAGGCGTCAATAGATAATGTTCGGCTTGCTTTATGACGGCTCCCCGGGATTCGGACAAGCTAAAGCGTTTAAACGATATGGCAAAGATGGAAAAGGAAGATAAAAATCACATCCTTTATGCCATCGATGGGCTGATTAAAAGCGGGAAGCTTAAAAATATCGCGGCGCTATAAAATAAAAACCGACCCTGTAAAACTTCGATGAAAACCTGCCACCCCGGACACACTGATTGTAACACTACCACAAAACCCCGGTCGCCCAGGGTTCTATTTATCTTGTGTTAATAATGTTCCCTCGCGTTAATAGTTATATGCCATTAAAAACCATAAAATTATCTTCCATCTTAGGTTTAAGAGGAGAGTCGTAAAAAGAATCATCCCAGTTTCTTTGCAAAGAATCAAGTTCAATGCAAATTTTATCTACACCCTCAAGCTGTGCCCGATAATAATAATATTGCATCAATGGCACTATTTTTTCATATTTCATAATACTATTTGCATCCTTCAATTGAAGGACAGAGTCAATTTCGTGTTTTGGTAGTTTATATTTCAAATTGCTGATTATTGTTCTTAATAGTTGATTCTTTAGAATGGTATCCCCATTTGCTTGAGCCTCCATAGCTTTAAATCTATCAATGATTAGTGATTTATAATCAGGCGACACAATGCTATCACTCAGCAACTCTGCATATTTCACTGCTTGTGAATATTCTTGTTTCAACGACAAAATTACTAATTTACGTAAAGAGATATTACTATTGTATTCACCACACTTCCCAGAAATCGAATCTATAATTACTAATGCAGAATCAAGGCGAGCATAACTTCTCCCTTCATCAAAAAATAAATAGTTATTTATCAATTCCTGAGTTTTAGTTGACAATCTCTCACATTCTGCTCTATCAATTGATGAATTGCCCTTTGGATTACATTGAACCAATAAACATGCAGATAGATAAATAATTAAAATTAAGGTTTTCATTTCAAAAATCAATTATTAGGTCTAAATATTGATGCAGTTTGCAATCCCCACGTTATTTTAGTAGGCCGTGAAAATATCAATCCCGGATTTAGTCGACCAATGCTCACAGTTGCACTTTGTAAGTAGTATGTTGAAGAAAATCCGTAAGCAGGAATTTGTACGGTAGCAGTAGATGGTGTCGTTCCGCGCGCATTAGCATATTGCCCAGTAGGTGTTCTCAATATGGCAGTATATTCATCTCCACCAAGGGAAACAGACAAGTAACCTCCTGAAGTTGGGTTCAAATCTCTATTACTGCTAGCTGTTCGTTCAGAGACATTTGCCGTAATACTAACTCCTTCAAATGTAATGCCCGCTTTATTGTTTTTTGTGACGTTTGCCTCATTGTAACTAACATTCGCAGATATAGTGATAATTGCATTTACGCCTGAAATCGTACCTCCGGGGACACCTTTTCCTACGGGGCCAACATTTTTATCCCCTCCGCCAGCAAATCCAACTCCCGCTGAAACATCACTTTTTGTATCATATTGGGTGCTTACTCCCATATGTGTAAGAATATCATTATTGTTGGCACCAATGTAATAATAGCCCTCAGGCAACGTAGATTTAGCAGTAATATTATCCATCCATTCATAATGGTCATATTCATAAGTCTTACCCTCATGTTCATATTGTCCTTTTGAAACAACCCAATCTTTACCTGTAGGATCCGTCACCAGAATAGGATTATTCGCAACATAATTGTAAGGAGTCCATGAGTAATAGTTTTCAGCACTAGGATCGATAACGTGCCACCTTCCGATCTGCGGATCATAGAACCTAGCGCCGTAATCATACCAGTCAAGATTTAATTCGTCCTGCAGCTCCTTTCCATTGTAAAGGTATTTGTTATCTGTACCGCTAATGCATTGATTATCAAATGCTAAACCAAGCGGATAATAATCAATGCTTTGTGTAAGAGAAGGACTTCCCGAATTATCTACAAAAGCTATTCTTGTGTTACCAAGATGATCCTTTAAAAAATATTCATATTGAAAAACTGTTGCCGAACTGCTTACTTTTATTACGCCTTCATCCATATGAATCAGATTCAGATCTTTTGAATTATCATATTCAAAACCATTAAAATAATACCGGACAGTAGTATGCCCCATTTCAGTTTTTGCCTGACGGAGTTTCCTTCCAAAAGCATAATAAGTATAGCTAAGCTTATTTGTTGCATCCCGGGTTAATACCTCAGATAAATTTAAAAAATTATACGTAAGAAAGATGTGTCTTCTTGTTTGATTATTTTATTTCCATTCATTTTATTACCGGATACTGACGGGGATCACTGACGGCCACCCCTCCGGGGTGGATTATCTTTTACCCCGGCCAAAACCGGGGCTATTGGATGGCCAGCCCTCAGGGCTGGGTTGTATTGCCATTCCTGACACCAGAGGTGTCAGCCTCCAATAGCCCGGGTACCATATCCTAAGAACCATATTCACCACATATTTGATGGATTCATTAAAAGCGTGAAGCTTAAAAATATCGCTGCGCTATAAAACAAAAACCGACCCTGTAAAGCTTCGATGAAAACCTGCTACCCCGGACACACTGATTGGAACACTACCGGTATAAAGTTGCACGCATTCCTTGCACCTATATCGTTGTTTCCCGTTTTGATATCCCCATTTTATAATAGAAAAGCTGCCACACGTGTAGCAGCTTTTTTATCCATTTTTAAACCGAAATATAAATCGTTTTATATTCCCTTTTCTTAAATCCTCATCTATTCTTTATCCTAGATATATCTTACCAACTATTTCTGACTATTATATCTGTTATTTGTAGGTTTAATATTGAATGAGTTATTCTTCAATTAGTTTACAAATAACTCCATTTTTTTGAGACTCAAAAATAATTTCATGAGCTATTTTTTCATCCCTAATACTTATCTCAATGGTCTGACCTTCATCAACAATTTTATCTTTTATTTCTTTGGATTTGACCAAGGATAAGCCCGCTTTCTTATTTAAGAGTTTAATAAATGGAATTGGGCGCATTCCAATTTGCCAACCTATAAATTTAATTTTAACCATATTATTAAATATTAAATATCAAATATCAATTGAGAAGGGATACGACCTGGATTAACTCCTGTTGTTCTTTTGGCTCCTTCAATTATAACTTTTGATACTCCTTGTTGCTTTCCAAAATCTGTAATAATTTCCTTCAGGCCCTTAATGCCTGCTTTATTGGTCAATGCCCCATCAATATCAAAGTTTTTAATTATCAAAACACTTTTAGATTTTGTAATATTCCCGCCAAACTCTATGGTTTTTTATAATACTCCCCTGAATTAAGACCACTGGTTAAGGTTGTATTTGACAACTTAAAACCAGTGTATAATGAAATCGAAAAGACAAAAACATTCCGGAGCCTTCAAGGCGAAAGTGGTAATTGAAGCATTACAGGAACAAGAGTCCTTCAGTGAGCTTTCCGTGAAGTATGGTATTCTTCCGAACATGAGCTCACGTTGGAAGAAGGAGTTTCCGGATCGTGCACCAGAGCTTTTTGACAAACAAGTTCAGATTATGAGAGCCTGATCTACTTTCCACTTTTAACTCTATCTCATCTTCATGGTTTTCCTGATCCATGATGTAATTAGTTCCATTGCCTCAGGTGAGAAGGTCTCCTCAATTGTGACGTACTCATTCGGTGAGCCTGTTTCCGAATGCTGGAACAGGTGATTCAGGCCGGGAAGAATAACTGTCTTTACCTTGCGGTTACCGCCGCTTCGCAATGCAGACCTGATTGCCGGCAGGTTTACCTCATGGCTCACCTGCAGGTCCTTATCTCCATTGAGGGCAAGAACCGGACATTTCACCTGAGACCAGAAGAGGGCCGGGTCGGTGGCAAGGAAACAGCGCATCCATGGATTATTTACTGACAGCAATCCTCTGGTGAACTCTGCCATTTTCTGCTGGCGCTCCTCCTGAGTAAGGCCTTTTTTGTCCAGCTCCCGGCCATACCATTCCATGGCGTCCTTCGGAAACTTGCGCTGATCAGGCTCGTCAACAAGCATGCGGAAGAGCTGGCCATTGACAGCCAGGGTCTCGTCAATTTCAGCCTGTGCTGTTTCCGAGGCTTTCATGATATCGGCAGTCTGTCTGAGGATGATATCATATCCCGTCACACCCGTGCCGGCAAGGGAGACGATGAAGGCAATGTTCCTGTTGCGTGATGCTACTATCGGGGCAATCAGTCCGCCCTCGCTATGGCCTGCAAGACCTATCTTACTGACATTTATCTCCGGGTGTTCCATCAGGTATGTCACCGCGGCCTCTGCGTCATCAGCGAAAGACAAAGAGGTAGCTTTGAGTGCGTTGCCCTTTGATTTTCCCATGCCCCGGTCATCATAACGCAGCACCGCAATTCCATTCCTGGTCAGGTGATCAGCCAGCACCTTGAAAGGCTTATGCATGAAAAGTGTCTCATCACGATCCTGCTGCCCGGAGCCAGAGATAAGCACCACGGCAGGAAACGGTCCTTCGCCCTGCGGAAGGGTGAGTGTTCCCGCCATGCTGAAGTTCTCAACAGTGTTCATGAACGTGACCTCCTCCTCACGGTAGGGGTAGGGAGGCGTCGGCTCCTGCGGACGGTTGTAAACGACCGGCTTTGCTCCTTTAGTGATTGACAGCTTATATTTTATGCCCATCTGAGTGAAGGTTCCGGATATCAGCGTGTCGCTGCCGAACCCACCCCGGTAACTACCCTGGACTATCGGAATGTCAACAAACAGCGTGTCTTCCTGAAATGTGACTTCCCCGCATGTGATATCAAAAGCACCCTGATCAGGGGAGTCCAGTACTGCCTTGATGGAGTCGGCTTCCGTAATTGTGAAACGGAATACTATCTGGAGTTCGACAGAGGGTGTTTTAAGTTTCCCTGACCAGGCGCCTTCGAGATCCCTGGATGTCCGCTGGCCTGAGAGTAACATTCCGGTTATGATAAACAAACCAATTAGCAAAGCTGTTCTTTTCATCCTTTTATGAGTTTTAGAGTACCGGTCCGGTGAAGCTGACCCTGACTTTTCAATCAAAACAATCTGTGGGTTCCTGTTTATACTGGTTTCACCAAACCATACCAGTTGAAACTCAAAGGTACTATTTCTGGTTATATTTGAAGTAATTTTAAGAGCATATGAAAACTGTAGATACAAGGGGCCTTACATGCCCGGCCCCGCTGATAAAAACGAGACAAGGGCTTGTTGAGGCAGCTCCGGACGAGGATGTGGAGATACTGATAGATAATCCCACCTCCTTAAGTAATGTGAAGAGGTACCTGTCGGATAACAAACTTCCGTTCACCATCCGCGGGGAGGGAAGCCTGTCAATTGTGACGGTCAGAAGAGGCGAAAAAGCAGAGTTAAGCCCGGACGAAAAGGAATACTGCACAACAAGTGCTGAGGAGCCGGCACCGGGAGGCAGGAAAACGGTAGTGGCTGTTGCATCGGACAGAATGGGCAGCGGCGATGATGATCTGGGGACAAAGCTGATGCTTTCCTTTTTCAGGACCCTGGTGATGCTTGAGCCGGCACCGGCAGCGGTTGTCTTCTATAACACGGGAGTAAAGCTGGCAATGGACGACTCACCGGCGCTTGAGCATATCAGAGAGCTGGCAGAAAAGGGAACATCAATATTCATTTGCACTACCTGTATCAATCACTTCGGTATCAGGGAGCGCCTGCCGGTGGGCAGTTTCAGTGATATGTATCAGATTGTCAATATATTGGGAGATGCGGATCATATAATTCGTCCGTGATGCATGTCGGAAGGGGCAGTTCAGCTGTGACTTCTCAGGGGCAGTCTCGTCCATCCTGGTGCCTGGGTCTGTCAGGAGGAACAGTTTAGCTGTGACAGACAATAATAGCGGTGAATGCTTTTGGTTGCTTGCAGCCTGATCAATTTAAACAGAGGAGTATACAATGTTATTTGATCTTCTTACAACGGTAGAGACGGGGGGTTGTTCGGCAAAAATTCCTCCCCGACAGCTTGAGGAACTGCTGAAAGATATGCCTTTGCCTGCAGATCCGCGTGTCATGGTGGATATTGCAACCCATGATGACGCGGGTGTTTACAAAATCAATGACGAGACAGCCCTCGTTATCACAACCGACTTCTTCCCGCCGATGGTGAGCGACGGTTATGAATTTGGCCTCATAGCTGCAGCAAACTCAATAAGTGATGTTTACGCCATGGGCGGAACACCCCTGGTAGCGCTGAACATAATGATGTTTCCTTCAACCCGGATTCCGATGGAGGTTTACAAAAACATTCTGAGAGGAGGCCTTGACAAGGCACGCGAGGCCGGCGTCAGCATCATCGGAGGGCATACCATCGATGATTGGCCTCCGAAATACGGGCTGGCAGTGATTGGCACGGTGCATCCCGGCAGGGTTATCACCAATGCCGGGGTAAGGGAGGGGGATGAGCTGATACTGACCAAACCACTTGGTACCGGCATCATCCTGGCGGGACAGAGGATGAAGATGATAACACCTTTGCAGCATGAACATGCTGTGAGCCTCATGAAGCAGCTCAACGCCCGCGGTGCAGAGTTGATGCAGAAATACGGTGTCAGGGGTGCCACTGACATTACCGGCTTCGGCCTTGCAGGCCATGCCCTCAGAATGGCACGAGGCTCCGGAGTGACTGTAACTATTGATATGAAAAGCGTGCCGCTGCTGGAGGGTGCTTACAGTCTGGCTGACCTTGGCTGCATACCAGGTGCGGCGTTCCGCAACCTGGATTACACCGAGGGAGGAACGCTGTTTGCCGGGGATCTTGATTATAACCTGAAGATGATTGCTCATGATGCCCAGACTTCCGGCGGACTGCTTATGGCTGTTTCTCCGGAGAAGAGCCGTGAACTGCTGAAGGAACTGCATGAGTCAGGCTACGGAGGGGCGGCACTCATCGGCAAAGCAATCAGGAAGAGGGAGGCTGATGTTGTGCTGCAATAAAAACTGCAGTGATCGTGAGAACCAACGCATCCCCCGGCATTCTGATTACTTACAAGTAACAACAAAAACTGCAGCAATGGTGATAACTGACGCAGCACCCCCACGCTCAGATTACTTATAAGTAACAACAAAAGGCTGCAGTGAGTGATAGCTGACCTATCCCCCGGCGTTCAGATTACTTCTGAGTAACAACAAGAGGCTGCAGTGGGCGACATCTGATGCTTCCGGAGTGACATCGTCTGCAGGCTGAACAGGTCCTCTCTATGCCGGCAGCGAGAAGATGAATTCTGCTCCGCCACCCGGGCGTGTCCTGACAGAGATCTCTCCCCTGTGCAGCAATACCGCATTTTTGACAATGGCCAGCCCGAGACCTGTGCCTCCGTTTTTGCGTGAACGGCCGTCGTCAATCCTGTAAAACCGCTCGAAAATCCTCTCCTGGTGCTCCGCGGGAATACCGACGCCATTGTCAGCAAAGGAGAAGGCGCGGAAACCGGGTTCACCGGGAAGAGTCCTGACCGTAACGGTGACTTTCTCACCGGCATAGGCAATGACATTCTCAAGCAGGTTCTGGAATACCGATACGATAAGCGACCTGTTTCCGTTGACCATGGTGCCCGGTTCAATGGCATTATCAAGTTTAATCTGTTTGCTCCTTATATCAGCCATAAGGTTGTCACAGACCTCTTTTACCACATCTGCAATGTCAACCTCATCAAACGGGAAGTAGGTGCCTGTCTCATCAAGCTTGTTCAGGGTAACAATGTCATTGATCAGATCAGTGAGGCGGGCAGACTGGCCAAGAGCTTTTTCGAGAAAATGATTACGTTTATGCTCATCCAGGTCTTTGTTCACAATCAGTGTTTCCAGGTAACCCCTGACCGAGGCAATCGGAGTCTTGAGCTCATGGGCGATGTTGGATGTCATCTGCTGCCTCATCGCCTTGTTCTGCTCAGTGCTGGTAATATCTGTAATGACAACCTCGAAGCTTTCATCATTGAAAAGGATACATCTCACGGAGAAGTATTTGCCTCCTTTTTCTATCCGCATCTCGGTGGACGGATTCTCCTGTTTCCCGGCCCCGGTTTCGAGGTTGCTGTTAAGGAAAGCCTTGATCCTTGCGAATTCCGGGTGATCAAGGAAACCCTCGGGTGTCAGTGAGAGTTCTCCGGTAATGGTGTTCAGGAACACCATAAAATGGCTGTTTGAGAGTGTTACAGTGCGTTCAGGAGTAAAGAATGCCACTCCCTCATTTAGCACATGGAGGTGCCTGATGAGCTTTTCTTTCTGGAGTGACAGTTCAGCGGTGTTGAGTGCCAGATTATTGTAGATTCTGACTATCTCCTTGCCTATCTCGCCGATTTCATTCTTCGGGAAGATAATTGACGGGTCATTGCCTTCACCCCGACGCATCCTTGCTGCAAAGTCCCGGAGCATGGTAATGCTTTTTCCCATCCGCTTCGTCACTGCAGCAAGCAGCGCCCAGATACCTGCGAAGATAATGACCATGAAAACGAGAAAAGTCGTTTCACGTTTCAGGAACCCCTTGATATTGATATTGTATTCTTCGGCTATCCTGATATAGTGTGTATTGAAGTACCTCGAAAAGTAATAATAGTCCTTGCCGGTCGATTCCGAGTGCCGGATTGCAGTGCCGTAGGGTGAATAGAGCGATTTTCCCACCTCGGGCCTGTCGAGATGATTTTCCATTGCCGGCCAGTTGTCTACCGAACTGTCATACAGCACCTTGCCATCAATTGCCAATATCGTGATCCGCAGGTCCGGTACCGGAATGAGGTTGAAAATCGAGTCAATCAGGTGATAGTTGCCTGTTACATTTAACGAATTGACCTTTATGTAGTTGTCTGTCAGCTGAGCTATGTCATTCAGCCTGTTGTCAAGTGCTGCTATTTTGATGTCTTTTTCACGGTGATACTGGAATGCCAGGATAAGGACCGTAAAGAGGAGGAAGATCCCAAAATAGTAAAGGAACAGTCTACGCCTGAAGCTCATCGGATTTGTCATTTGACTGGTTTTTCATTCGCCTAAATAGTAACCGTACCCTGATTTGTTTCTGATCATGTTACCCATTTTGCCCAGCTTTTTACGAATACGGGCAATGGTCACGTCAACGGTACGGTCTGTAACAATGACGTCATCGCCCCAGACTCTTGACAGTATCTCATGCCTGGGAAAAATCTTGCCCTCATTCCGGATGAGGAGTGAGAGAATATCGTGCTCCTTGCGGGTAAGCTCTAGCACCTTGCCATCTGAGAGGATGAGGTTGTTTTCAGTGTCAACGGTGAAGGAGCCGGCCACTGTCTCCAGGGTCACCCGGGCTGGTGCAGACCGGCGGAGGACGGCTTTCACCCGTGCCATCAGTTCCCTGACACTGAATGGTTTGGCAAGGTAATCATCAGCTCCGAGATTGAAGCCGGTGATCTTGTCATTCTCCGTGTCCCTTGCTGTGAGGAAGATTATCGGGGTTGAGAGGTCATTTTCCTTTCTTATCTTTTCCGCCAGGCGGAAGCCGGACATAAGGCCCATCATCACATCGAGGATGAACAGGTCATAGCTGCGGAGGTTTTTGCGCATCGCTTCTTCGGCCGAAAGACAGGTATCAACCTGGTAGCCTTCACCCTCAAGGTTAAATGAGAGGATTTCAAGGATGGGCTCCTCGTCGTCTACAACCAGTATTTTCCTTCGTTCATTCATTTACAATGCCTTATGCTGTGCTGTATGCCCTTCGGTCAAGCCTTCAACTGCCGTCCCCCTTCGCCGGATGGCGGGTCGTGACTGAGTCTTCAGCGCAGTCTTGAATTGCCGGCTGGTATTGCTGACAGCCGGCTTCACTTCTCCTCCTTCCCGATACCTGTATGCCTGATATCTGTTCCCTGCAGGGAGTAGATCGATGCCTCTGCAATGTTGGTGGCATGATCAGCTATCCGCTCAATATTGGATATCATATCCTTCAGCTCAATATAACATTGCACCATTGACCGTGTTTTGTTGTCAATGTTCTCCTTGCGCAGGTGGCAAAGCAGCAGCTTGCGGTTCATCTCATCAACCACCGTGTCATTCTTGATTGTCCATATGGCATAATCAGGGTCAGAGTTGGTGAATGAGAGCAGCGCCTTCTCCACCATGATGGTTCCCGAGGTGAGCATGTTTGTGACCAGAGAGGCAGTTGAGGAAAACTCAGTTGTGTTTCTGATATCCCGAATAATGCGGCAGAGGTTATGTATCCTGTCTCCGATGCGCTCGAGGTTAATAGACATCCGGTATATGGCCACCAGGCGCCGCACGTCAGAGGCCACCGGCTGATATAGCACAATGGTACTGGTAAACTGCTCGCCAATAACCACCTCAAGGTTGTCAATGCGGCTCTCAGCCTTGTCCATCTCAACTATCAGATCAGTGAATGCCTGTTCTTCAGTTGCGCCCATAAGCTTATCCAGGAGGGTCAGCTGCCTCAGTACAAGACTTGCCATCTCGTCAAAGCTGCTCTTTATCTCATTCAGTGCCTGTTCTTTTTTCTCACTCATAATCAAGCGTTTTAGCAAATGTATAAAAAACCTCGCTAATCATCCGAATTTTCCGGTCAGATATGCTTCAGTACGCGGGTCTTTCGGGGTGGTAAAGAGCGTCCCGGTACGGCCCGACTCCACCAGCTCTCCCAGGTACATGAACATCGAGTCATCTGATATACGGGCTGCCTGTGACATGTTATGGGTCACCAGCACCATGGTATATTTCTTCTTCAGCTCGCCAAGCAGGTCCTCAATCTTCAATGTGGCAATCGGGTCAAGGGCTGAGGTGGGCTCGTCGAGGAGCAGCACCTCGGGGTTGAAAGCGATAGCCCTGGCCACGCACAGCCGCTGCTGCTGGCCGCCGGACAAAAATGTTCCTTTTCTGTAAAGCGACTCCTTCACTTCGTCCCAGAGGGTCACGTTGCGCAGGGCATTTTCAACTATCTCGTCACGCTGGCTCTTTTTCATACGTATATCGTTGAGGCTGAATCCGGCCACCACATTTTCGTAGATAGTCATGTTCGGGAAAGGGTTGGGGCGCTGGAAGACCATTCCCACCTTACGGCGAAGCTCTATAACTGACATTGAAAAGATACTCTGACCGTCAAGGAGAATGTCACCTTTTGTCTGTATGTCAGGATAGAGCTCGTGCATGCGGTTTATGGCCCGCAGCAGGGTACTCTTGCCGCAACCCGAGGGACCCATGATGGCAGTAATGCTGTTTCGCTTCACCGAAGCGGTAACACCATTCACGGCATACTTCCCGGGTTCATAGGCAATAGAGAGATCCTTTATCTCCAGTACATTATCGTTTTGGGAGGTGTTGTTCATCAGGTTCAGATGTATTTATGTTTTGATGCCACACTGCGCGCGAGGAGGTTCATTGACAGCACGAATACCATCAGGAACAGCGAGGCGCTCCAGACCAGACTGACCATGTTCGGATCATTGTAGAAATCCCATATCAGCAGCGGTACGGCACTGACCGGCTTTGTGATATCGAAGCTGATGGCCGGGCTGCCAAGGGCTGTAAGCATCAGCGGAGCCGTCTCACCAAGTATACGTGACAGTGCCAGGAGCACTCCCGTTGCCAGACCGCTGAAGCTGACAGGTATGAGTATCTTGTAAATCATTTTGTAATATGGAGTCCCCAGTGCAAATGCTGCCTCCCTGATTGAAACGGGTATCATGCGCATCGTCTCCTCGGTGGAACGTATTATAAGCGGCAGCATCATGATGGCCAGCGAAACACTCCCTGCCAGTGCCGAATAACCTTTTGTGATGTTCTTGACTATCCAGATATAGGCTATGATCCCAAGTATGATTGAGGGTACACCCTGCAGTATCTCGGCAAGGCTCCTGATGAACCGGGCATACTTCTGACTGCTGTTTTCGTAGATATAGATTCCGGTCATCAGTCCGGGTGGTATGGCGAAGAGCGACGCAAGAAAAACCATCAGCAGTGATCCGGTGAGGCCGTTGGCTATACCGCCCGGGATGATATCACCCGTTGAGGCAGCCATCATCGCCTGAAAGGTATCGGGCGCCGGCTGGGTAAAGAATGCGAGGTTTATCTGCCGGAATCCCTTGATGGCCAGGCTGCCCACAATCAGGAAGATGGGAATGACGGTTATGACCGCACCGGCTATCACCAGGTACCTGAAGCGGACGTTGGTCCGGTTACGCCTGCCAATATTGTCAGTCAGTGCGGTATTGATCTCTGTCATGCGAAGCGTTTGATTATCAGTTTGCCGAGGTAGTTCACCAGGGCCGTTATCAAAAAGAGAAGCAGGCCGATGGCTATCAGTGCACTCATCTTCAGTCCTGATGCCTCACCAAACTGGTTGGCAATCACTGAAGCCATGGTGTTTCCCGGAGCAAAGAGTCCTTTTGGTATGACATTGGCATTGCCAATCAGCATCGTTACGGCCATGGTCTCTCCCAGAGCCCTTCCCAGGGCGAGGATGAAGCTGGCGATAATGCCTGACCGGGCAGAGGGGATGACCACGCTGAAGATCACCTCGCGCCGTGTGGCGCCGAGTGAATAGGCTGCCTCCTTAAGTTCGGCGGGAACCATCGAGATGATCTCCGCACTGAGCGAGGTGGCATACGGAACAATCATAATAGCCAGCACCAGTGAGGCGGTGAATACTCCGAAGCCCTGGTCAGTCAGGCCTGTGGCTACCAGCAGGGGACGGAGGGCGTAAAAGCCCCAGAAACCGTAAACTATCGAAGGAATTCCGGCCAGCAGGTCAACCAGGCTCCGCAGTATCCTGGAGGTGCGGGTACCATTGTAGTATTCGGCAATGAAGAGGGAGGTGGAGAAGGCCATGGGTATGCATATTATCAGCGCCAGGATTGATGTGATAACCGTCCCGGCGATGAACGCCATGGCTCCGTACTCTTCGCTGCCTTCGGTTGGATTCCAGACTGAAGAGGTGATGAATCTGACCCCGAACTCCTTAAAGGCAGGGAGAGCCCCTCCCAAAAGCGAGATAACTATCCCCGCACTGAGAAGAAGTATTGTCAGTGAAGAGATAAACAGTAGTGCCTTTGTGACCCTGTCTCCTGACATCAGTTTATTTGAGAACGGTCTGACCCTGGTAGGTTATTCCCCTGAGCAGCTCTTCGGCCTGCAGCGATGCGTTCTGCGGCAGGGCAGCATAATGGACACTGGTGGCAATGGCCTGTGCCTCCTCGCTGATAAGCCATCTGACGGTTTTGACTGCTGCTTCGGCAGCCTCGCTGCTGTGCTTGCCATATGCCAGCTCCTTGTACATGATGATCCATGTGAAGCTGGTGATGGGATAGGCAGCAGGATTTGACGAGTTGGTAAGCATCACCCTGGTGTCAGACGGTATCTCTTCATCGGCAGCGGCGGTGAATGATTCCAGGGTAGGTTCTATGAAGAAACCTGCGCTGTTCATCACTGCAGCCATTGGTATTTTTTGTGCGAAAGCATATTCATAACCGATGTAACCGATGGAGCCCTGGCTCTGGCTGATGGTTCCTGAAACGCCCGGATTGCCTTTGGCGCCTATGCCGGCAGGCCAGTTGAGAGCTTTACCTGTCCCGAGCTGAGCATTCCAGGCCGGGCTGACTTTTGACATGTAGTCGCTGAAGATGAATGTGGTACCACTGCCGTCAGAACGGTAGACAACGGTAATTTCCATATCGGGTAGGGCAAGACCCGGGTTGGATGCAAGAATCTTCGGATCATTCCACTTATTAATGTTGCCCAGGAAGATCCCTTCGAGAAGTTCAGGGGTGAGCTTCAGGTCTGTGACACCCGGCAGATTATATGCTATTACCACTGCGCCGATGCAGGTGGGGATATGAACAACCTCACCGGGCATCTCTGCCATTTCTTCGTCTGAAAGGAATGCGTCTGTAGCCGAGAAATTAACTATCTGGTCGCGAAGGCTCTTGATGCCCCCGCCTGAACCTATACCTCCGTAATTGATGAGCGGACCGCCTGCCTCATTGAATTTTTTGAAGGCGAGGTTGTAGAATGGCTGCGGGAAGGTGGCCCCGGCAGCCGATAGGGTGATCTGTTTCTGCTTGCCGGTGGCTGAACCGCTGCCTCCACATGAGACGAGCAGCAGTGCCATTGCAGCCATCAGGATAAAAACAATTTTTTTCATATTTGTTTTATTATAAGTTTATGTTTTTTCTGATTCATCTATTTGCAGGGTTCTTTCCATTGCCAGTGTATTTAAGATCTGCACTCTCCCGGGCGGCGCCTGCTATTGCCGTTAACGTCATAATACCGCCAACGACAGGTAAAATCTTCATCCTCATCTGATTAATAATTGACGATTTGACTACACAAAAATCTCACACATTTGTTACATTCAGATTACACAAATGTGACAAAGTTGTTACAAGCATGCCAATATACCGGTTATGTAGCAGGAATCAAAAGAGTGAAAACCGGGCCGGTGCAAATCATTAACTTTACGGTATGATAATTGCAAGTCAGGTTATTATATGAAGCACACATGAATCAAATACATTGGCATGTATTAATATTGTTTTCAGTCATGTAGATTTCATCCGGCCTTTAAAATAAATTATATACGAATGAAGCAGATAGTTCTAACAGTTATAGTTGCAGCATTAATGAACAGTGCCGCCGGGCAGAGCGTTGAGAGCCCCAATTATGGTTTGAAATCACCTCTTACGGCAGAGATAGTGCGGGTTGATTTCAATGCAGATGCCACCGTTGTCTGGCTGACGATAATGAGTGACATCAACAACGCATGGTTTTGCATAGAGAGGAACACTTTTCTCGTGAGACCAGACGGTGTCAGACTGAAGCTAACCGGACTGAAGGGACTGCCGTACTGTCCTGCAACGTACAAGTTCAGGCGCCCCGGGGAGAAAGCTTCTTTCTCACTGACCTTCCCGCCCACTGGAGTGCTGCCCTGGTTTTCAATTGTTGAGGAGTGCATGGGTGGCTGCCTCTCCTTCAGGGGAGTTGTGACAGATGCCGGGTTGAACGAAAAGCTGAACGAGGCTTTCGCGCTTTCAGATGCAGACAACCCGATGGCTGCATACCGCATTTACGAGGAGATCATCAATGAGATTGACAGCCTTAACCTGGGCATCGAGGGTTCAATCTACACATCCCTGATAATGATTGACCGGAGTATGGGACGGAATGAAAGCGCCAGACGATGGTACAACAGGATGATGACAGCCGATACCCCTGACCTTAAGCTCTACCTTGATAACCTGAAGCGACAGGGAGTTGAATTCTGAAAGCTGAAGGATATCAGTCAGCCGGGCCCGGTCGGATCAGGATAACAGGCCTCAGGCTGGTAATTACCTGTCAAAAAGAGCCCCGTAAAAGGGCTCTCTGTATAGTATAAAGAAAAGGTCCCGTAAAGGGGCTTTCCGTAGTGTGAAAAATGGAGCCCCGTGCGAGGGTTCTCCTTATAGTGTGAAAGAGGGAGCCCCGTGTAAGGGCTCTCTGTATAGTGTAAAAAAGAGAGGCTGCCCCTTTTGCGGCAGCCCCTGTTTTTCATAGGTTAAGGTCAGTTCCTAGAAATGGAAGTCGAGTCCGATGGCTGCAACCCATGTATTTTTGTTGTATATATCGGTTGCGTTTCCTCCTGCATATGTTTTTGAACCTTCCTGGTATATGGTGTATGAGCCTCCCAGGTTGATGTCAATCATGTTATTAACCTTGAAGCCCAACCCGCCACCGAAGGTATTTGTATTAAGGCTGTATTTCAGGTCGCTCTGATAGTTTTCATTGACCCCGGTAACGGTGGTGAGCCATCCGGCACTGACGAAGAGATTGTCGGTAATGCCTACCTGAATACCAAGTGCTGCCTCTATGAAGTTCTTGTCAATCTTATTGATTTCAACATCAGCCTGTCCGTCATAGTCAACCCCTTTGTCAAAGTAGTAGTTAAAGCTGCCGGAGATGAGGAGTCTGTTTGAAGGCCTGATGTCAACACCGAGTGCTGCCATGGCTGGCATGTCAGCTATAGCTGTTGAGTCCTGAATAAACAATCCATTACCATCTTTGCCTTCATTGACGGTGGTGGTGAGGGTCATCTTAGTCTTGAATTCGTACTTGAGTCCGATATTGATAAGATCACCAACGGGAGCAAAATTAACTGAAAGGATAGGGGTGATACCACTGCCTTTCATTGTTGCGTCTGCTTCAACTGAAGTTGCATCGTCAAGAAGGGCTGCCACACCGTTGAGAGTAGCTACATTTTGTGCAGGAAGCCCCGGAGTAGCTGCCACTCTCCTCAGGTAGTTGCCGGGTGTCTGGACTCCTCCGTGAGCCTCCGGAGCAGTGATGGTTACATCCTGAATGTATCCTTCGTACTTGTTGCTGGCCATTACATATCGGCCGCCGACTGCTACCGAGAGCATCTCATTGATCTTGTAGGAAGCATTGGCCTGAAGGCCGAAATAGATAGATGATCCCTTGAAGTAAATGTTGGAGTTATAACCGGTGACACCATTGAAATTGGGATCAGTTCCTGTATTCGCGAAGATATACTGATCAAGTGGAGTGAGGTGCTGTACGAGCATTGGGACCAGGTTGGATATCGGCATCTCAAATGAAGGCAAACCATCTTCATAGGTTGCGCCGCCACCGCCACCTACCGGGTTAAAGCCCAGTGAAAGGGCAAGTTTGCCGGTCTTGAATGCAGCATATACGCCCGGATAGAGAGGAGCACTGACCTTTCCAACATACTCTTTCGGGCTTCCGTTCAGGGGATCGTAAGCTGTGGTAACACGCTGCGTCTGGCCGATGGTCTGGTTGTTGAGCGAGAAGTGGAATCCGTCAGAGAGTTTTGTAAGACCTGCCGGGTTGTAATAGACAGCATCAATGCTTGTTGATGCGTTGCGGCTCTGCAGCCTGGTGTAAAGGGCACTCTGGTTGGTGTTGGTGACCAGGCCGCCTGCAAAGAGTGAGCCTGTGACAACGAGTGCGGAAATAACTGAATAGATCCTTTTCATTGACTTCTTTTTTTAATTACACATTTTGAGTTTTACTGTGCAGTATGCGTAAAAGCGCCGTAAAAGTATTAAAAAAACTTAAATGTAGGGATATCTGGTCGATAATATGTGTTTCTACTGTAAATGGCCGTACGATAAGTCAACAGTTGCCTACAGATTCATCACTGCAAACGCACCTGTCCGGGCAGAGCTGGCTGAGCCACCGCGAATATCACACTACTGCAAACCCGCCTATCTAATCGTAGCAGGCTGAGCCACCGCGTATATCATTATTCCCTCA
>ERZ1026810.520-NODE-520-length-21507-cov-12.278531_pt1 | contig 21507 bp, 11 predicted proteins | sample MGYA00520872_ERZ1026810 | MGnify/ENA primary metagenome ERZ1026810 (study PRJEB33270, sample SAMEA104284477) | anaerobic digester metagenome | biome: Anaerobic digester microbiome; feature: mesophilic sludge digester; material: Anaerobic digester biomass | place... | reverse complement strand
GGTGGCGACGTACAGCGCCAAGCCACCTGGAGGAAGCCCCACTACTCCTGAGCTGTACTGCGACAGCGACAAGCCCGGGCAGCCCCTGTGTCGCAACGAGTGGGTGGTGAGCGTGGGGCAGAGGATCCTGCTCGCAGTTGACGAAGCCGGAATGGCCGCACTCACCTCCCAGCTCCAGGTGGTCCAGGAGCCTGAACCGCCCGAGACGAGACGAACCCCGCAACAGTTCGTTGACGCTGTGGCAGAGGCGGCGACGGCCGTGTATCAGACAGCAGCAGCAAACGTTGTCGTGAGCACAGATGGCACGATTCCAAGGCCGTACATGAAGCACGTCATCAGGGCCGAGGTCGCCATACCGTCCGGGTGTGTGGACACTGGCAACGTGGAGATCTTCGTGTACGGCTGTACCAACAACGACGCCAAGTTCCCCTTGCTTGACCCCAACCTTGATCTGGCCCCAGACAACCGGCACGGGATCAGTACGGCCGAGACCTACAACGGAACGGCGTGGGGGTTCGATGGCAAAGAACAGCCCGCGCTTGTTCCCCACCTACCAACGCAACCGCGAAACGCGACAAGTGATTTGTGGTCAGCAAGTAACCCTTCTCCGGCTAGTGTACTATTCAATCGGTACGTCAACCTCGTGGCTCACGAGACAGCTCATGGCTTCGGCCTAATGTCCAACACTGGCTATCCCAGGCCCGGCCAACCGCCATCGATGGGCCAGCTCTACGCAGTGGGGTTGAACATGTACTCTTTCTTGCAAGGTCTCTATCTTGAAGAGGATGGCACGACGGACCTCCTCCATGAGCCGATCCGGATCTTCGGCGCGGCGGACGAGACGAGCATACAGTTGCTGATGCAGGCTATTCCTTGCCGCTGGGTCAACAAGTACCCCTTCGAAAACGACAGGTACGACACCCCGGTACCTCCGGCGCAACCCTCGAAGTGGTTGGTGTTCGACAGGCCGTTGCGTTTTTCTACGCAGACCGACTATCTCAACATTTCGCACCCAGATCGATCGATCACGGCTTTCTTCCGGGAGAGGATCCCGGTCTGCGAGCCAGACAGGGGGAGGGACTGCAGATGACCAGCCATGCGACTCGATGGCCCCGCAGGGTTGCTGTCCTTGGTGGCGTCGCTCTGGTGATCGTCGCCACCCAGTATGTTGTGGTTTCGAACGTGGGGGTGGTTTCCATCGCACCCGGAGTGCTCCACTCGATGACGCCCCTCCACGGGAGGGCTCGGCGCCTTGCAGGTTGGAGTTCAGTGGTCGTGCTCGAGCCGTTGCGATCGGTCTTCGTTCGGTCGGCAGCCACCTGCGGCGCTGGGCTGTCTGGGCGGGTCACACGATGGGTGGTTCGCTTTCGGAGTACCGCGGCCAATGACCTTTCGTTCGCAGTGACCAACGGGGCACTGTGGCTGGTGGCCATCTTGCTTCTGTACGGGGCTGGCCGTCTTGTGAGGCGCCCGCGCTCGGTGGATAGGAGACCCTCGTCCTAGACACATGCCGCGGTGGGGTGAAGCCCGGTGAGGTTGTGGTGCCCAAGTACTCCATCCGGGGTATCAGCGGGGGTCGGATTGGCGGTTGTGAGGGGGGAGCGAGGGTGGGGTGGATGCAGCGCGGGGGTCTTCGACAACTGAAGCGGACCCGATCTGGTGGGCGAGGATGTGCGCCAGCCGGCTCGACGCGCCGGCTGCCGTGGTTCAGGCACGGCCTCGGCGGGCATCCTTCTCGGCTCCGTCAGCGACGCGGCGACCGGCCGGCCGATCGCGGGCGCGGTCGCGTCGCTCGACCGCACGGGCGTGTGGGCCAGGACCGACGCCGACGGCATCTTCAAGCTCCCCCAGGTCACCGGCAGCTACACCCTCATCGTCAGCGCCGACGGGTACGCCCCGTCCGTGGGCTTGCCGGTAAGCATGACCATGCGCGCCAACTCGCATGCCGGGTCATCGCCCTGACACCCCTCACCGGGACCGTGACCGGGATCGTGCAGGACGGCGCTGGCACGCCGCTCGCAGGGGCCGTCGTCGTGTGCAACGCCACCGCTGCCTCGGCGGCCACCGACGCCTCAGGCGCCTTCACCCTCGCCCTGCCGGTCGGCACCCACACCCTCACCGTCAGCAAGGACGGCTTCGCGAGCCAGGCGGTGGGGCCGCTCGCGGTGACATCCGGTGCCGCCACCGCTGCCGGCGCCATCGCCCTCGGTGCAGCGCACGGCACCCTCACCGTGCACGTGACCGACGCTGCCTCGGGCGCGCCGGTCTCCGGCGCCGTCGTGACCGTGCCTGAGCGCGCGATCCTCGCCCGCACAGATGCCACCGGTACGGCCGTCCTCGCCCTCGCACCAGGGTACCTGACGGCCTCGGTCCAGCTCGGCGCCCGCCAGGCCGGTCCCACCGGCATCCTGCGCGTCCTACCGGGCAGCGCCCAGACCGTCGACCTTACCCTCCCCGCCACCGGCTGGGTCGAAGGTAGCATCACCCTGCAGGAGGATGGATCACCGCTGGTGGGCGGCAGCGCCGTGCTCCAGAGGCCGCGGAACGCCTCGTGGATCGACGTCATGACGACCAGGACCGACGGCGCCGGGCACTACCGTTTCGAGATCGCACCGGGTCAGTACCGACTGATCGCCGAGACCTCGCAGCTACCGACGATCGACGTGACCGCCAACCAGACGACCCAGGTCGAACCGCTCGCGGCACGGGGCTTTGGTCGCATCAAAGCCCTCATCGCCGGACCCCGGGCCAATCGTGCCGGTCACACCATCACCGCGAGCTGGGGCCTCGGCGGGTCCCAGACTGTCGCGGACCCTCACCGGGACGCCGACCACACCTTTGACCTGACCATTTCGCGGTGCGGCGTTTCGACCCTGACCTTCACCGACCCCGAGGCATACCCACTGACCTTCTCGGACGTCGCACTGTGGAACGAGCATGTGCTGATCTTCCCGCAGGTCAAGATGGTCGTGTACGGCAGCCGCAAGGGCTTCATCCACGCCACCAGCGGCGAGGCGCTCGACCTCGCCGACGTCACCCTCGACCCCACCGGGCGCACCACCACGAGCGGGGTGCTGGCCGGGACGCCGCCCAGCCACGGCTACTATCGCATCGCCGCCCCGGCCGGGACGTACACCGTCACCGTCACCGCCGCCGATGGCGACGGATACATCCCGACTTCCGTGCCCGGCGTCACCTTCATCGACGGTACCACCCAGCCGCTCGACCTCACCGTCGGCGTCCAGCCCGGGTGGGACATCGCCTCCATCACCCTCGACCCCACCACCGCCGACCCCGGTGGTACCGTCACCGGGACCATCACCCTCACCGGCCCGGCCCCGAGCCGGATGACCTTCGACCTCGCGGGGAACCCCATCTACTTACGGAACTTCGTGGCCCTTCGGACCTCCAGTGCCGCCGTCACCGTGCCAGCTAACGTCGAGTTCGCCGGTGGCGAGCAGACGAAGACCTTCACCGTCACCGTGGGGGCCAACCCTCCGGCCAGCGCGACCGTCACCGGCACGTACTGGAAGGCTGGGTACCTCATGGGCGGCTGGAAGGAGTACCCCGGACGCACCAAGACCGCGACCCTCACCATCCTTACCCCGCGGGTCACTGCACTCAGTCTCGACCCAGCGACCGTCGAGCCGGGTGCCGAGAGCACCGGCACCGTGACCCTCGACATCCCGGCCCGGCCAGGCGGCACGACCATCACCCTGTCAAGCTCGAACCCCGCTGTCGCCACCGTGCCGGCGAGCGTGCTCGTTCCCGAGGGGGCGACCACCGCGACCTTCGCCGTCACCACTCTGGCCTCGGCCCCGGTGTCCGCCGTGACCGTCACCGCCGCGGCCGGTGGGGCGTCGAAGACCGCGACCCTCGCCCTCGCCCTGCCGCGCCTGTATGGCGTCGCCCCCGGTTGGACGCTACCCGGCACCGCCGACGTCATCGTGTACGGAGCCGGCTTCGACCAGGGCTCGGTCGTCAAGATCGAGGGCCCGGTGTACGCCCTTGGCGCCTACGAGACCCCACTGTGCGACGTCGTCACCTTCGGCTGCCCGACCCAGACCCTCGCCGCCGCCGTCGACCCCGCCGGCACCACCGCGACCTTCACCGCCCCGGCCAGCCTCGGCACCGGCCTGTACCGCGTCACCGTGCGACGCTCCAGCGGCCTCACCACCCCAACCAGCGCCTGGCTGGCGATCGACGAGGCGAGCAAGACCGTCCCGGCGCAGACACCGGAGGAGCACCGCTACGCCCAGGCCATCCACAGCGGGCAGACCGTCACCGGTACCTTCGTCGCCGACGGCGACCCCGACGGCACCTACGGGGACCTCAACTCCTACTACTTCGTGGCCGGTGCCGGCGCGCGCGTGAGCGCGATCCTCGAGCGCGTCGACACCTCGAAGACCTGGGAGCACCCCGACAGCCTCGACCCCGAGCTCCTCATCGCCACGCCGGCGGGCTACGTGCCGCAGAACCTCGCCTCGTACGACATTCAGCCTGGCGTCGACCTCAATGCCAGGCTCGTCAACGCCGTGCTGCCGGTCTCGGGGCTGTACGTCATCACCGCCGCGACCACCAAGGGCGCAGGGGCGTACCGGTTGCACTTCGAGATGACCCAGCCCGGTACCGTCGCCGGCGGGGCGCGCGTCGTGCCGTACGCCCAGCACGCCGTGACCATGTGCCAGGGCTCGACCGTCGCACCCACGGCCATGGTGCTCGACGGCCGCGGCCTGCGGCTCTCCGGCGCCCGCGTCGGCCTCGGCGTCGTCACCAACCCCGGCGACACCGGCGCCGTGACCTTCACCGCCACCACCGTCGCCTCCAACCCCGACGGCACCGCGCAGACCACCCTGACCGCCACGGCGCAGGGCCGGGTCGAGATCGCGGCGACGGCCCTCGACAGCATCGCCGACCCGCCGCTGCCACAGGCGCAGCAGCTCGCCCCCGGGGAGCAGGGGACAGCGAGCGGCGCATCGCAGCTCGGCCGCATCCCGCGCTACCAGCCTGTGGCCTACCGCCCGTTCGTCGTCACCGAGGCGTACGGCGACCTCTCCATCGGCTTCGCCGCCGGGAAGCTCGAGAAGGTCCCGGCGCAGCGCCTGCGCGCCGCCCGACCGGGTGAGCAGGGGGCAGGGCAGAGGGGAGAGCTGCGAGCCCACCCACCCGCCGGGGGAACAAAGGCCGGCGGGCAGGCGTCAGGCCACCCGGTCGCCCAGAGCACCCTGGAGGCTCGACCCTCCGCACCCGACCCGGCCTTCGACCTGCCGATGGACGCCTCCACCGCCGTGCCGCTGCCGGAGCCCGAGGCGGAGGCGCTGGCGCTGTCCACCGCCGGCATTCTCGCCTGCGACCAGCCGACCTTCGCGCTCGGCATCGTGCCGGCGGACACCGAGCTGCACCCGCCGTACACCTTCACCCTCACCGACCTCACCCCGCCGGCCGGCGGCACCCAGCCGCAGGGCGAGGTGGGCGCCGAAGGCATCACCGGCCACCGCATCGAGTCGACCATCCGTCTCAAGCTCGAGGTCAAGGACGCCCTGGGCCAGACCCCGACCCACCCCGTGCTCGTGCAACTGGCCGTCGACGGCGCCCGCCACGGCCATCTCGTCTTCGACCCCGACGGCACCCGCCGGACGTGCAGCGCCGGCGCTTTCCTCTGGCACGAGCCCGACGGCCAGGGCGGCGTCATCCCCAACGACGAGGTCGAGCTCACCCTCGGCACCCTCGCCCTGTGGGCGGGCGAGCGGCCCAACCCCGCAGACCCGTCCCACGTCCTCCCCGTGTGGGGCACCGCCGAGGTGCTCGACGTCGCCGTGCAGCCGATCGTCGACGGCGCGCCCGCGGCCCCCTCCGTGCGCGGCGTGCGCGTGCACACCGAGCCCGGACGGCCCGACCACCTCTCGTGCGCCCCCGACCGCGAGGACGACTGCACCACCCCGTGGCGGCTGTGGGCCGACTTCGCGTGGAACACCGACCCCGTCACCGGCCGGCGCACCGTCGGCCCGTACACCGTGCACAACCTGCTGTTCCTCCACGACCCCTACGACAACGTCACCTTCGGCCAGACCGCCACCCAGGCGACGAGTGGCGACCCCCGGGTGACCCCGACCTTCACCGACCAGACCGCGGGCGGCACCACCTTCAACGCCTGCGGCTACACCGTGGCATTGAAGTGGGAGGCCAACCCCACCATGCCGGCCGGCCAGGTCCCCGTCACCCTCGAGGTCGAGCGGGCCGCCGACCCCGACTGGGGGGCCGGGACGATCGCGAAGACCCTCACCCTCGCCTTCGAGCAGGGTGCCTCCCACTGCCTGGTCAACGCCCAGCACTACGATCGTCGCAACGGCCGGGTCAAGGGCATAGAGGAAGGCACCTTCCCCCTCACCGTCGCCCCCGGGGCCGGCGCGGGCGGCCTGCCCACCACCAGCCTCGGAGACACCCCGCGCCTGGTGCTGTTGGCGCTGGCCGGGAGCGACGTCCCGGGATACCTCCTGACCGCGGGCACGGAGCCGGGCCCCGAGGCCGACCACCAGTGGCGATGGCACACCCAGCCCGCCGGGTGGCAGTACGACGAGACCGAGAGCAGCACGCCGCACGCCGCGCTCGAGCTCGTCGACCAGCCGAGCTTCCGCTTCGCGATCGTCGACGCCCGCAACGAGGTGGTCCCCGGCACCCGCTTCCGGGTCCACCGCTGCCCGCGCTACGAGCACCTCACCGAGCCGCTCGTCTCGCCGGGTGACTGCACCCTGGCCCCGGTGGACAGCGACGGGGAGACCGGCATCCTGCCGAGCCTGACCCTCAACGAGGGCGGCGGAGCCAATGGTCGCGGCTACCTGGGGATCGAGCTGACGAAAGCCCCGGTGGCCCCAGGGACCTACTATGTCCGTGTGGAGTCCCTCAACGGCGCCGCATACCGCATCCGGATGGGGAGCAACCTCTCCCCCGGCGAGCTCGACGCCCAGGAGGAGTACGCCGGGGCGTACATGCTGTGCACGGTCCATGGAATCAAGCTCCTCGACGAGGACCTCGCGCTCGTGTCAAAGACACTCAACATGTCGATCAATCGCGCCGTAACCCTTCAGGAGATCGCCCCGGGTCGCGCGGAGGACTCCTATCAGGCCGATGTTGTCCTCCACAACGAAGATACGGACGAAGACTCCACGCTTTCGAACGTCACGTTCTGGCGGGTTGGGAAGACCCCGTTTTTCATGACCGGGCTGATCACCATCGTCTCCCCGGACCTGCCGCTTGCACCGCCGACGGCGGCGTGGAACACCGCGGTGAGCGAGCAGCTCGATGCCCGCCTCCAAGGTGCCTCTCCCGCCGGCACCCTCTCACCCTCCCGTGGACGGTACACCCTGCTCAACCGCTCCACAGGGGAGAACGTCAAACTCGTCCAGGTTCAGCGCGCCGCGACACGTCTGGTCGAGATCACCGGCGCGACACCCAACTTCGACGCGGTGACGGAAGGGGAGGGCTTCGCCGACCGGCGGAAGATCCAAGCCGACGTGACGTGGGGTGCGGATGGATGGGTCGACCTACGGCTAACCAATGTGGACAACGCATCGGTCTTCACCTTCGACTACTGGCAGGACGGCGACGACCTCGTCGAGCTGACCACACCACTGCGGACGACAGGCGGGATGCCGGTGTGTCCTCCCCGCAACAGCACGCGCGGCGCCACACTGCGCCTGCCGGACGAGAGCCAGGGCGCCAACGACCCGCCGTTCCGGGCTGTGGTCGGTACGGACAATGGGACAGACGTCACAGTCAAGCCGGGGCTTTACCGACTGGTGGCGACGTACAGCGCCAAGCCACCTGGAGGAAGCCCCACTACTCCTGAGCTGTACTGCGACAGCGACAAGCCCGGGCAGCCCCTGTGTCGCAACGAGTGGGTGGTGAGCGTGGGGCAGAGGATCTTCGTGGAAGTGGAGCCGGCCGCGAAGGACAACCTGCAAACGGACCTCGGCCAAGTGGTGCTCCCCGGCGGCACGCCGGAGCCGGCACTGGCCTTCCTCGACCGGGTTGCCACGCAGGTGACGCAGCGCTACCAGGAAGCCTCGGGCAACGTCACGGTGAGGATCGGGTTGGCGCCTGCAGGGATACCGCGCCCCTTCCTCACCCACGTGATCAAGGACTCGCTCGAACGCATCGGCCAGATGCCCTATAACTACGGTCAGACACGGATCGATGTCAAGTTCCCGCTTCTTGACCCGGACGCACTTCTCGCCACCAGCAGCGAGGAGGGGATCAGCCGCAAAGTCGTCTTCATGGCGCCGTCGTGGGGGATCTTCCCGGATGGGTGGCCCGAGCATTTGCCAAAACAGGAGTACCGCAACTATCCCAACTGTCAGTCGCCAGACAATCCGTGCCCTGCTGAGGTCCTTCTGAATAGGTACGTGACGCTTGTGGCGCATGAGACAGCACACGGGTTAGGGATTGTCACGCCGACGCAGTACCTCGCCCATGGAGCCCCTCCAGTACCCGCAAGCTTGAATTCGTTCAAGGCGTATCGGAACCCGGTCGATGGTGCCTACACGGAGGAGCCGGCGCCAGAGGACCCGGATGGCTTCCACGAACCACTCCTGGAGCCTCAAGGCTTCGGTGTCACCTCATCTCAGGCGAATAGTTGGCTCATGACGTGGGGGTTGATCCGGTGGAACAACACGCTGCCTTTTGAGGGCGCTTCCTACGACACAAACCCAGATCCGGGCAACAGCGCTTGGCAACCAGTACGCTGGCTGATGTTTGACCGCCCGCTTCGATTCTCTCTCAGCACAGACTACCTGCTAGTCTCGCCCCCACGGGTCGATCGATCCATCCAGAGGTTCCTGGACGAGCGGGTTCCACTGTGCCAGCTGGGGAGGAGGGAGTGCAGATGACGAAATCAAGAGTAGTGGGTTGGGTCGCGGCCACGCTCGTGCTGAGTGGCTGTCAGTACATGGTTGTTGTCCACAACTTCCCGGGAGCACAGTTCGAGTGCGCTCGACGTGACTGGGCAGGCGTTTGTTTCTCCCCGGTTCGCCTTCCTCGCCCAGTTGCAGGCGCGCTCTGGGACAGCGCTCCTCTCGTGCTGGCTCCAACCCGGAACTTGGCCCTCGCCGCGATCGGCGACAACGGAACCAGATGGCGCCTGGACAGGGGGTGGCGGGGGCTGGTCGGGCGGCTCGTTTTCCCGTTCTCACCCCCCACGATGACGGAAACCCAGGACGAGGCGTTTTGGCGGTTGTCCCGCAGCAACCTGCAGAAGAACGCTCTCTGGTTCGCTAGCCTGAACAGCGTCGTCTGGGTGGTTTGCTTCGCTTGTGCACTACTGCTGCTGAGGAAGTATCGCGAATGGAAAGCCTCAGGTAGGAGGAATGGCGACCGTAGCGAGAAGGATGTTGAGTGTGCTGTCCAGTCAACATGATAGGCCTGTGGTGTTCAGGAACCCCATCAGTGCTGGCAGGGGTCGGAGCGGCTGTGGTGCCCAGAGACTCCATCCGGGGTGAGAGTGGCGATCAGAATGGTGGTGGTGAGGGAAGGTAGTGGGAGGTTGGGAGGCAGCGCTGGGAGTCTGACAACTGAAAGTGACCAAGCCGGCGGTCGAGGGCGCGCGCTCATTGGTTGGAAGCACTCGGAGCCATTCAATGGGTGTAGCTTCACTCGGCGCGACCGGTTGCGCGGGCCGTCGCTAGGCGCCATCCGGCTGCGCTGTCGAGACGGTCGTCGTGGAACCAACCGCCGGAAGGTGGGCCCGCTTCGTCGGCGTGATCCCGGATGCGGGTCAGCCCGGTGGCGTGGCACCCGTTTGGGGCAGCGCCGAGACCCTCCACCTCGCGGCCCAGGCCAAGCTCCCGGACGGCCAGCGCTCCGACCCGCTCCTTGCCACGTTCAATGTCCACCCCGAGCCTGGACAGCCCACCGCGTTGGCCTGCCGGCAGCACGACGGCCAGCCGTGCGGCGACACCTTCCGCTACTGGCCCGGCTACCTCGCCGGCACGATGCTGTACGACTCGTACCGGCTGGTGGACGGCCACGGCAACACCACCTTCGGCTACACGGACACGCACGCGACCCAGCCTGGCGAAGGGATAGGCGTGGACTTCAAGCCCCAGATCGGGACGTACGGCAGCCCGGCGGCGTACGCCGTGGGCGTGACCTGGCCTGGTGGCGCCTCCCGGCCGTCAGGGCAGAAGTCCGCTTGCCTGTCCGTCACCTACCCGGCCGACCCCGGAGGCGACTGGCCGGCCGGCGCCGTGAGCAGGGCCATCACCCTCGACTTCCAGGGCGGCGAGACCCGGATGCTGATCGCCAAGCAAAACTACGACGCGCGCTTTGCGGCCGATGATGGCGCCATGCCGATGACCGTGAGCCCGGGAGCCGGGGAGGGCGGCCTGCCGCCCAGCCCAGCCGGGGACACCCCGCGCCTGGTCCTGCTCGCCGTACGTGGCACCCAGGTGCCGTGGGCGATCGTCGGCGGCGGCGACGAGCCGTCGCTCGAGCCCTTCAAGGTCTATCGCAGCCAGCTCGGCACCTGGCAGAAAGTGCAGGCGAGCCCCAGCAGCCAGGACGTGGTGCTCGACACGCAGCCCGGCGGCACCTTCCGTCTGTCGCTCGTGGACGGGTCGTTCAACGTCGTCCCCGAAACCGCCTTCCGTGTCCACCGCTGCCCGCGTTGCGAGCACCTGACCGCAGAAAGCCCTCCTCCCGAGCCGTGTACTCTTGGTGCAGTGGACAGCGAAGGTCAGACCGGCATCCTCCCGAGCCTGGAGCTCAACCCGGCCGGCGGCGCGCGCGGGTACCTCGGGATCGAGCTGACGAAAGCCCCGGTCAACCCTGGCACCTACTACCTCCTCGTCGAGTCGACCGGCACGACCCCGTACCGCATCCGCCAAGGCGCCGACCTGGTCCGCAGGGCCGGCCAGGAGTCGGAGTACCTGGGAGCGTACGCGCTGTGCTCGGTGGCGGGCGGGGAGATACTGGATGAGAACTTCCAGAGGATCGACCCTGACATCGTCGTCAACCAGCCACTCCCCGTGTGGGTTCGTTTCTCTGGCAGCTTCTTCGAGGGTGGAGGGCCTGCTGAGCTTCCCAGCACCCTCGAGTCGAGGTGGCCGACTGGCGAGGTTTTCTGCCCGGCGCAGTCGCTGAGGCTGGCGCGCGTGGCCGCCACAGGCCAGTACCTTGGGCGCGCTCTCGTGGTCCCACCTGGGGCCGGCGAGTGCGGGGGCGCCGCACCGCCACTCGATCCGATGGTCGCGCTCCCTGGCGGCCCTGGTGTCCTGCGAGCCGTTGCCTCCGTCAACGGTGGCGCCCGCGAGGCGTCCGCCAACACCGCCGTTCCACGTAAGCTGAAGATCGAGTTCCTCGATGAAAACGGTGTGGTCTCTGAAAGCCCCGTGGTCCGTGTGCATGCGAGACCCGACCCCGCGGACTCGAGCCATTCGCTGTACGCAGAGCTGTGCAAGGTCAGGGTCCAGGCCGTCATCGAGTCCACGGGTGCGCCGGACCCGACGGCACGGGGGTGGGTGGTGCTCACTGAGACCGCGAACGAGAGCCTAGAAAGGAAGAAGCAGAGGTCCTACAACCGCTCCTCCCTCCGACCCTCTGCGACGGTTCTCAGTGACTACCTGAACCCGCAAACAGAGCCATGGGACGGACGAGACTACAAGCTTGAAGTCCTGGACAATCAAGGGAAGAGCAGGGCGCTTGACCTCTGGAGCCTAGCTGAGCCCCGGAAGGACAACCGCCTACAACCGCTGACACCGCCCTGGGCGGCGAAGCTGATCGCGAAGCCCGCCTTGTCTGCGCGTCTACGGGGCTTCACGGAGTCGGCGGTTGCCGAGGTCCCGCAGTCGGCTGACCAGGGGTCCTACCTGATCACCGAGGGTGCGGGAGGCGCCCTTCAGGTCAGTTTCCGGGAAGGGAGCAATCAGCTCCCGGACTGGCTGGATGCCGCCTTCTGGAACCGCGTCGCCGAGATGCGAGGCAGCTCCGACGCGCTGGTCAGGGACGTTGCCGAGGCGGTGGACGGCATGACCGCCGACCCCTCGGGCGGTCTGTCGGCGGCATGGGCGTTCGTCGAATGGGGTAGCCGGTACGTTCGCTACAACGTGAAGAAGATCGATTCAGACGTGATTCGGCTCGATCAGCCATTCGCGCGGCAGGTGTATTTCGGCCTCGGGATCGCCGAGCAGCGGTTCCTCTCCTCGAACGTAGCGCACGAAGCCCGGCACTGTTGGCAGCACACTCTCACTGACCTCGACGGCGATCACCTGCCGGGCAGCGTCCCGGACCTTGCGGCCCCGTATCTCGTGGACTCACCCTCCTTACTGCGGCCACAACTGGGCGGGACCAACCCGGAGTTCGACTTCTCAGGCGACGGCCCAGGGTTGGATGACCGACATGGCGACAACGAAGACAGCATGGCAGCCATCAGGGCCGCGGTGGAGCGCGATGCCGTGCGATGGGAAGGGCAAACGAGCGGTGCGACGGTGGACAGCGGTCTGCACTGCGCGGAGCAACTCAGCGGAAGCCTCCTTTCAAACTCTTCAGCGGTCTACGATCTGGCTGATGCTCCTGCGTACCAGGTCTTGGTCGACGCACTGCTCGTCGGGGCACAAGCCACGGATCGGTGGTCGGACCGTGATGGAGGATACTCGTCACAGTACCTGCCGGGAGTACTGGTCCAGGCCAAAGTGGAGACCGTTGCGGCTCCTGGAACCACAGAGCCGGGCGTTGCCGGTGCTCGCCTGGTTGAGCCCGGGAGCGGCAAGCAAGTGACCTGGGTCCTGGCAACAACGGCAAAGAACGGGTTCGTCGCCTTGAATGCCGTACCTGCACCAGGGTTGAACGTTTTCTCAGTGACAATGAGGGGTTTGAACAACGAGGGAGATGGCTCGGCGAGTGACGTGGAGTCGTGTTCCGCAGCCGGGACAAGGGTTATCTGGGTGAGAGTGAGGGGAATATGATGAGACTCAGAGCGGCTATATGGATGGTCCTCCTATGGGTTTCCCTGTGTGGAGCTGCACGCGCTGACGGTCCAGTAGTGCATCTCAACGAGATCGACCGCTACTTGATCAAGGAGCTGGTGGTTGCAGAGGTGTGGCGACCCGGCGGAGCAAAACCCGACGTGATTGCGAAGGTCCTAGGGTCGTTTCTACGGTCACGCAACTACGAGGCTGCGGAGTGGCTTGTAGGGGAGGCTACGCCTTTCGTGTATCGGCGGCTCCTCGACCCCGGCCCACTCGCCGAAGTAGCGAGTCAGAGTCCGATCACCGACAGCCTTCCAGGTGGCGTTGAGTGGCGGGACACCGTTCGGATCTTGATTGACTACGCGAGGATCTGGGACCTTCCTCGCGAAGAGCGGTATGGCCTCTATCACAGGCTGATCGCGGGGCGGGTGAAAGATGGCGCCTTTGGCCTTTCATACAGGGAGGCCTGTGTGAGGGGGCTATGGGAGGACCCGCGCGAGTTTTTCGCGGAAGCAGAGGCGGTTTGTCCCAGCGCACTCCACCTGCGGGTAGCCCGGGCAAGGATCGAGTCATCTCCCTTGGACTCGGTGCTCGGTATTGTCGAGGCTGCCGTGAAGGCTGAGCTTCGACCGGGCGAGCTCGTGGATGGTGTCGCGCCCGATGAGCTCCTCGATGAGGCCCTCCTCGCCCTGTTGATGGACAAGCAAACACGGGCTGTTCGTCGCCTCAAGGAGATCTGGCGCAGCATCCCCGTCGCCGCCAGGCCGCAGGGTCTGCATGCCCAGACCCGCGCGGCCTTCGCGGCGCAGGGACGTGTGGATAGCGAGCCCCCGCGCAACACCTGGGCTGGGCGGTACCTCGTGAGGGCAATACGGGGGCTGGGTGATCCCACCTTCCAGGAGAAAAACCTCAGGTTCGAGCGATCGCTGGGTCTCGGCCCCGATACGGTCCTGGAGGAGCTGCAGAGAAAGGGCCTCTACAAAGCCGAGCACGAGTAGAGCGCCGGCTGTGACCCCGCAGGGACCCCGCAAGTAGGCCGCCCCCATTGTCGGTCGAGCCAGGGCATCGCTTCGACTGCGGGCGCCTCGACGCCTCTACCTGTGGGGCCCAACTACAAGTGATCCGATTCGGCGGGCGAAATCGCGCGCCCGCCGCAGAGGCGCCGACAGCCGTGGTTGACGCACGGCTTCGCCCGCTACTTTGCTCCGCTCCGCGACAAGTACCGCATCCAATGAATTTGACAGTCCGCCCCTTTCCGCGTAGCGTGCCGGCACAAGGAAACCATTCCACGTCGGGTGCAGGAGGTCATCGTGCTGGTGGGTGCGGAGCGGCAGCGACGACAAGATTTGCGAGAAAGAGCCCAAAAGGAAGGTGACGGCGAGGCAGGGAATGCCGAAGTGTGCAACGCAACGGGCACGACCGTGATGTATGTACGAGTGAAAGGAGTCTTATGATGCGGGTGCCAGTGGCAGTGGTGACGGGCGTCCTTGTGGCATGTTCGTGGGGAGCTGCACGTGCTGACGGTCCAGTAGTGCATCTCAACGAGATCGACCGCTACTTGATCAAGGAGCTGGTGGTTGCAGAGGTGTGGCGACCCGGCGGCGCCAAGTCGGAGGTTCTGGCCGATGCCTTGGAAGGGTTTGTCAAGTCCGGTAACTTCGAGGCTGCGAGCTGCCTTGTCGGTGAGGCACTTCCATTCGTTCACCGGCGACTCCTCGATGTCGCTCCTTTTGCCGCTGCGTTGCAGGGAGGTATTCGCGAAAGTGACAGAATGAGTCACGCCGACTGGGGTTCAGTCACAAAGCACCTCGATGGATGTGTCGAACTGGAGAAGCTGTCCCAGGATTCCAGGTTCGCAATCTACCACCAGCTCATCGGCGCGAAAGCCCGTGATCGCCAGTATGGGCTCTCCTACGTAGATGCTTGTCTGCGTGGGCTCTGGGAGGACCCGCAGCGGTTCCTTTGGGAGGCCGAAGCAGTGTGTTTCAATCCGACAGGCGTTTGGGCGAACCCGTATACTCGGGACCTTGGACGTTCGGTAGTGCGTGTGGCTCGGGCCAGAGCGGAGAACCGGTCCATGGATGCCGTGCTGGACTTGGTCGAGGCTGCGGTGAAGGCTGAGCTTCGACCGGGCGAGCTCGTGGATGGTGTCGCGCCCGATGAGCTCCTCAATGAGGCCCTCCTCGCCCTGTTGATGGACAAGCAAACACGGGCTGTTCGTCGCCTCAAGGAGATCTGGCGCAGCATCCCTGTCGCCGCCAGGCCGCAGGGTCTGCATGCCCAGACCCGCGCGGCCTTCGCGGCGCAGGGACGTATGGATAGCGAGCCCCCGCGCGACACCTGGGCTGGGCGGTACCTCGTGAGGGCAATACGGGGGCTGGGTGATCCCACCTTCCAGGAGAAGAACCTCAGGTTCGAGCGGTCGCTGGGTCTCGGCCCCGATACGGTCCGGGAGGAGCTGCAGAGAAAGGGCCTCTACAGGGCCGAGCACGAGTAGAGCGCCGGCTGTGACCCCGAAGGGACCGCGCTAGTAGGCAGCCCCCATTGTCGGTCGAGCCAGGGCATTGTGATGGCCAAGAACTCCACCCGGGCGGGGAGCGGGGGTGCGACAGCGGTTGTGATGGGGGAGATCGGGTGGTTGGGGGGCAGCGAGGGGGTCTTTGACAACTGAAACGGATCAGAGCCGGCGGGCAGGGACGCGTGCCCGCCGGCCTGGTGCGCCGGGAGCCGTGGTTCAGGTACGGCGTCGCCCGGCGCGCCGGGAAGTGGCGCAGGCCGGACGTGCCCTCAGCGAGGCAGTATCAGGCCGCGCGGTCGAGCCGATAGTCGTGGTGCAAGCCGCCGAGCACCGGCGTCGCCGTAATACGGCTGCCCTGTGGCAGGCGGAGCCGGTCCTCTTGGAGCCGTGCCGGCAGACCCTCGGCAGGATCGGGAAAGCCTGGTCCCAGGCTCGCATGCGGGCGGGCACCGTTGTAGTACGCCACCCACTCCCGGAGCACCCGCAGCAGATGCCGCGCGTTGATCGGCATGAGCGAGTCCAGGCATTCCCGGCGGCACGTCCCGACGAGCCGCTCCACCAACGCATTGCCCGTTCGGGCCACAGTATCGAGCACGGCTTCTACCGCATCGCCGCCCCGGCCGGGACCTACACCCTCACCGTGAATGGCGACGAGGGCTACACCCCGACCTCCGTGCCGGGCGTCACCTTCACCGACGGCACCACCCAGCCGCTCAACCTCACCGTCGGCATTCAACCCGGGTGGGACATCGCCTCCATCACCCTCGACCCCACCACCGTCGACCCCAGCGGCACCGTCACCGGCACCATCACCCTCATCGGCCCGGCCCCGAGCCGACTGACCTTTGACCAGGCGAGTTTGGCTTTCGGCAGACCTCGGCTCATGCGACCGAGTGGCTGATGGCCTATGCGGTGAATCGATGGAACAACCAGCAGGCCTTCTCTCCTGGGGAGTACGACATCAACTTGACCCCGGGTAACCTATAGTGGGAGGCATTCCGTTGGCTGATCTTCGACCGACCTCTGCGGTTTTCGAGAAGTGCCGACTATTTGGTTGTAAGCCCGCCCCGGGCGGACCAGTCGCTCGAGCGGTTCTTTGTCGAGCGCGTGCCGTTGTGTGAGTTGGGAAGGAGAAGCTGCCGGTGAGCATCCGCAAGACGCTGGGACTTGGAGCAGCATGGTTGGGACTCGCCGTTTTCCAGTTCCTTGTTGTTCTCCACGGGGCGCTTGCCGTAGGGGATTACGAACATCCTCTCGTTTCGGGGCCGATCTACTCACCAGTGCGACTTCCTCGACCGGCGATGGTGGCGTTAGGCAAGTGTGGGCCGGTCGCCACCTTCCCTCTCAGGCATGTGGTGGCGCTTTCATACAGGAGCAACTATCTGAAATGGGACCAGCGCCAGGGGTGGCAGGGACTTGTCGCCCGAGTGCTTTTTCCCTTCTGGAGCCCAGATTTCCAGAATTCCAAGGATGACATCCGGCTGACTCGACTCAACGCGGCCTGGTTCAGCGCTCTCAATAGTCTGCTGTGGCTTGTCGGGATTCTCGGTGCGGCCCACCTGGTTTCGCGCTGGCGGTCCCAGCGAGCCCACAGTGCAGAATCGGGCTGTCCTGACGACGGAGGTGGACAGCAGCCACCCGCCTCTGTTGCCAAGAGTTGACAACCGAGACAGACAACCAGCGGCAGATGGGTACCACGTCCACCGTCAGTGACAAAACATAAGCCTCGCCCTTTCGCGCCTGTATGGCGTCGGTCCCGGCTGGATGCTTCCCGGCACCGCCGACACCATCGTGTACGGCGCCGGCTTCGACCAGGGCTCGGTCGTCAGGATCGAGGGCCCAGTGCACGCCCTCGGCCAGGACACCGTGCTGCTGTGCGACGTCGTCACCTTCGCTTGCCCGGCCCAGACCCTCGCCGCCGCCGTCGACCCCGCCGATGACTGGCCGGCCGGCACCGTGAGCAGGCCCATCACCCTCGACTTCCAGGGCGGCGAGACCCGGATGCTGATCGCCAAGCAAAACTACGACGCGCGCTTTGCGGCCGATGATGGCGCCATGCCGATGACCGTGAGCCCGGGAGCCGGGGAGGGCGGCCTGCCGCCCAGCCCAGCCGGGGACACCCCGCGCCTGGTCCTGCTCGCCGTACGTGGCACCCAGGTGCCGTGGGCGATCGTCGGCGGCGGCGACGAGCCGTCGCTCGAGCCCTTCAAGGTCTACCGCAGCCAGCTTGGCACCTGGCAGAAAGTGCAGGCGAGCCCCGGCAGCCAGGACGTGGTGCTCGACACGCAGCCCGGCGGCACCTTCCGTCTGTCGCTCGTGGACGGGTCGTTCAACGTCGTCCCCGAGACCGCCTTCCGTGTCCACCGCTGCCCGCGTGGCGAGCACCTGACCGCAGAAAGCCCTCCTCCCGAGCCGTGTACTCTTGGTGCAGTGGACAGCGAAGGTCAGACCGGCATCCTCCCGAGCCTGGAGCTCAACCCGGCCGGCGGCGCACGCGGCTACCTGGGGATCGAGCTGACGAAGGCCCCAGTCAACCCTGGTACCTACTACATCCTCGTCGAGTCGACCGGCGCGACCCCGTACCGCATCCGCCAGGGCGCCGACCTGGTCCGCAGAGCCGGCCAGGAGTCGGAGTACCTCGGGGCGTACGCGCTGTGCACGGTGGCGGGTGTCGAGATCCTCGACGAGAACTTCGGGCGACCGGAGGCGATCCCAGTCAACGCTCCGACACTGGCCTACGTCAGGGTTGTGTCCGCGAGCCAAGCTCAGAGCGAGCAGGTCCTGTTGTCCAGTCAGACCGAAGATGGCCTGTCCATCACGAACGACGTTCCGCTGAACGTTCTCAGAGTTGGCAAGGCGGGGGTATTTGTCGGACCCTTCGCCCTTGCTCCGGAGGGAAGCGAACCACAAGGTAACAAGCGCCTGCCGCGGATCTCAGAGCCAGTCCCAAGTGGTCCGGTCGTTCCGACGAGGGTCGGGATAAGCACTATCCTCGCGACATCGACGGAGGGGTCTGGCAGCAGATCGGCATCGACGAAGGGGACCTTGCGCGTTCGGTTCATGGTGAGGGACCAAGCCTGCGTGCACACTGACGATCGTTGCCTTACACCGTCGCCAGACCCGCAGGACCCAACGCGGGTCGGTTCCGTTCAGGAGACCTTCATCGATCCGGCCAACAACTACTCAGAGACAGTTAGGCTCCTTATAGAGGCTCTGGATACGGAGGGGCATACCGTCACGACCAGCCCGAAGCTGAAGATCAGCGAGACGCCGAATTTGACCTACCATGAGGACCTACGCAGCTCAACGACCATCGATCCGGACCCTGACGCGATACGCCGGCTGTTCTACGACGGCTGGCTGGGATCGAGTGATATTGACGAGGGCAAGCTCGATGGGAGTAAGGTCAAGCTCTCAAATGGTCGCCGGATCATCAGGCTCGCTTCCGTGGCATCTGCTCGGCATGACCCTCTAGCAAGCGTGACGGGGGAACACCACATGCTCCCCTGGCCCTACATTGGCACGCTCGTCCTTGAAGGCGACAAGCCCGGCACCTTCGATCCAGTAACGATCGACATAGAGCAGTGGGTTGACGAGCAGTCCTACGAGCGGAGACGGACCAACCAGGGCGCCGCCTGGGCGCCGCTGGCATCGGGCCAGACGGGTAACGGTGTGATCGACTGGCTCGAGATGAAGGCATGGGATGCGCTTTGCGCTCTGTCCCCGCCGCCACAAGGTGGTGAGGACACACTCCGCGCTGTCTCAGGTCAGGTGTCGAGTCCACTTTTATGGTCAGGCTGCGAGAGCGCCAAGGCATGTGACGCATATGTCATGGGGGGCTCCGATCCCGGCATCGTCTGGTGGTACCCAAGGAACCCCACGCTGAGGGCGACGGGCTGGCGGCTCGTGGGAAGCACGAGGCCAGTCGAGACGGGGAAGATGTACTTCGGCCTCTTTCTGAAGATACCGGCCAACGCCCTTGCGTCGTGGACGATAGCCCACGAGTCAAGGCACGCCTGGCAGTTCAAACTCGTTCAGGCCCAGTACAACCCATCGCCGCTCGTCGACATCGACTTCGATGGTCTGCCGGCCGAGCCCCCTGTCGGCTCACCCGAGCTGCGAGACGCGCCCTACGGCACCTGCCCGACAGAAAACCCCGAGTTCAATTCCACTGGCGATGCAGTTGGGAAGAACGACGGCCTACCTGTTCAAGGCAGCACTTGGTTCTGGCGCCAGTCGGCCATCGAGAGGAACGCGGTTCGGTTCGAGAGTGCGACGATGAGTAATGCCTCGCCGTCATGCAGTGATGCTCTGCTGCAGGTTTGGAAGGCCGGGATCTTTGCGCGGGGCAGCGTTGATTCAACACACGTGGCGGACCTCGGGTCATTCACGAAGCGGTTTCCGGGCGCCATGATCCGGGTCGACCGGGCGCCGGTCGGGATGCCATGTGACTGTAGCCAGGAAGGGGAACCGTGGAGTTTCCAGCAGTTCACGCACACAGACTGGGGGGGCGAGTTCAGCTTCCACCCGCAAGGGCAGGTGGGGAGATACCGGTTCACCGTGCTTCGTCCGCTCGAGTGTGCCGGGCAGAACAGCGTGTGCGGGTGTGTGGAGTTCGAGTAGGAAAGGGGTGGATAATGAATCCGAAGCCACGTAGGAGTCTACTCGCAGTCGCAGCAGGCGTGGTCTGCGTTGCTATCAGTTGCGCGGCGGCCTTCGGTACGGGTGGTGAGGTGCTGTTTCCGATACCGGACGGATGGATGAAGCGCAAGGCTGCTCTTGACAGTGCACTTGAGGAAGCACAGCGAGACGGCGCAATGGCGGAGATCCTGGTTCTCTTCACGCGGCAGGCCGGGTCCGCCAACGAGCTCGACAAGCGGTTTGCAGTCTGGTGGCTCGTGGGTGTGAAGGGCCGTCTGACCGTGGAAGAGCAGGAGGTCTTCTTCCGGCGCTATCTCGAGCTCAACCCCTCGATCCTGAAGAATAGCAACGATGCGAAGTACTTCCGCCAGGAGATGCGGCGCATTTGGCTGGCCAAGCTCTCGCAGGCTGAGCGAGTAGAGCTCTATTGGGATGCCGTGAGCAACGGTGCAGCCAAGCTGCCAGTCGGAGATGAGTTGCATTGGATGGAAGCCCTACGTTCCGCGGCGACTGAGGGGCTGCAGGAGTTCCTCCCGGTCATTGAGCGGCGAAAGGTGGAGCTCGACAAGACACAGCGGGTCTCCGGGTCGCAGACGAGCGACCTCCTCAAGTGGGACCTGCGTCTGCGAGTAGGCGCGAGAAACTCCGATGAGGGCCTTGTCCTCCAAGTCGAACGCCTTCGCTCTATGCATGACAGCGAGCTGTTCGACCTGTTTGAGAAGGACGCTGCGTTCCGCGACGTAGTGGGCGGCGGCGGCCACGTCCTGTGCGACGCCGGCTTCGAGCAGGTGAGTCCGGGCGCCGGCCCCGAGAAGCGGCTTGAGGCGTGCTCGGCCATGGGCTCGGTGCTTGAGCGAATGGTGAGGTACGAGCTGAACCGTGTGAAGTCCGGCCAAGCCAAGCGCACGGTACCGGGTGGCTGGGACTATCCAGACTATCCAGGACCGCTGTGGCTGAAGGAGCTGCACGGAACATGGGTGGACAAGCTGCCAGCCGAGTCACGGACCCGGATTGATGGTGCCAGGCAGGAGCTGCAACGAGCTGGCACGCCGAAGGTCCAGCAGCAGTGACGGGCAGGTGGAGGGAAACGAGGTAGACGGAAGAGGTCACCCTCGGCACCCTGGCCCTGTGGGCGGGCGAGCGGACTCTCGTCTAGGACCCCGGGTACGTTCTTCCGGCATGGGGTGCCGGCGAGGTGCGCGCCGTTGTCGTCCGCATCAAGGTCGATGGCCCCGTCGATCTTTTGTATGTTCGCGGCTTGCGCGTCCACCCCGAGCCTGGGCAGCCCACCGCGCTGGCCTGCCGGCAGCACGACGGCCAGCCGTGCGGCGACACCTTCCGCTACTGGCCCGGCTACCTCACCGCGTACCGGCTGTACGACGCCTACCA
>ERZ1026810.514-NODE-514-length-21923-cov-4.541338_pt1 | contig 21923 bp, 25 predicted proteins | sample MGYA00520872_ERZ1026810 | MGnify/ENA primary metagenome ERZ1026810 (study PRJEB33270, sample SAMEA104284477) | anaerobic digester metagenome | biome: Anaerobic digester microbiome; feature: mesophilic sludge digester; material: Anaerobic digester biomass | place... | reverse complement strand
AAATGTGTGAGTGTTATGTAGTAAACGTTAGTATTGATGGGCTTGTTGATGATGTGTGTGTGTGTGTGGTATGGTCTTTTTTGTGTTTTTAATGATACGGCGACCACCGAGATCTACACAGAGTAGATCGTCGGCAGCGTCAGATGTGTATAAGAGACAGGGTCTCGACGCCGGGCACCTGCGCCTCGGCGACCGAGCCGACGTGGTGATCGTCGACCCCGAACATCTCGACGACACGATCGACGACTACCACGAAGCCCCAAGGCCGTACGTCGGAGGGCTGTCGCGGATGGTTCGACGCAACGAGGACACCGTCCGGACAACCCTCGTGGCAGGCGAGGTCGTCTTCGAAGACGGAGCGTTCGCCCCGGGCTTCGGGCGGAGCCGCCGCACCGGCACCTTCCTTCGGGCGGGCCAAACACACCGGGGCTCCCCGTCGTCGTTGGACGTGTCGCCGCCCAGTCGGGCACTCAGCGAGGCGACACGATGAAGCGTTCAACCGTGGTTTCGGGCACCGCCGCGCTCGCAGTCACCGAACGGGGAACACCAACGGCGGACAACGAAACGATCGTGATGGTGCATGGCTGGCCCGACCGCAGCGATCTGTGGGATCCGGTCGCCGAGCGTCTGGCGGACGCCGCCAGCGGGCCCGGCCACCACGTGGTCACCTTCGACACCCGCGGTGTTGGCCACTCCCTGCCCGCGACCGTGCACCAGCCCTACACCCTCGACAAATTGGCCTCCGACATCGACACGGTGATCGGCGCCTCCAGCCCCGACCGGCGCGTACATCTGGTGGGCCACGACTGGGGTGGCGTCATCGGCTGGGAGTACGTCTCGACCGATCGCTGCACCACGAAGCTGAGGTCGTTCACCACCGTGTCCGGCCCAAACCTCGACCACACCGGCGAAGCGATGCGATCCAGCCCTCAGGCCGCCGTGCGCCAAGGGTGCAAGTCGCTCTACACCCTGGTGTTGAGCATTCCGATCGTGCGAACCGTGCTGTGGCGGCTCGGGCTGGCGCCGTTGTTTCGCCAATGGCTGAAGCTGACCGAAGGGATCGACCCGAGCGGCGGCTATCCCGGACCCGGGTTGGTCGCCGACGCGATCGCCGCGGTTCCGCTCTATCGCAGCAACATTCCCCGCAAGGTGGCCGCACCCGAACCCCGTCGGGCGCGGGTGCCCGTCCACCAGATCGTCGCCACCAAGGACTTCTATGTCAGCCCCAACGTGCTGGCGTGCTCCGAGCAGTACGTGGACGAGTTCACCCGTTCGGAGGTTATTGCTGGCCACTGGTCGCCGCGGACCCACCCCGAAGGCGTCGCCGACCTGATCGCCTACGCCGTCGCAGCGCACCACAACACCTCAGCTCACCGGCCCACGCTGACCGCCACCACCCGAATCCCGGAGGAATCAACCACATGACCGCTACGACCACTCGCTCCGCCGCGCCGACGGTGGCCCTCGACCCCGCAGATGAGCAGGTGCCGTTCCGCCCTCGGCGGGTGCGGTTTGACCACGACGCCACCGCCGACCACTGGGTGCCCGGCGACCCGCACACCACCCACGTGATCAACGTGTTGCACCTGCTGCTTCCCGCTGGCGAACGATGGTTTGGCCAGGTGTACCGCAAGGCGCTGCCGTTGATCGACGACCCCGATCTGGCCCGCGACGTCAAAACGTTCATCGGCCAGGAAGCCACCCATGCCCGCAAACATCGCAGCGTGGCGTTTGACGCCTACGAAGCGATGGGCGGCGGCTACATCCGCCGCTGTCTCGTCATGGTGGCGACCTGCATCGGCTTGTTCTCGCTGCTCATCGCTGGCACCGACCATCTGCTCCGCCACGACCGCAGCGTTCCTCGTCGCCAACGGCGGGCCAGCGTCGTTCGGTTTCACCGGGCGGGGCGAGCCGGACTGCTGCCACCACCTCGCTGCTGTTGAAAGCGATCCCCCGCTACCTCGACCCCGGCTACCACCCGTCGGCTGAGGCCCGAGCCGAGGTTGCGACCGCGTACCTGGCCACGGCGCCCGGAGTTGATCATCGGTGAGCGTCGCTGCCAACCTCGGGTGATGGCCAAACGCCGGGGGCGCCCCCCTCGCTCCGAAGCCGAGCGGGCGGCCCAACGCACCCGACTGACCGAAGCCGCCATGGACGCTGTCCGAGCAGGGGGCGGAGACGTATCGGTTGCCGACATCGCCGACTCGGCTGGGGTGAGCAAGCCGGTGCTCTACGCCGAGTTCGGCGACAAGAACGGCATTGCCGATGCGATCAGCGTGGTGCTCGCCGACATCGTCGAACTACGCATCCCGCAGGCCACTGGGTCGCCCTCCGACCCGCCGATCCGGGAGATCGTCACCGCCTACATCGACGGGCTGGTCGACACCGTCGTCGCCGAACCGGAGCTGCGGTCGTTCATCATGCGTTCGATCCGCAGCGAAGACCGCGGCCTGGTCGACAATGCACTCGCCCGCGTCGTGCGCCTGCGGGCGGAGGTGTTGGTGGGCAACCTGGGGATCGAAGTCCCCACCGACGTCCTCACCATCATGATCGACGGGCTGTTTGGGTTTGCGCTGTCCGCCATCGAATCGTGGCAATCGGTCGGTTCCCCAAGCCAGGACGAGTTCTCAGCCGGGTTGGCCGACGTGGCCGTCGCTTCGATCGCCGCCATCGGCTCGCGCTACTCGGCCGCCCCAACGACGCCCGAAACCGCTGGGACCCCCGCCCCCACCGGTTGATCGCAGCACATCCCCGCCTGGGACTGATCCTCCAATTCCGCAAGCGAGACCCCTCCAGTTCCGCAACATCGGGGGAAGGTGCGACCCCCGAAACCTGTCGGGCGTCGTACCTCGGCGTTGGAGCGAGGGCAGCCGGAATTCGTCACCGACCGCCCTCGCTGAGCGGCTCGTTGTCACACCTCTCGGGCACCCTGGCCCAACCATCAGAACGCGATCAGAGGAGCCACCATGACATCCGGGCACTCAGGCAAGGTCTGGACCACAGACGAACTCGTTGCAATGACGCCCAGCGATCGGCACGACGTTGGTGATCGACGGAAACGTCACCCTCGCGCACCCACCTGCTGCTATCACCCGCACAGCGCCGCGGCGCACGTGACAGCAACCTTTGACATGCACGGGGCGGGGACGGCATCAACCCGTTCTGTCGCATGCGGGTCAGCAATCCCGTATGGGGCAGGGCGGACGGCGCCGCGGCGCCGTCCGGGGGGAGCGCGACCCCGGGGACCACGCCCCGGAGACCGCGACCCATATTCAAGGTCTCCACCCATCAATACGTTGGAAACGACGCTTGACGAGGCGTTGACGAGCGAGGCGCGGGAGCACATCATGGCATTAACCAACAAGAGCCGCACGGCTATCTACAATGGCCTCACCGACATCATCGAAGAGGAAGCCCTCGAAGAGATGCTGACCAACTTCCCCGCCCGAGAAATTGACGAACCCGTAACCCGCGACTATCTGGCAGCTCAGTTTGCGCAGCTGGAAGGCCGCATTCAGGATCGATTCGCAACCCAGACTCGCTGGATGGTCGGGATGATCGTGGCCATCCCACCCGTGACCGTGGCGCTGCAGGCCTATTTCACCTGAGCTACTTCCCAGCACGAGATCTGGACGAGTCGGCGACCAAGGATCGATGTGCTGCTCGGCGAGGTAGGCGCGGGCAGCGCCTTCCGCTGATGTCCAAACGCTGGGGACCCCCTCGCTCCGAAACCGAGCGAGCGGCCCAAGGCACCCGTCTGACCGAAGCCACCATGGACGCTGCCCAAGCAGGGGCATGGTGACATTCTGGTTGCAGCATCGCTGCCCGGTTCACTGGGAGATTACCGACGCTTCCACGAGAAAGTGTCGGTAAGGTGCCATGGCGACACATCCGGGCTCACCAACAGGCTGGCCTGCGACCACACTCGAGTCGGTTCGGTGGGTCGGCGACGTCGACGCCATTCCCCGGCGACACAGGCGCGCCTACTCCGGCGACTACCAGGCCAACGTCGTCCCTCCCATCGCATCAGCCAACGCTCATCTCTCCGCCGGAACCAGGGCTGCGCTCGATGAGGCCACCGCCCACATCGCCCGCTTTGACGCCGACATGTCGAACGAGATCGCCCCATTGGCATCCATCTTGCTTCGCTCGGAGTCCGCATCGTCGAGCCGCATCGAACATCTCACCGCATCCGCTCGAGCCATCGCCGCTGCCGAACTGGGCGACACATCCCAACGCAACGCTGCGGAGATTATCGCCAACAGCACCATGATGACTGCCGCCATCAGGCTGGCAGATCGCCTCGACGCTGAGTCCATCATCGAGATGCACCGGCAGTTGATGGAGCCAATGCGCCCGGACATCGTCGGCCACTGGCGTACCCAACCGGTCTGGATTGGGGGCAGTCGCCACGGCCCACACACCGCGGACTTTGTTCCGCCAAAGCACGAGCGGGTGCCGGCGGCGATCGACGACTTGATCGCCCATCTTGCCCGAGACGACGTCTCGGTCCTCGAACAAGCAGCGATCGCACACGCCCAGTTCGAGACGATCCACCCGTTTCCAGATGGCAACGGCCGTACTGGCCGGGCGATCGTCCACAGCATCCTTCGGGCGAAGGGACTCACCCGAAACGTCACGGTGCCCGTCTCTGCCGGGCTGCTGCAAGACGTCGACCAGTACTTCGCTGCGCTCACCCGCTACCGAGCAGGAGATCCCTCGCCGATCGTCGAGTGCTTCGCCGATGCTTCATTTGCTGCGGCGCACCATGGTCGAGCAATTGCCGCCGACCTGTCCGAGGTCCGGGCCCGATGGCAGGACGCACTCAAGGTTCGCTCCCATGCTGCAGCTCACCGCGCGTTGGACGTGGTGAGTGAGCAGCCCGTCGTCGACGTTGCCTACATCAGCCAAGCGTTGGGCATCAGCGATCGCCGGGCGGGCGATGCCATCGACGCCCTGGTATCAATCGACGCTCTGCGCCAGATCGGCTCTGGCCAACGAAACCGTCGCTGGCAGGCACCCGAAATCCTCGCGCCCTCGACCAGTTCGCCGAACGAGTCGCCCGCCGATAGCCACCGCTTGTCGAGCGCCTCAGCGCTCACTCGACGCAGGGCCAGCCAGGACCGCTGCCTCCGCCTCGCCCCCAGAGGTTTCCGTTGCTGTACCGCCCGCTGTCCCAATGATTGTCACAGCACGCCAATACCGTCAACCACATGCCCCGCCTCAGCGAGTTCTACGGGATCGTGATCCTCATGTACTTGCGAGACCGCAGTCCTCCCCACTTCCACGCACAGTATGGCGAGTACGAGGCGCTCGTAGGGATCCACGATGGTTTGGTCATCCGTGGCTCCTTGCCACGTATTGCCGACAACTTGGTGCAGCAGTGGCTTGAACTGCACCGCAGCGAGCTCCTCTCCAACTGGCAGTTGGCTCAGCGACCCTCCCCGCTCGTTGCGATCGATCCGCTCCAGTAGGTTGGCGTTCATGGCGCATCTACCTCGGATTGTGAACGTCCAGCACCTTGGCGCTCGCGTGTTGCGAGTGCGCTTCGATGACGGACTGTCGAGAGACCTGGACTTCGCCGGAACGCTCGACGGCGTGTTGGCGAACATTGACAACGACGAGTCGTTCGGTCGAGTCTCCGTCGACGAGGTCTCCGGCACCATCTCCTGGCCAGGTGGACTCGACCTCGACCCCGACGTACTCCACGGCGATCACCCATCGGCATCAGGCGGAGCCCCAACCGTGCTGAAGGAGCAGTGGCTTCAAGCCAGCCGATAGGCAACCTCTGGGCTGCGACGCAGCAGAGCGTCGTGAGGGGTCCCCACCGACGAGCGTTGCACCATACCGTCGACATATTTGATCTGATATGATCCCCAGGTGGACGTCGCCGCTCAACTTCGCAGCTGTCGCGCACGAGCTGGTCTGTCTCAGACGGCACTTGCCAACGCTGCCGGTACGTCGCAGCCAACGGTGGCGACCTACGAATCGGGGCGCGTCACGCCAAACGTGTCGACCCTCATTCGATTGTTGGAAGCGTGCGGTTGCACGCTGGACGTCGTTCTCGTGGCCGACGCGCCCAGATGGACCAGAGTCGAGGAAAAGAGCCTGGCGATCCACCGACGAATCGCCGCACGACTACTCGAAGACCCCGACCGCACGATCAAGAAGGCTCGGCGTAACCTCGCCCGGCTTCGAAGTGCCGACCGAGGTCATTCAGCTCGTTACCTTGACGATTGGAACAGTCTCCTCGATGGGCCAGCCGACGAAATCGTCACCGCGATGCTTGCCCGAACCCAGCACGCAATCGACCTCCGTCAGATGACCCCGTTTGCCGGGGTGATCACCGATGCTGAGCGCATCAAGGCGCTGCAATCGGTCAAAGCGAGCGAGGCCGCATGAAACGAGGCGATCTCGAACACCTGCTCCGAGCAGCGGGCACCATTCTCGGGACCGACCGGATCATCGTTGTCGGCTCCCAAGCCATCCTCCCAACGATTCCCGACGTCAGCCTCCAACCGGAAGCGACCATGTCGGTCGACAGCACCTGCAGGCTGGCGTGAGCAGCTCATTGAATACTCAAACGAGCCCGATCGACCGAGTAGGGGGTCAACCGACAACGGCAGGGTCGCGGACGGCGATCAAGGTGGGGCACTCCGACAGTGTGGTCGCCCACCGCCGGGGTGGGCAGGGCGAGTTGGTGTTGCAAAGCTCAACCGCCCGAAGCGCTATCGGCCAAACCGCGTCGGCGGTGTCGTCCCTTTGCAGGCGTGGGGTGCGCGTCAGGGCCGCTTCGGGGTGCCCACCGTCAGTATCACCAGGGCCCACCCGCGTGCTCACCCAAGGTGGCGCCTAACACCATGAAGTGGTCGAGCCCGTGGACCAACGTGCGGTGGGGCGACATGTGCGCCGACGTCGAGGCCGACGGCGTGTCGCTCAGCCTCGACTTCAGCTCGCTCCGACCGCTACTGACCGGCGCCACCGCCACCCCGGCGCCCGGCCCCTGCTTTATGAAACCGGACGAACCCACCGAACCGACGACACCGACGGAACCCACCGAGCCGACAACGCCGACGGAGCCGCCTGGTTCCAACCCGTCGGAACCAGGTTCCACCCCGGGAAGTCCCCTGGACAACCCACCTGCGGTCATCCCCGGCGACGCCGGAACGACACCGCTCCAACCGGCTTTCACCGGGTAGCCCCAAGTCTCGACGCTGCCGGTAGTCGTCACACCCGTTGCGCCGAATTCAGCTACGAGTTGGGTTCGGCGATTCATCAGCCCACAGCGACGAGACGGGCAAGGCCACCACCCGATCGCCCAGGCGACGTGGCCTCTCGCCGCAGTGCAACACAATGCCGACCACAAACTGGTCGTCGAGCTTGTCCCGCATCTTCCGTAACCACTTGGTGTCGGCCTCGTTGATGTCCACAGCGGCCTTCACCTCGATGGCAACGACCCTGCCATCGCTCGACTCCAACACCAGGTCCACCTCAGCGCCACCACGATCGCTCCAGTGGAACAGTTCCGCGTCGGTGTCCGACCAGGTCAGCTGGCGGGCAAGTTCCCCGGCAACGAACGACTCCAACAGGTGCCCCGCCACCGAGGTTCCGGGCCTGCTGAGCGCGTCCGGGCCGACGCCCAGAAGCTGAGCGGCCACGCCGGTATCGGTGACGTGAATCTTCGGTCGATGCCGCACCTTGGCGGTGAGGTTCCTCGACCATGCAGGCACCAGGTGATGCAAGTAGACAGTCTCCAGCAATGCCAAGTAGCGGCGGCAGGTGTCCGTGGCCAGGTCGGCTGATCGAGCGAACTCGGCGATGTTCAGCTCACCCGCCGTTTGCGCGGCGCTGAGGCGCACCACTCGACGCAGTCCGGCAAGGTCGGCGATATCGCGGATCAGCCTCACGTCCCTCGCCGTAATCGTTCGTACGTAGTCGCTGAAGAAGTCACGACGCTCGCTTGGATCGTCTGCCAACACCGCCTCCGGAAATCCCCCGCGGCACACCCGCGCCATCGTTTGTTCACGCGACTCAGCGAACACGCGCAGGTCCAGAAGCCGCGCCATACCTCCGAATGCCGCATCCACCAGACCGTCGACTGTGCTCTCGATCTCACCTTGGGCCAGCGGCCAGAGGTCGACGAAACGAACTCGACCTGCGAGGGACTCGGAGAGACGAGGCTCGCTGAGGAACCTCGTTGAGCCGGCCATCACCACCTGACCTTTGGCTCTCGATCTATCCAGGCGTGCTTTGACTGCCAGCAGGAGCGGGTCGCCGCCGCGCTGAACCTCGTCGATGAACAATGGGGCGTCATGTCCGTTGACGAACCCACCTGGGTCCTCAAGCGCTGCCGTCCGAGTTGAGGTATCATCCAGGCTGACCAACGTGCCGCCGGCCGTGCGATGCAGCTCTCGGAGTAGCTCGGTCTTGCCGCTCTGCCGCGGGCCGTTGATCACCACGGCCCTCGAAGCGGCGATTCGTCGCCGTGCGATCGGAAGCGCCCTTCGGGGAATCAGTGCGTCAGGATCCCAGTTCACGGTGTCCAGTATGGCGCATGACCGTGGTTTCGTAGTCGATTCGTCCGCACCTCGTAGTGGATTCGTCTCGACTTCATAGTGGATTCGTCCGCTGCGCGGACTGCACCTGACCCGCGACTCTCAGGATGCACACTGCAAGCAATGGAAGGCGTCCATGCCCGCCGTCCAGATCCGTGTGTCCCCTGATGACCTCCATCGTGAGCTGAAGACCCGAGCAGCCAACGAAGGGAGGTCGCTGAGCGACTTCGCGCTTGCTCAGTTGCGCCAAGCAGTGGCGCACCCTCCCTGGCAAGACGTGCTCCGCCGAATCGCCAGCCGCTCATCGGTGAAACTCAGCGAGCCTGCAGCCGAACTCCTCCGAGCCGAGCGCGACGCCCGGTGATCGTGCTCGACGCCTCCGTAGCGATCGAGCTACTTCTCGATACCGAGGTTGGCGGCCGGGTCGCAGCGACGATTTCCGACCCCCACGAATCGCTGCACGCTCCGCAGCTACTCACAGTCGAGGTGGCCCAAGTTCTGCGACGCCTCAACGCTGCCGGGAAGACTGGCGACAAGCGGGCGGGCGAGCGAGCGAAGCACTTAGGTTGCGGCCGCATGCGCTCCGTGTGAGCACTCCCCTATTGCCCGGTCGTTAGGTCCGCATGGGTGGGACTGGCTCGCCTACGCCGCCGACGGGTTCGAGGACGACGCGGCGACCGATGCATGCCAGGCCTTCAGTTCCGTCGACGCCGAAGTGTCGTGCGTGCCAGATGCGCTTGGTGAGACCTACTCGCGGTCGTTCGCCCTCTCCTGCGAACAGCGTCGGTCGGGCTCGGACGTGCTGGTCTTGGCGACCCTGTTGAGCGAGGGCGATCCCTGCGACGAGGCTCGCGACATCGATTACGTCCTGACGTTCTCGGACGAGGCCCAGACGGTTGATGCTGCCGACGCGCTCCAAGCCGCGGGCTTTCGGCTGCACGACACCGACCGCTCGGCCAATCACCTCGTAATCGTCGACCATGCTGTTCCCGAGCCAGCCAGGCTGGCTGAGTTTCGTCGCCGCATCCTGGAGGCAGCCGAAGCGTGGTCACCTGACTACGACGGTTGGGGGTGTGAGGCGCAGCGGCCTCAATGGCGAGGACTCTTCCGGCAGCGCAGACAGGTCGGCGGCGCATCACCGCCTTCCCACTCCCGCGAGGTGAAGTAGCAATGAGTCATGGACCCCTCGCTCCAACCCCTTGAAGCCCTCGCCCAGTGGTCTCATTGGCTGCCGCTCGCTGACGCCGCGGCGTCCGCCTCTCGCTCAAGTGGGGTGTACGTAGCTCGGCTGGGAGCTGACGGCCAACTGATTTACGTGGGTATGGCGGGGCCGCGAAGCGGATGGGGCGTCAGGGGCCGCCTGAAGGCCTAAGTCAGCGGCAAGGCTTCCGGGGTTCGTCAAGCTGTTCTTCCGCCCTTGGTCCATCGTCACCTGCCTTGGGATGCACTGCTCGGCGTTGCGGCATGGCATCGAGATGCCGGCCCCAGACGGTTTCGATCAGCGACAAGCGGACGTCCGTGGGCGGCCGCCCCGCGCCCATCCATTTGGTCAAAGCTCGAGCAGGAGACTGCCAGCCAAGCTCATAGATCATGAGATCAATGCACGGAGCCCACCAACCCAGGGTGCGGTCGAAGTCGTTGGGCGGTGCGGCAGGTATCGCCAAGGTGCGAGTGGGGTCGCTGAGCGCCCGCCACACCATCGGCACCAAGACCGACCACGCATCGGCACTTTCAAGGTGCCCACTACCTGACCGGGGCCACTCGACGAAACTCCACCGTCGTTGCCCTCAGCAGCGGCTGACGACCGACGCAACCGCGGAGCCTCCTTGGGCACGATCGAGCGGGCTGGTGTCGAGGTAGCGCTCGTTGAAGAGCGCCGCAAACGACGCGATCGAGCTGCTACTGAGCGACTCGACCACCGATTCCCAGGTGCGAGACAGAATCCGCTCGGGCTTGGCCATTTGCGCGGTCAGCGCATCGGCCGACTTCCACAGGCTGGCGTCCTGGTCAAGCCCGATGATTGCCAATCGAGCCTCATCGACAATCAAGCGTTCGCTCACCGCTGCGAGCATGGCGTTGCGCCAGAGCTGATTGGTCTTGCTGGCCACCAGAGCCGTTTCGGCGCTTGGCCGGAACCAGCCGCAGTCGTTGGTGACCTGGACGTACCGATCCTTGAGGTACTTCCGCTGCGACAGCGGCTCGGTGTACTTCGTTTCGATCCCAATGAGCCCGGTCGTTCCGGTCGATGAGCGGTACAGGATGGTTGCATCGAACGCAGTGCGATCGTTCAGGAGCTCAGCTGACGGCCGGTTGGGTGTCCACTCAGCGAACACCTCGATGACCTCGGCGCAGTCGACTCCGAACAACTGCGACACGATGCGGGCACGGTCCTCGGCCTGACGGAGCGCGGCGACAAAGCTGAACGCCATCGGCATCGACGAGAGCATGTTGTGGCGAAGCCGGTGCTCTTCAAGCGTGCCGGATGCCGCCTGAACCTCGGGCACCCGATGGTCGACATAGTCAAGGATCGACCGGTCGTCGAAGAAGTTCAACGCCCGGTCGCTGGCCACCGCATCAGGTGCCAGCAAGCTGCCAACCGGACGTGTGGTCTTGCCGTGCGTGTATCCGTAGTCGGCGCCAAGAACGTGTTCCCGGTACCAGCTCTGGAGCAGCCGGTAGGTGCGACGCAGTGGCGGATCCGACGCCACCGCCAACTTTGGGTCATCCCAGTTCAGCCGCGCCTCAACCGCGGCGGGTGCGCCGCAAAAGCCACAGAAACGCGAGCCCGACTCAACCGTTGCCTTGCATCGTGTGCAATCCATGCGACCTCCCTTGCGGAGTCTTGCAGTCGCCATGACCCAAGACGCCCACGGGAGGCCGTCATCGCTCACGCCGCGACGAGTTGTACCTCGTAGGCGTCGAACTGGTGGTCGCGGGTGACAATGGTCATCGACTCAACCTGTGCCTGAGCGATGATCATGCGATCGAACGGGTCGCGGTGATGGAGCGGCAGCTCCTTCACCGCCTCGGCGTGGGCCCACCTGATGGCGAGCTCATCGAACCCCAGCGACGCATCCAGCGCACCTTCGGGAACGTCCAGCTTGCCGAGCGACGCCTTGATGGCGGCCTCCCACACCGACGCCGAACTCAGCCACACCTCGTTGACGGGATCGGCAACGAGGTCGGCGGCCTTCTTGGAGAGTGGCTCTCCGGCAAGCCACCACAGCCACACGTGCGTGTCGACCAGCAACCTCACGAGTCGCCGATGCCTTCGAACGACTCGATGATCTCGCTCGACGTGTCATCGAAATCGTCCGCTATTCGGATCTGGCCCTTCAGCGCGCCGGAACGCCGAGGCTGGCGCTCATCGACGTAGGGCACCAGACGGGCCACGGGTCGGCCATTGCGCCCGAGAACGATTCGCTCCCCCTGCTCAACTCGTTCGAGCAGGCGAGAGAGGTGCGTCTTGGCCTCATGTACGTTCACAACCATCCAGTTAGTCTAGTCCGACTAAGTCGCATGGGAAAGGGCCGCTGGCCGCTCACTCATGCGGCAACGGAGAGCGCACGTAGCACGCGCGTAGTACACCTCTGGCATGGCTACGACCACCGTCCGTCTCGACGAGGCCGACGAGCGGATCTTGGATCGGCTCGCGTTGGAATACAACGGACGTTCGGGCGCCATTCGGCACGCACTGCGGCAGCTCGCAGTCGAGCAAGACCGTCAGGAAGCCCTTCGCTCGTTCTTGGCTGACTGGGAGGCGAAGGATGGTCCGGTGGATGAGGCGGCCGTCGAGGCGATGAGCGAGCGATACAACCTGTGATTCTGGACGCTGGATTCCTGATCTCGGTCGACCGGGGGGACGAAGCGGCGAGGAGCTTTCTGGAGGCGGCGAAGCGTGCAGGCAGGGCGCTCCACACCACCCATCCAGTTGTCGCTCAGGTCTGGAGAAACGGCGCCCGGCAAGCTCGGCTCGCACGCCTTCTTTCGAGTGCGGTCACCACCCACGCACTCGACAACGGTGTCGCTGTTGGACTCATTCTCGAGGCGTCAGGAACGAACGACGTGGTGGCCGCGCACCTCGTCATCACAGCCCTGCGGCTCGGACACGACGTGCTGACTGGCGACGTCTCCGATATTGGGCATCTGGCGAAGGTCGTCGGACCTACCGCCCCAACTGTTCACGCCTGGCCGTAGCCGGCTACATCTTTCGCAGAGACCACGCCTTACCCGGGATCGAGCACCTCGGCCTCCATGGCGCCAGACGTGCCCTGATCCCGGGAGTCCCAACGGGCGACGAAGGCGAAGCTGTCGCCGCGCACGATGCTGTGACGCCATTCGATGAGGTGAGCGGCGCCGGGCCCGTAGGCCACCCGCTCGATCGCAAACACCAGCTGCTTGGCCCGTATCCCCAGCGCCTTGCGTTGGTCCGGCGTGGGGAGTTCGGGATGGATGCGCTCCCAGCCGGAACACGGCTGCACGCCGACGCGCTCGGCCAACTCGGCATAGAGGGCGGTGCGGCTGAAGTCGCCCAGGCCATAGTCGGAGAGCCTCCGTACTGCCTCGCGGACGGTGTGGCGGCTGACCTCGTAGGCGGCCATCGGCTCGCCGTCACCCGGGAAGTGGCCATCGGGGGGAGCTGCCTGGGCACGGCCGCCAACCAGGCCGTGGACCTCATCGTCCCGGCGTTGGTGCTCACCATGGCCTTTACGATGCCCGACGCGGTGGGCATGTCGCTGGTGGTCATCGCCATCAATTCGGCGATGGCACTCGGGCTTCGTGCCGGATCGCTCGACATCCTCTGGGCCGACGCCCTGCCGTTCCTGACGTTTGCGATCATCGGCAAGGTCTTGGGCAAACGCATCGCCGACCGGGTACCCGCCGCCAAGTTGACCACCGACTTCGTGGTTCTGCTCATCGTTCTTGCGGCCTACGGGGCCACCAGCTCCATCGTTCAGCTCGTCTAGATGAGCCAACTGGCGACCGGTGAGCACCAACGCAAACTCATCGCTCAGCCGAGTCGCTGCCGGAGATCGTGCAACTCCGCTTCGAACTGCGTCGTCAGTGCCCATGGGTCGGGCAGGCTCGTGGGACATCCCAGCACCGAGACACCCAACTTGTCGCAGAAGCTCCAGGCGGTGATGTTCAACCCAATACCCTCCAGGATGGGTCCGACCGAGTACAGCGCGCTGATGACCCCACCCTCGCTCTCGGGGGCCTCCCGAGGTCCGGCCACGTTGGAGGCCACCAGGTTGATCGGAGGTCGGACCCGATCGGCCAGCTTGCTGCGGGCCCACAGTCGCAGGCCCAGTGGATAGAGGTGCAGCGGAGTGAGTGCGGCCCGCCGCTCCAGCATCTCGTGACCCATCGCCGCCCGAATCCCGCGGGCCTTAGCGGACGCCGCGTGTACCGCCCGCAGCCGGGCGACCGGATCGGCCAGGTCGGTTCGCAGCGGCACGTACATGTTGTCGAAGTGGTTGCCGCTCAGCCTCGTTGGATCGATCCTCGTTCCCACCGGAACCCCAGCCATCAACGACTTGTCGGGTAGCGCACCAAGCCCCAGGAGGTAGCGGCGCACCGCGCCGCCGCACAACACGAGGTACACCACGTTCAGTGTGGTATTACACGACCGCTTGATGTCCAGGAGGTCGCCGATGGGCAGGTCCACCATGGCGAAGGTGCGCTGCGCGCTCAGCGACACGTTCAGCGGCGTGCGGGGGCAATCAAACGGCATGGCGATCGCCCCGTCGGACTCGCGGGCGGCCCGCTGTGCCGCTCGCATGCCGGTGTACATCTCCCGTCCCAGGGTCGGTAGGTGTCGCACCTGCCGGGCCCGCGACCTGGCGGCGAAACCGAACAGTTCCCGCCGGGAGGGTTCGGGCTCGGGGTCTGCCGGGACGACGATCGCGTCTGACTGGTCGGTGAGAAACGCATTCAGCAGCATGGCAACCGCCGCTCCACCATCGGCCACGGCGTGGTGCAGCTTGACGATCACGGCGATGCGGTCGTCCGCCAGGCCGTCCACCACGGTCATGTGCCACAGCGGGCGGTCTGGGTCGAGGGGGATCGCCGCCACGTCGGCCACGGCGTCCGCCAGTTCGCGATTGCCGCCGGGGGCTGGTGCAACCCGCCAGTCGATGTGTGCCGAGGCGTCGAGGTTGGCGTCCTCAACCCACACCGGGAGACTCAACCGGTGCGGGATGGCCACCCGGCGTCGGCGCAGCGCCGGCATGCGGTCCAGCCGCTTCTCCAGCGCGTCGATGAACATGTCGAGCGACACCGTGATGGGGCTGCCCGCCACGTTCATCACCACGATCTTCAGCGTGTGCATGTGCGCGGTGGGAGTCTCCGAGTACAGGAACCGTGTGTCGAGCCCGCTGATCTCCTCCACCAGGTCGCCCCCCTTCTGACGTGTGAGCATCAGTGCCGAGTCCGAGACGGCTTCCCTCGCCGTCCGTCGGCCTCACCCGTATTGGTATAGTCGAGCGACGGTCACCATGGTGGCCAAACCTCAAGGAGGCCCCGGCGTGGAGTTCAACTTGGCCGATCTCTTCGAGAGCGTGGCGGCCACGGTGCCCGAGGCCGACGCCCTGGTCGCAGGCGACCGGCGACTCACCTACCGAGCGCTCGACGACCGGGCAAACCGCCTGGCCAATCACCTCGCCGCAGCGGGCGTCGGCCGTGACGACTTCGTCGGCCTGCACCTGTCCAACGGCACCGAGTACATCGAGGCGATGCTCGCCTGTTTCAAGCTGCGGGCGGTGCCGGTCAACATCAATTGGCGTTATGTCAGCGCCGAGTTGCGGTACCTCTACGAGGACGCCGGGCTGGTGGGCCTCATCGTGCACCGACGCTTCGGCGAAGCGGCGGGTGGGGCGCTCGATGCCATCGCCGATGCCCGGGTGGTGCTCGACGTCGACGACGGAACCGATGCCCCACCCATCGGCGAGGATTACGAGGCCGCCCTGGCATCCTCGAGCGTTGAGCCGTCCTTCGGCCCACGCTCGGCCGACGATCTCTACTGCGTCTACACGGGTGGCACGACGGGCATGCCAAAGGGTGTGCTGTGGCGCCATGAGGACATCTTCTTTGCCGCGATGGGGGGCGGCGACCCGATGCAGTTCGGCAACGTCATCGCCGAGCCTGGCGAGCTCGCCGATCGGGTGCTCAGCCCGGGTCTTGTCGAGCTGCCGGTGCCGCCGCTGATGCACGCCAGTGCCCAGTGGCTCGCCTTCCACACGTTCTTTGGTGGCGGCAAACTGGTGTTGTCGCCGGGTGGAACGTTCGATCCCGCCGCCATTTGGCGCCTGGTGGCGGACGAGGGCGTGAACATCCTGGTCATCGTCGGAGACGCCATGGCGCGGCCCCTTCTTGATCATTTGGACGAGTTTGGTGGCGACGACGAGTTGTCCTCGTTGATGGCGCTCGGATCGGGCGGAGCGATCCTGTCTCCATCCACCAAGTCACGTCTCAGGGGGCGGTTCAAGGATCTGGTGATCGTCGATGCCTTTGGTGCATCCGAGACCGGTCAGCTCGGGGGAAAGCCTCCCGAGGCCGACCCATTCGGCGCCCCGAGGCTGACGGCCGACGAGCACACGACGGTCTTCGACGATGAGTTTCGTCCGGTGCAACCGGGGTCCGGCGTCATCGGGCTCCTCGCCCGTGGAGGGCGGGTCCCCCTGCGCTACCACGGCGACCCCGCCAAGACGGCGGCCACGTTCGTGGAGGTCGACGGCGTGCGCTGGTCGCTGCCAGGCGACGAGGCCACCATCGCCTCCGACGGCACCATCGAACTGCTGGGCCGCTCCGCCCAGTGCATCAACACCGGCGGTGAGAAGGTCTATGCGGAGGAGGTCGAGACTGTCCTCTTGGGGCATCCCGACATCGAGGACGTGGTCGTGGTCGGCGTGCCCGACGATCGGTGGGGTCACCGGGTGGTCGCCGTCGCCTCCGAACGTGCCGGCCGCAGCGTGAGTCTCGACGACCTGCGCCGGCACGGCCAAGCCGACCTCGCCTCCTACAAGCTGCCCCGAGATCTGGTGGTGGTCGACGAGATCGTTCGACAACCCAGCGGAAAGCCCGACTACCGGTGGGCGGTCGGCGTCGCCGAGGAGAACTGATGGAACGAATCACCGGTGCCGACGCCCTGTTTCTTGAGGCGGAGACCCCGACGATGATGATGCACGTGGTCGGGGTGCTGGTGCTCGACACGACGGGCGTCGACGGGTGGACGATCGACCGGGTGACCAACGTGATGGAGGAACGCATCCATCTCATCGAGCCGTTCCGACGCCGCATGCTCCCGGTGCCGGCCGCGCTGGATCACCCCCGCTGGATCGAGGATCCCGACTTCGACCTCGACCGCCATGTGGCTCACCACACCCTCGAGAGCCCCGGCGACATGAGGGCGCTCGCCGCCTTTGCCGGTGAGGTGGCAAGCCAACCGTTGCCCCGGGACCGTCCCCTGTGGGAGATGTGGTTGGTCGACGGCCTCGCCGATGGCACGGTGGCGCTGGTCTCGAAGGTCCACCACGCCTTGATGGATGGGGCAGCCGGCGGGGAACTGATGGCCTCGCTGTTCGACCTGTCGCCGGAGGGCGATGCCGTTGCTCCACCCGAGCACGAGTGGAGCCCGAAGCCGTCACCCAGCTCCGGCGACCTGGTCGCCGACGCGCTGGGTGCGGCCCTGGCCAGGACCCGGCGTCTGCCCTCCACGCTGGTGCGCTCGGCTGGGGCGGTGACCGGGGCGGCCCGCTCGGCGATCTCGCGGCAGGTTGCCGGTGGCACACCGCTCTTCGCGCCGTCCACCCCGTTCAACGGTCGACTCACCGAGCGAAGGGCCATGTCGCTCACCCAGTGTCGCCTGGACGATCTCCGCCGCACCCGCACAGCCTTTGGCACCAAGGTGAACGACGTGGTGCTTGCCGCGGCGACCGCCTCGCTTCGCCGCTACCTGGTCGACCGGGATGCGCTTCCGTCCGGGCCGCTGGTGGCCTCGGTCCCCATGTCGGTTCGCACCGAGTCCGACGATGGCAGGTTGGGGAACCGAACGGCCAACCTCATGGTGCCATTGCCGGTGCATCTGACCGATCCGGTCGAGGTACTCCAGACGATCCGCGCCTACACCGCAGAGGCAAAGGCCACGCCGAAAGCGGTTGGTCCCGATCTGTTTGCCGACTGGGTGGACCTCACGTCCTCTGCGCTCATCCATGGTACGGCGCAGGCCTACTCGAGCCTGGGGATCAGCGGTATCCACCCGTCGCCGTTCAACCTGGTGATCTCGAACGTCCCCGGACCACCGATCCCGCTGTATTTGGGGGGCGCCACGGTGACGGCCACCTATCCGATGGGTCCGCTGATCACCAACAACGGCCTCAACATCACGGTGCTCAGCCAATCCGACGAGCTCAACGTCGGGGTGATCGCCTGCCCCGACCTGGTCGACGACGTCGAGGCGGTCGGCGTGGGATTTGTGGAAGCGATTCAGGAACTGGCCGGGCTGGCCGACCAGGTCAACACCGAGGAGAACGACGATGGGTAACGCCCTACTCGATACCCCAGGCGCAGCCTGGCGGGCCGCCGGCCGCCACTACCGCAATGTGGAGCGGGAACTGGCCCGCCACGCGCCCACACGGGCACTGGTCGCGGCGCCTCGCACCGCCAAGGTGGTCGGCGAGACGCTGGTGCGCAAGATCGGGGCCGACGAACCCGGGTTGCCGGTTCCCCGCATCTCACCGGCCTTCGCCGCCCAGGTGGCCATCGACGAGGCGATCCTGGCCATCGCCATGGGTCCCAACGCCTTCCCGACCCGCGCGGATTACCACCGGGTCGGCCGCGAACTCACCGACGCCGGTGAGTTGTTCGCCACGAGGGGCTGGCTCGACGATCCCGCCTCCTATCACCGTCTCCCTCCCGATCTGACCGAACCTGCGTTCAAAAAGGGTTGGGCGCTCGGCCAGTCCTACGAGCGGCTGTTGTTCCCGAGCGGCTGGTCACCGCGGACGGAGGAGCCGGGCGCCGAGCGCTGGGCCGGCTACGAGGCCAACCGCACGGCGTCGGCCGTCGTCCTCCGCCACCCCGGCGCCCCCCGGCCATGGGTCGTCGCCGTACACGGCTTCGCCTGCGGTTCTGCGTTCATGGACTTCATCGGGCTGCACGCGATGCGCATGCACCGTGAGCTCGGGGTCAACGTGGCGCTGCCCGTCATGCCGCTGCACGGTGCCCGCAAGATCTCTCGGATCAGCGGTGAGTCGTTCCTGTCGTTCGACTTAATGAACACCGTACATGGCCTCTCTCAGGGCGTGTGGGACGTTCGCCGGCTCCTCTCCTGGGTACGACAACAGGACGCGCCGGCGATCGGTCTCTACGGCGTGTCATTGGGCGCCTACATGGTGTCGCTGTTGGCCGGGCTCGATCCCAACCTGGACGCGGTCGTTGCGGGCATCCCGGTGGTCGACTTCCCCGAACTCATCCAGAGCCACAGCCCCACCAATATCCGGTTGCGGGCGATCGAGCACCGAATCCTGGGAGGTAACGCCGAGGCCGTGCACCGGGTGGTGTCCCCGCTGTCGTTCGCCCCGCTGGTCCCCCACGAACGGCGCTTCATTTACGGTGGTCTGGGCGACCGTCTCGCCCGACCCACCCAGGCCCACCGGCTCTGGGCGCACTGGGACGAGCCCGAAATCTATTGGTACGGCGGTAACCACGTGGGCTACCTCTGGTCCGGGGGTGTGCCCGAGTTCGTGATGACCTCGATGCGCTCAGCGGGGATCGTCGGGGAGGAGGCCGACGGTGATGCCCAGGCCGAACCAGAACCCCTCGCACAGGTCGCCGACCTCTAACGGTCGCGACTACCGAAGGATCTCATGGGCCATCGCCACATCGACTGCACCACCGGTCTCTTGGCCGCCGAGGCGAGCGAGGCCGGGGTGCCGGCGTCGTTGGTTGACGAACTGATCGAGCGGGCCCATCGAGAGATTCGGTCGGGCCTGTTGCCCTCCTGTCAGCTGGCGCTGGCCCACAACGGCCGGCTGGTCGCGTACCGAACGCTCGGTGCGGCCCAGCCCGACGACCGCTTCGTGGTGTTCAGCTGCACCAAAATTCTGATGGCTGGTGCGTTGTGGTTGGCCATCGGCGAGGGCCTGGTGTCGAGGGACACCCGTGTCGCCCAGGTCGTGCCCGAGTTCGCCACCAACGGGAAGGAGGTCGTCACCGTCGAGCAACTGTTGACTCACACGGCCGGGTTTCCCTCCGCTCCGTTCTCCCCCGACGACTGGGAGGACCGCGCCAGGCGCTTGGAACGCTTCTCAAGCTGGAGGCTCAACTGGGAGCCGGGCAGCCGCTTCGAGTACCACTCGGCGGCGGCCCACTGGGTACTTGCCGAGATTCTCGAACGAGTCACCGGCACCGACTACCGCCGGTTCATCCACGAACGGCTCACCGAGCCCCTCGGGCTCAGTCGGCTGCGGCTCGGCGTACCCGAGGAGTCCCAGAGCGACATCCAGGGCCTGGTGGCCGTCGGTGAACCTCCGACCTCCGAACAGATCGAATCGGCCACGGGTATCGCCGGGCTCGACCTGACCGAACTGGGAAACGTCGCCGAGGAGCACCTGCTGGAGTTCAACGGCGTGGCCCGTCGAAGGGTCGGCGTCCCCGGCGGTGGAGCGGTCGGCACGGCGGCCGAGTTGGCGATGTTCCTGCAGGCCGTCATGGCGAACCCCGGTCGGATGTGGGACCCCGGCGTGCTTGCAGCGGGAACCCGTGAGGTCCTGTGCACCTTCACCGACCCAATGGTGGGTGTGCCGGCCAACCGAACGCTGGGCCTGTTGCTCGCCGGCGATGATGGCTGCTCGGCCCTACGAGGGTTCGGCCGCACGGTGTCGGCGGCGGCGTTTGGGCACATGGGAGCGGGAGGTCAGGTCGCCTGGGCCGACCCGGCCTCTGGACTGTCGTTCGTCTACCTCACCAACGGACTCGATCGTGATCCCATCCGCATGGGCCGCCGGGGCTCCTCCCTGAGCAACCGGGCCGGCGCCGTCACGCTCGAGGCCGGCACGCGGTAGCCCAACCCGAGATCCCAGAATGTTGGTGGGCCAGATCGACGCTGGTCGCTGACGAGATTGAGTCGGGTGGGGTCGGTCACGGTCATCTCAGCCTCGGGCACGGTGATCAGGCCATCACGCTCACCTGGTGCTCACCTCCAGCAAGGTCGACTCCCACCCCCACCAGATCGAGGCCGTCTACGGCGACACACCTGTGGTGCTCCATCGACCCGGACAAGGGCGGCGGTGAAGAGTCGACGGTGCGTTTCCCAGCGTGTCCAAGGGCTCGATGACCTCCAAGGCCGCCAGAGTTCGCGAGCTACTCGATGCCGACGGGAACCGGAGGTACATCTACGACCTGGCCGGCGACGCCCTGGCGGCGTTCGCCGAACTCAACGACTGGAGTTGATCCCCAACGGGTCGCCCCTCGGTCCAGCGCCCTCGCACCAAACGGACGCCGGCTGACAGAATCGGTCCATGCCGAGACGCCAAAAAGATGAACCCCAACAGAGTGGGCCGGGCACTCCCCCCGGCGACGGCGACGGTCTCCAACCGGCCGGACCATTCGCACGAAACTCGCCGCTTGCGGCCATGCCGGACTCGGACGATGGCTCCCCCGAGGCGGCCGCCATCAACCTGTTCGCGACGTTCGCGTCACAGCTCAGCCCTCTGCGAGACGACCATCCTGCCGATGTCGAGTTCTTGGCCTGTGAGTTGGTCGGCCTGGTGAATCTGATCGCCGACGATGATCCCATGCCTGGCGGAGAAACCGGGCTGCGGCCGAGCGAGTTGCTGGGCGAGGGCCCGCCGGGAGCCGCCGACGAGATGTTGACTACCGTCGCCTTCGCACTGACCGAGAGTCAACGGCTCGCTCCCGACGCGCGGTATGTCGACTGCATCCGCCCCTGCCTGCCGTTCTGCACCGAGGAGGCTCGGCCGGAGCTGGAAGTGCGGGTGGCGCAGTTGGAGGCCAAGGTCGGCCGGCCCGACTGGGCCGACGCTGTGTGGAACGCCACTGCGTCGGGTGGGTGGCACAGCTACGACGACCTGGGGGATCTGGCGTGCGTGGGCGTCGAGCTGCACTGGCCCGGCGGGTGGCCCGACCAGGTGCTCTTCGGCAGCATCGCCGTTGAGGATGGGCCGTTCGCAGTGGAGTTCATCGTTACCCCCATGGATGAGTACCGGAGTTGGTTCACGCCCGGCACCCCCTGGCCTGTCTCTCATACACATCTCCGAGACCACGAGACTCCCGAGCATCTCGTACGCCGTCTTCCGCTTGCAAAAAAACAACATCCTTATTACCGACACCCCTTACCCGTACTTCGCC
>ERZ1026810.511-NODE-511-length-21945-cov-9.684710_pt1 | contig 21945 bp, 16 predicted proteins | sample MGYA00520872_ERZ1026810 | MGnify/ENA primary metagenome ERZ1026810 (study PRJEB33270, sample SAMEA104284477) | anaerobic digester metagenome | biome: Anaerobic digester microbiome; feature: mesophilic sludge digester; material: Anaerobic digester biomass | place... | reverse complement strand
GTATAAGAGACAGATTGTAACGGTTCACAGCGGGAATCACCTGAAAGGATTTTTTTATTATATGCACGGATCGCCCTGATGAGAGGGGCAATCTTCATGAAGTTGGGGCGGGCGCCAACGATTAAATCCAGATAATACATAAAGCTATTATATGAGCCCGGGTTCTGAGAACCCGGGATACGAATATAAGAAAAGAAATATCAGATAATGGGTTTACCAGCCAAAGAGGAGACCCAGTTTCAGGTTGATGAAGCTGTCATGCCATGGGGCATTGAAGCTGGGATCGTCAAATACTTCACGGTCAATCTGGGTGAAGAGACCTGTGGAAAAAGAAATATGTGTCTCTTTAAAAATTGGTACAGTCAGTCCCAGGCTTGGATTAGCAAAGACTTTTGAATAATCCCTGAAATTATCAAAGTTCAAAAGGAATCCGGCCGGCATGGCAATAAAAAACTTAACTTTCTGCTTTCCAATGATATACCTCAAATCGGCGTAAAGTGGCACAGTGTATCCGTCGTTATATTTCAGGAATCCCGTACCGCCACCCAGGGCAAATCCACCCGGGTAACTCCAGCCAAGAGCCGTAGTAACCCCGGTAACGTGATGGGCGAATGGTGGCTCAATAATATAGAGGCCGAAACCATACTGTACCTCAGTGTGACTGTACATTCCGCCACCCATACGGGCATTAGGCCGTTCCTCAGCAGTGAATATTTTATAACTCTTCCAGAAATCCTGCCTGTGATCGAGGAATTGCATCTTTTCAAGATGCCAGCAACGTTCAGCGTTCACCTGCGCTGAAGAATAGCAAGCCACCAAAAGGAACAGGAACACCAGGGATAATAACCTTTTCATAAAGTGAGAGTTTGTTAATCAGAGGCTTCTACGTCTTGTTTTTATAATTAGTTCCAGTAATCATGGTAATCAATCGCTATCTGCCAAACAGGAGTCCGAGTTTCATATTGACAAAACTGTCCCTTATTCCAACATCACGGCCGAAGAAATCATAATCATACTGGGTAAACAGCCCGGCTGAGAACGACAAACTGGTACTACGTGTAAGGGGTATTGCAATACCGATGGCCGGATTCAGGAAATAGCGCGCATGCTCCTTAAAATTGTCAAAATTGAAAAGGAATCCGCCATCTGCCATTATGAAGAACTTGTTCTTCTGTTTGCCGATAAAATATCTTGCATCAATAATCAGTGGCAGCATCCATCCGCTTTCCTGACCCTCGAGTCCAAAGTCATACATCATAAACCCTGTGCCTCCTCCCAGCGCCAGGCCGCTGCCAGATCTCCAGCCAAAGATGGATGTTATACCAGCATAATGATGCGAAAACGGAGTATTCTTATACTCCAGCCCGAATCCATAATGTCCTTCCGTAATGCTATAGAATCCGCCAGCAATGCCCGTATAGGGTCTTGAGCTGGTGCTGTACAGTCTATGGCTTCTCCAGAAATCCTGCTTGTGCGCCAGGAACTGAACCCTGTCAAGGTGCCAGCAACGTTCGGTAACAACCTGGGCGGCGGCATAAGATGACATCAGGAATAAAGCTGCGAGGATTGCATAAAGTCTTTTCATATTGGTCCTTTTAATGATGGTAAATGACTTTGGGTTACAAGGTACAAATAATTTTTAGCAAATTATTTAGCCTGTGAATATTTGCGTTATGTTCATTTTAGAGACTCTTTCTCTTCAGTTCCATCCCAAGTTTAAAGTTGATAAAAGATTTCCGGGCGTTTGGGCCTCCGGTAATAACCATGAGACCGGTTGAAAAGGTCATAGCAGTCCTGTTGGCAGCTACATATCTGATCCCGGCAGAGGGGTTGATAAAAATCCTGGTGTCATCAAGCTCAGAGAAGTCGAGCATAATCCCCCCTGCGCCGGCAAAGAAAGGCACAAGTGACTGTGCATTGAAACTGTAACGGATATCCAGATAAAGAGGGAACAGGTTCCCGTTGTTATGGAAGTGCATACCTGCTCCTGCTCCTGCTTTTATGTTCCTGGTAAACTGATATCCGGCAATAGTAGTGATCCCATAATAGTATTTTGACAGTTCCGTTCCGGTATCTCCCAGCCCCGGCCCGCCTGTAATCTCGGTGATACTGACAAAACCCGGCCGCCAGTCATAATTGACCCTGGGTGTTTTTGCAATGCGCTGATCAGGTTGGGCACTAACTATAATTATGGAAGTCAGAAAAAGTAAAAGAGAGAGTTTAGTTCTCATTTCGACAAGTCTTAAGTCTGAAGGTTAGTCGTTTGTGTAGTATCCGGAGGATTTACCTCCGCCTTTGGTATAGTAGTTACCCGGATCATAATAACGGCTGCCATAACCAAGGGAGTAACCATAACGCAGACCGTATCCGTAATAGCCGGTAGTTGAGATATCATTCACCACGAGAGCAACATTTGACATTTCGCCCTTGCGGTATATTTCATCCAGCAGCTGTACAGAGCCACGAGTTGTATATCTCTGACGCACAACAAAGAGAATGACATTTGCCAGCTGATTCAGGAGCAATGCGTCAGTGACTATACCAACGGGCGGGGTATCTATAATAATCGAATCAAATTCATCCCTGGCCTTCTCAATAAACTCTGCCATCTTCGGTGATCCAATCAGTTCCGCGGGATTGGGAGGCACAGGCCCTGCCGGGGCGAACCAGAGGTTCTCAATCTCTGTGGGTACAATTACCTCCTCAAAAGTGGCGCCACCACTGAGAAACTGACTCATGCCATGCCCGTTCCCGGCCTTCAGAATAGTATGGACACGTGGCTTGCGAAGGTCAAGTTCCACTATAAGGACCTTCTTGTTCATCATGGAGATGATTGTGGCCAGGTTCACCGAGACGAAGGTCTTTCCCTCACCGCTGATTGGAGAACTGATGACAATGACCGGGCATTTGGTCTGACCCGTATAAAACGCAAGCGAGGTGCGTACAGCCCTGAAACTCTCTGCCAGCGTGCTGCCGGGCTTCTCTGCAACAGGATTATCAACATTGTATTCTGAGTGGCTGATATAGCCAATAATCGGAGCTTTGGTCAAACGCTCAATATCGTGCCTGCTTATTATCTTGTTGTTCATCAGGTCGAATATAACTATCAGTAACATAGGAATCAGTAGACCCAGCAGCATGGCAATGAGATAATTCCTCATCTCCATAGGTTTGACCCTGACGCTGTTCTGCACCATGGCTTCATCTATGATACGGTTGTCAGTAATCTGCGATGCCTTTGCTATTCCGGCCTCAGCCCTGCGCTCAAGGAGATATGTATAAACAGAATTGTTAAGATCAAACTTGCGCTGAATTCCTATGAGCCTTCTCTCCGTGCCGGGCAGCCTGTTCAGCTCCTTCTCAACGGTTGAAATACGACCGTTTACATTATCTGTCGAGAGCTTCAGCTGGCTGATGGCGCTATTGACATTCTCGCGCAATGCAGCGCGGGCATCCTCAAGCTCCCTGTCAAGCATCTCAATCTGGGGAGAACGGTCATTGACTGCAAAGGCTGTCTGCTTCCTCTGCTGCTGTTTGGTGGAAAACTCCGTGACGAGTTTGATCAGCATAGGATCAGTCACACCCATGACACTTGGAGAGATGATGTTTTCAGTTGCATCACGGGAGTTCAGATAATCGAGGAGATACCTGTAATATTGCATCTGCAGGTCAAGTGCATTCTTCTCTCCCTCAAGCTTCTCAAGCTTCTCAAGAACAAGTGTACCCTCCAGCGTGAGGTCAACAAATCTGTTGTTAAGCCTGAAACTCTCCATGGTGTTCTCCGCCAGCCTGAGAGAGTCTGATATCAGTCCAAGCTGTGCCTCTATGAAGTTGATTGTGTTATCCGCTGCCCTGCTCTTCCATTCCATCCCCTGACGAATATACATCGTCATGAGAGTGTTGAGGTAGTCGGCTCCCTGCTGCGGGGAATAACCCTCAAAAGAAAGATTGAAAACGCTGGCGTAATCCTCCACTGCCTCCACCTTAAGGGCAGAACGATACCTGTTTGCCAGAATTTCAGGCGATTCAAACCATACGAGCCAGCGGTTTCCCTCTACGATCTGCTTCAGGCTGTCTCGTCTCTCCAGTGTAAACCTGAATCCATAACCCTGAAAGACCTCTCCGATCCTGTATTCACGACCCGAATCCGCATCGCTGATGCCGCTGTCGATCCCTTTTTCCTTTGCTTTATCTTCGTCAATTTCGACGGTATAGGTATCAGCACCCGTAAACCTTATCGTCATTTGAATGCCGGTAGATTGCCTGTCAGCAAATGAATTGAGAACAAAGGGTGAAGTTTTGTATGTACGCTGTCCCTGAATGCCATTCCGGCTCACTGGTATGTATGCCACATGATGCTCAGGCATCTCTTGGATGACACGGTGATTCAGGGTATAAGATTTCAGGATGGCCACCTCATCATCAAGGTTAGGGTACGGGTTATAGACATTGCCCGCGAATATCTGTTCCATGTTTGCAATGGCGCCGGATGTCTGCTGTTCCTTTATCAGGAGTGTACTGTTCACTCTGTAAACTTTCTGAGAGTACTGATTAAAGAAGTATGCAATGCACAATGACAGGAACAGCGCTGCGGCAATCCATAGCCAGTTGCTGATGAACAGGGAGACGTAACGCATCAGGTCTATGTCGTCACTGGGGGGTACGGGTTTCTTGGTAGTTTCCATGACAGGTCATTAAGAATTGCAGAAGGAGGGTTTTCCCACAAAACGATGGTCGCAAATCATAAATATTTGTAGAAAATGATTATATTTTTTGCTCTTGGCCGTGAGCCAGTTTTTTGGGTTATTTATAATCCTCCGGTTGGTCAGTCACATCGGATGAAGTGCCCAACAAACTGGAGTTCTTTTAAATAAAGTATGAGCCGGTCATTTGTTCACGGCTCTAATTCTTTCTCTCTCTTCCCCTTAGATTTGGCTGCCTTCAACCGGCAGCCATGATTGCCAAATATAGATAAATTTACAATCTGTACATGTTATCGAGCATACTTTTAAAGATGGCGCCGGTGATCTCGGAGGTTCTCATGGAGAGGATTTTGTCACGGAGAAGAAGGCCCATTTTCCGCATCTCTGAAGGGTGCTCCCTGCACCACTCAAGTCTGAGGGTCATCTGTCTTAAAACCTCATTGTCTGAAAGAGGATGGTCAATAATAAACCCGTTGACTCCATCTTCAATAATCTCAGGAACGACACCTGTACGTGTGGCGATGACGGTGCGGCCGCAGGCGCCGGCTTCAAAAAGACACAACGGATTGCCCTCGGTTACAGAGGCTATCAGAACCACATCAACATCATTGTACATCCGCCGCAACTCATCCCTGCTCAAGTCTTGACCCGCCCTCAGCTCTACCCCGGCAGCCTTGCAGGCCGGCTCAACCACCTCGTAAAAGCGCTTCACCCCCCGGCCATTCAACCTGCGGTCGGGATTCCCGCTCCAGCCGGCAACAATCGTTTCACCCGTGCGCTCCTTTTCCATGTAAAACTGCCGCGTGTCAACCCCGTCAGGCAACACCTCCGTGTTTCTGAAAAAGGGCCTGATCTCTTCAGCCTGCTCCCGGTTGGCAACAACCAGCACCGAGGCATGCTTTACCATATTATATATATACCTCCAGGGAATGAATGAACCAAGGTAATAATGGCTGTACAAACCCTTGATCAGACGGCCGTGAAACAGCTCGTCATACTTCGAGGGGGTGTGATTGTAATTGTATAGCAGATCAAACTTCGCAGAGTCAATCTCCGGTTTGTCTTCAAGGAAGAAGATTTCTGTCTGCCACTTGTCGCCCAGAAACCGTGACTTCTCCAGGGCCTTGTCGTGATATGCCCAGCCCCTTTTGTCAACAAGTATTGCCAGACGACGCCTGCCGGCTGATGGCAACGGCCAGCCGGCAACAGGCAACAGGCAGGAGGCAGATGGCGTCGGGCTGCCGGCAACAGGCAACGGCCTGCCAGCTGACGGCGACGGCCAGCCGGCTGTCTGAACCTCCGGCGCAGGGGAAGGATCAGTCGTATTCACATAGTGCCACGACAACAATAGTGATTTGTTCTGCGGAAGGGATATAATTTTCCGCTGATAGTACTTGTTGAGGAAACCCTTCATTGTTCAGGGTCACTCTTCATTGTAGTAAGAGCCGGCGTTGTTGCGGGCGCCCTTGCCGTAAGGGGTGTGTCCGTAATATTTGTAACCGTAGTTGTAGCCGTATGTATATCCCATGGTGTATCCGTAACGGAGACCGTAGCCGTAATAACCTGACAATGAGATATCATTCACAATGACCCCGGGATTCTTAATTTCCTTGTTCATGTAGATCTCATCTATGAGATGAAGGGTACTCTTCTCGGTATAGCGCTGCCGCACAACGAAAAGGGTCATATCGGCACGGCCGGCAAGCACCAGCGCATCGGTGACAACGGCAGCAGGAGGTGTGTCAATGATGATATAATCAAACTGCTCCTTCGCCTTTTCCAGGAACTCACCCATGCTTTTTCGCTCTATGAGCTCGGCGGGATTTGGAGGAACAGGACCGGCGCTGGCAAACCAGAGATTCTCGACGGATGTTTTCTGGATGATATCCTCAAACTTGCTGTTGCCGCTGAGAAAGGTGCTCATCCCGTCGTCGTTGTGGAATCCCAGTATCCTGTGTATCCGTGGCTTGCGCAGATCGAGGCCCACCAGCAGCGTCTTCCTGCCAAGCATAGAGATGATGCATGCCAGGTTCACCGCCACGAAGGTCTTGCCCTCACCGCTGATGGTAGAGGTGATGGCAATCACCACGGGCTGATCTTCGGGGATGAAGTACTTCAGCGAGGTGCGTATGCTGCGGAAGCTCTCGGCAAGCGTGCTGCCCGGTTTCTCCACCACAGGCAACTCCGTGCCGTAACTGTTATGACTTATAAATCCGAGGATCGGAGCTTTGGTTGCTCTCTCAACATCCTTTTTGTCAATCACCTTATTGTTCAGCAGGTCTATCAGCACTATGGCCAGCGCCGGCAGCAGCAGCCCGAGGATCAGTGCCATCATGTAGTTCTGGCGTATACGCGGCCTGACGCGAACAGCATTGTACGCCTCGGCACGGTCTATCTCCCTGCTGTCAGAGACCCTCGATGCCCTGGCAATGCCCGCCTCTGCCTTCTTCTCAAGCAGGAAATTATATACCGTGTTGTTCAGGTCGAAGTCGCGCTGAATCTGTATCAGCCTCCTCTCTGTTCCGGGAAGCCGTCCCAGCTGCCGCTCTACTTCAGTTATACGTGCCTGGACGTCGCCGGCAGATATCTTCAGCTGGTTTATGCTGTTGTTCACGTTCTCGAGGAGTGCAGCCCTGGCCCGCTCAACATTGCCGGTGATGAGGTTGGCTGCCGGGAGATCATCCTTAACCATGAATCCCAGCTGTTTCTGCTGCAGCTGCAGGTTTGAGAGCTCCTCAACCAGACGTATGAGCAGCGGATCGGTGACACCCATCACGCTTGGCGAGACAATCAGCCCGCTCTCATTGCGCGAGACAAGGTACTCCTTCAGGTACTCATAGTACTGCGCCTGGAGGTTAAGGGTGTTCTTCTCGTTCTCATACCGCTCAAGGCGCTGCAGCACCAGGTTCCCCTCGGTGGTGAGGTCCACGAAGCGGTTATTGAGGCGGAAGTTTTCCATGTCGTCCTCAGCGCTGCGGAGCGAGTCGGAGATGAAGCCCAGCTGGTTATCTATGAACCTGATGGTGTTCTCCGCAGCCTCGTTCTTCCAGTCAAGCCCGAGTCTCCTGTATTCATCCATCAGGGTGTTCAGGTAATCAGCCTCCTGCTCGGGCACCAGGCCGCTGACGGTAAGTGTCACGAGAGTGGCTTCCTCCTCTATCGGCTCCACCGAGAGACGCGAGCGATACTTGTTTGCCAGCGCCGCAGGGGCGGCGATATAGAACCAGTACCTGTTCGAGCCGTCAGGCTCAAAGGGTGATACTTCGCTGCTGCGCGGCACAATGGTGAAATCGAAGCCAAACCGGTCAAATTTCTCTCCAAAGCTGTGCTCTCCCTCATAGTCATCCTCCTCGATGGTCATGAGGTAACTCTCGGGTGAGAGGATTTTTATGTCCACTCTCTTGCCCGGCTGGAACCTGACGGTGGTGGTGTCAAGATTCACCACGAAGGGCGAGTTGCGGTACATCCTGCTCTCAGCTATGCCCCTCCGGCCAACAGCGGTATAGACCACGTGAAAGTCAGTGAGCCTGTACATCACCTTATGGTTGAGATCGAACGACTTGAGGATGCCTATCTCGTTCCTGATGTTCTGGCGCGGGCGGAAGATATCGCCGCCGGGGATCACCTTGTCCATCTCGGCGAAGCCGCCGCCATACTCATCATCACTGATAAGCATGGTGCTCTGGACAGTGTAGAGCTCCTCGCCCCAGCGGTTGACGCCGTAAGCGATGGCCAGGGTCAGGAAGAGCGCTGCGGCAAACCAGTACCAGTTGCTGATGAAGAGCGAAAAATACCTGCGAAAGTCTATCCCTTCACTTTCCGGTATGTAGAAGCTCTGTTCCCGGTTTTCCATTGTTATTTGCTTTTAATTGTTTCTGTCATCCTTCCGTCAGGGTTTAAAGAATTACATTTTATACAACTCTCCTCTCATCATCCTTCACCGAACCCCGCAGAGCCTGCCCCGACAGCCCGTGGCTACCGGAGGGTTCAATGATTGTATGATGCAGCAAACCCAAAAAATACCTCCCTCTCTCTTATTTGAAGTAGTTTATCAGCAGCAATGTTGTGGATATGGTGCTGGTGACCGTGGCAAGAATGAACGAGATTGTCGGCAGGTTGACGCTGAAGACCTTCTTCGGGTTGGGCTGCACTATCACCACGTCGTTGGGGGTGATGAAGTATGCGGGCGACGAGAGGAGGCTTTTGTCCTGCAGGTCGATGTGGTATGTAAGGGTCTGTTCGCCCTGCGGGCGGATAACGAGGATTTTCTCCTTCGTGCCTGTCTCGGAGATGCCTCCCGCGCGACCAATGGCCTCAAGAACTGTGAGCTGATCGTTGTAGTTGACGTAGCTGCCGGGAGCCCTCACCTCACCTATGACGGTGAACTTGAAGCTCATCAGGCGCACCTCCACATAGGCATGGCGGAAGAGCGAGTCGATCTTCTGCTGGAAGAGATCACGTATCTCGTAGATGGTCAAGCCTGCCACCGGGATGTCTCCGAGCAACGGGAGAGTGACATAGCCCTGCGGGTTGATGCTGTAGCCCATCATGTACGAGGTACCCTCGTTTGATATATAGTTCATATTGGTGGAGGCGCGGTCACTGAGCATCTCGGTGAGTGTTCCCTCGGGGGTTTGTGCCTTGACGCTGACATAGATGATGTCACGTGGCTGTACCTTGTAGTCAGGGACCTCCATGGGGAACTGGTTTGCTCCGTCGACCTCTTCGAGGTTATTGAGGTATGAGAGTTCCTTCTGGGTAGCGCAGCCGGCCATGAAGAGGAGCAGCGCCAACAGTGGGAACAGCGTCTTTGCATGTCTTAGGTCTGAAGGTCTGTATGTCATAGTTTTCTGACGGGTATTTGGCGTATTAAATATCTGTATTTTTTCCGATTTTACGTATGGAGTTGGTTTTAATATCCACGGTGAGGTTCATTCCGGGCTGGATGACTCTTATCACCACCTTGTGTTTGCGGCCAACGCGTATCAGTTCACCCCGGAGGCCGGTAAGACTGCCTACAGTGACTTCAACCATATCGCCCTTTTCATAAACGTCGGTGCTGACCTCCACCTCGGCGTCGCTTCCGCAGAGTATGCGGAGGTTATCGATCTGCTCCTCCGGTATGGGAACCGGCTTGCCCTGTATCATGATGAATTTGACCACCCCCTCTGTCTTGCGTACGGTGAAGTACTCGCGCTGAATGATTTTAACGAAGACGTATGAGCTGATGAGCGGTCTCTCAACCAGCTTCTTGCGGTCTGACCACTGGCGTAGTGTTTTCTGGAGGGGGAGGAATGATTCGACGCCCTGTTCGAGGAGCCGTTCATGGACACGTTTCTCCGCCCTGGAATTGGTATAGACGGCATACCACAACTTCCCGGGTCTTCTCAGTTCCCCGGGTACCTGTGAAGTGGCAACGCCCGGCGATGTGACGGTCTGTTGCGGGGCGGCCGGCAACGAGGCAGCGCCCGGCAATGAGGCAGCTCCCGGCAATGTGGCGGCATGCGGCGTGGCGGCCGACAACGGAGCAGAGGCCGGTGGCGTGGTTACAGCCGGCTGTGACTGGGTTTCTTCCATGGTCCTTTTCAGTATGCAAAACTAATAAATTTTTGCGGCGGGCGATATGGCATTGGAAATGCCATACTCCCGACTGCCCGCCACCACAATCCATGAAGCCCTGCGGCACTGATTGCCATGTTGATCCCGGTCAACAATCTATTAACATATGTGTATCAGAGTCGGTTTTTCAGGTTTCGTCAAACTGCCTGTAAGCATACCCCGGGTGAAAGCTTCGGCTGAATGAATTCTTCAGAATCCCCATACCACCCCGCCACTTACTGTGGTGGTGCGGCCATACAGATGAGACGGATACCATTCTCCGGTGCCGGTGACATCGCGCATGATCACGGAAGCCCGTGCCTGCACCCCGCCGGTGATCATGTAACTGACGTCCAGGCCGGTGGTGATGTTTTTCCACTCGATTGATTCAAGGTAGCGCAGGCCGACCCTGGAGCCGCCAATACTCTGGTAGTCAGGCCCCCTCTCAGACCACTCATACCACAGCCTGACACCGGCAGCACGCAACGGCCTCCAGTCGAGGGCAAAATACCAGCTCCGGCTGTTGTCACGCAGCCAGTGGCCGAGGTTGTATCCCTGGTTCTCGAAGGTGGTGACGGGCACATTATGCTGGAAGGTGAGAGGGTAGGTAAAGGTGCATTCGGCGGTCAGCCATAAATCTGGCAGGAAGCTGAAGTTGCCTGTGCGGAATCCGCCCTTCCATGAGAAGAAGTTGTAGTCGGAGGTGGTGAACCGCGCAGTGGACAGTTCATCAATAAAGAGTGTGCCGTAGAGGTGCAGTCGCCTGATATTGTTTGAACTGATGTCGAGGAACATCTGCGCGTTGCTGTTGTTGATGCCGGAGTTGACGCCATGGTCAACAGATTTGTAGAAAAAGACCGGCATCAGGTAGTAGGGGGTGATGCGCGGATCAGACCAGACGACGCTGTTGCCGGCGGAGATATGAAGCCTTTCCACCGGAGTGAAGGTGAAAATGTTTGCCGCGATGTATTTGCGGCGGTAGTGCTCACGGTACTCGGTGCCATAGGCATTGGTGACCCAGTACGACCGGGTAGAGTCAACAACCATCGAGGTGAGCCATCCGTGAATCCAGGTCATCTCACCCCATTTTACCGGCTTGAGATGAAGCCTGATATGCATGAATGAGGGAGCGCGCCCGGAGAAGATGTTGGTTCCGCCGTACCCGCTGCCCCACACCGGGGAGTCCTTCAGAAACGCTATGTTGCCCCACTTCCACATGTAGCTTACCCCGCCTGTCATCTCGGAAAAGTCAGTTCCGTTCTTGATATGACCGCCACGCTCACGGGTGAGGTATTCAGGGAGGCCGACAAGCGGATCCTGGTGGTTGTCCTGCAATGCTGCGAAGAATGCCCACCTGCCATAGTTGCCATAAACTTTTGCACCGTTTTTCCAGGCGATGGTGCGCTGCCGCGAGGTGCTGCCTGTTGGATCACCAGGGTCACCGGGGTCACCCTCCCGGCCGGATATAATTGCGGCTGTCAGTCCAAGTATTGGCGAGACGGTTACGCTGAAGAGTGAGTCGCGGTAATAAGCTGTTGCAGGATTGAGCAGCAGCTTGAATTTGCCGTCCGGCTCTCCGGGGCTGTAGATATTAAGCCAGAAGTCGAGTTCCTTCTGCTGGCGGGGGGTGAGTTGGAGGTTCTCATTCCGGGGTTCATCTCCAGGGCTGGATTCCGGTCCCCCGCCGACTGACAGCTCCTGCTCTGCCTGCACCCGGGCTGCTGACCCCCGGTCTGCCTGACTCCCGGATGCCTGGCTCCCTGGTTTCTTCTCCCCTATGACTACCTCCCCCCCGCCTGCCGTCACAAGAGATGCCTGATTACCGGCTGTCTGGCTTCCGGATTCCTTCACCCGGGCCGCAGCCTCCTCAAGCTTCTGCCTGATAATCAGCCTGCTATAAGGCTTTACCACTCCGTTGAGCGAGATCACCCCGTCAGCTGCCAGCTCATCGAGAAACAGGTAAATGGCTTCATCGCCAACCGGTTCAGGAATCATCTGCGCACGAATTGGTGCGCAATAACACAATATTAACAGTGCTGATAAAGTTACTATGTATGCTGAATACTTCATAAAATGAAGCTTTCCACAAAGATAACGCTTGTTGGAAATTAGCGGCATTTTGTGAAAAAACTATAGGGAAATGGATCGGGGAAAATTCCGCGTAATTACGCTTGGGGCTGATATTCTGATACTTGCATTGTCATTCATCTTCATGTCAATGCTCAAGCCGGCCGGCCTGAAAACCTACATGCTCTCGCATATCACATTTTTCCTGATGCTGGCTTTCCTGTGGATCTTGGTCTCCGTCGTCAGCGGGAAGATCGGCCGCGGCCGCATAGTCAACCTCCGTACACTCTTCACGCGGGTACTGACCGCCAACCTGATAGCTACCAGTCTGTCTGCCCTGCTGCTCTTCGCCCTTCGCGACCTGAGTTACTCGAGACAGGTGGTGTTCGGCACTGCCATAACCGCAACTGTCCTCGAGCTGATACTTGGCTCACTATATTTCGCCTTCCGCAGGGCGCCGCTGATCATCCCGGCAGAAATAAAGCTTTCCGAGCGTGAGCTCGTAGCCCGCACTCATCCTGGTGAAGCAAGCGATATCATCCCTGATCCGTCGCTGACAATAAGGCTCCAGGAGGGATGCTCAAGGGTTCGCGCCGAGGCGCTCTCTTCACTGGTAAGCAGGGAAGATGTAGCACGCCTGGCGATAGTGTCAACCTCGGAAGCATTTAACATTCAGAATCTTGAGCACGACCAGTACACCTGCATAATCAACCTCAAGCCGATGAACGGTATCAGGAAGCTCGACAGGTTCCTCGATATCGTCAACAGCAGGCTGGGGGTCAACGGCCTCTTCCTCTGCTCGGTGGAGACGCTGGAACAAAGGGCCAGGCGGCTGAAGGAGAAGTATTCACCATTTGTTTATTACCTGATTTACCTGCCCGACTTCCTGATCAACCGTGTGATCCCGCGACTGCGGCTCACCCGGGGTCTCTGGGAGTTCTTCACCGGCGGCGCCAACCCTCCCTTCTCCAGGGCCGAGGCGCTGGGCAGGCTGAGTCGTGCAGGCTTTGCAATCAAACAGGAGAAGTTCGCCGGGAATATGCTGTGCATCAAGGCAGAGCGTTGCTCTGAGCCCAAACCGGTCAACGAGAACGGTTACGGGATGATAATAACGCTTCCCAGGATCGGTCGTGACGGGCGCACCTTCAATGTTTACAAGCTTCGCACGATGCATCCCTACTCGGAGTATATCCAGGATTATGTTTACGGGCTGCACTCCATCGCCGACGGCGGGAAGATGAAGTATGACTTCCGCGTGACTGCGTGGGGACATTTTGCAAGGAAGGTATGGCTTGATGAGCTGCCAATGATAGTGAATATCCTCAAGGGCGATATCAAGCTGTTCGGCGTAAGGCCACTCTCGAAACACTACTTCAGCCTCTATGACGATGAGATCCGCAACCGTCGCATAAGATACAAGCCGGGCCTGCTGCCGCCATACTATGCCGATCTGCCCACCGGCCTCGAAGCTATTCAGCACTCGGAGCTGAAGTATTTCGATTCATGGGACCAGAATCCGATAGGCACTGACATCCGTTACCTCACCCGCAGTATTTACAATATCTTCTTCAGGCACGCGCGGTCAGCGTAGAGGTTCTGACAGTGCAGAGGTTCTGACGGTGCGGAGGTCCTGACAGTGCGGAGGTCCTGACAGTGCGGAGGTCCTGACAGTGCGGAGGTCCTGACGGTGCAGAGGTCCTGACGGTGCAGAGGTCCTGGCAGTGCGGAGGTCCTGACAGCCATGCAAACAGCTGACTCCATAAGAATAAAAAAGGTCACGGATAATCCATGACCTTCAGATCCTTTTCAGTATGTCGGCGGATCAGACCTGATAACCTTAAGATTATTTCTGCTTCAGCTTTGCCTCCATCGACAGGGTGGCATGGGGGACGGCGCGCAGGCGCTCCTTGCTGATAAGCTTACCCGTCTCACGGCATATGCCGTAGGTCTTGTTCTCTATGCGAACCAGCGCGGCCTGCAGGTGATGAATGAACTTCTGCTGCCGTTGTGCCAGCCTGCCGGCCTCCTCTTTTGAAAGGGTGGTGGCACCCTCTTCCAGCACCTTGAAGGTGGGCGAGGTGTCCATTGTATCATTATTGTCCTCGTGCGATATGCTTGCCTTGAGCACATCATAATCCTTCCTTGCTTTCTCGAGCTTGGCCATGATTATCTGCCTGAACTCCTCCAGCTCCTCATCCGTATATCTTGTCTTCTCTGCCATGGCTACAAGTGTTACTATTTTTCCGCAAATGTAATATAAAATAACATATTATCTGTATGAATATTGTACCTCAGGAGGCATTAGGCAGGAAGCACTGGTGAAGTGCTGATAATTAATATATTCAGATTATTCCGGCTGTGTCCGTTCTGAGGAATTTCTGCCATGGAATTCCCTTATCACCAACAAGCATCACACTGGCATGAGGATATTCTTTCCTGAAATCATCAAGCCCGGATCTGCCGCGAATTCTTCCGGTTTTCACTTCCATTGCCATAATCTTCTCTCCCCTGGCAAGGACAAAATCGACCTCCCTGTTACCTTTCCTCCAGTAAAAGAGCCTGTAATGACCTTTCATGCTGCCATCGAGCAAATGAGCCCCCACTGCAGATTCCACATACCTTCCCCACCTGTCGGGATGTTCCCTGATACTGCTGAAAGATTCAATATCCGTCGAGCTCATCAGGGCTGTATTGTGTACCATGAACTTAGGACTTGATGCCCGTTGTCTGGCAAAACTCCCGGAATACTTTTCAATTCCTGATAATAATCCTGCAGACCCGAGAAGCGTCAGGTAATGGGATAAAGTAGTTGTATTGCCGGCATCCTGCAGCTGACCAAGAATCTTGTTATAAGAGAGTTCCATCCCGGAATACCTGACGCCCGTCTCAAATAACCGGCGAAGCAATGCCGGCTTATCTACCCGTGTGAGCATAAGGATGTCACGCGAGATGGTTGTTTCAACTATAGAATCGGCCAGGTATCTTTTCCATCTCATCTCATCGTCAACTATTACTGCAGAGCCGGGGTATCCGCCATACCAGACATACTGCTCCGGACTCCAGCCAAAAGCCTCCTGCATCTCCTTAAGGGTCCAGTGACCCATGAGCGTCATCTCAAACCTCCCCCCGAGAGACTCTGTAAGTCCTTCCTGAAGAAGAAGTCGTGATGACCCTGAAATAATGAGTTTCAGGGGAGTCCTGGTCCAGGTATCCTCATCCCACAGCTTCTTTACCATCTCACTCCAGTTTTCAAGCTTCTGGATTTCATCAATGACCAGAATTATTTCGCGGGCGCCCTCACTAATCAGCATCCGCCTTGCTGCTTCCCAGTGTTTCTCTATCCATAACGCACCCTGAGGCCCCGCACTGTCAGCAGAGACATAATGAGAAGGTATATTCAGCCTCTCAAGCAATTGACCCACGAGAGTCGTTTTGCCTACCTGCCTTGGACCGGCAATGACCTGGATGAAGTTTCTTTTCTCTTTCATCCGGGACTCAAGTTTCTCTATTTCTGATCTTTGAAACATGCTATTAATTTTTACTCAATATGCTGAGTAAATTTACTCAATATAACTAGTAAAACAAATAATAATTGAGTGCGGCTTTCTCACTAAAAATTGTTATCTGCAGCCATGTCTCTGTGCCCTAATGGTTAGCCTGACTGAGGGGGAGTCAGGGAGATCATTCCGGTCACAGTTATAAATTGCCAGCCAGAATCGCAAATCGGCAGTTCCTGATGGTCTGCCTCCCGACGGATACAGCCAGAATCGCAAATCGGCAGTTCCTGATAGCCTGACTCCCTGCGGATGGGGCAAAACCAGCAATCACAAATCGCAGATCGCAAATTCGTTCCAGCCTGCTACGAAATTCACTAATGCTTTTGCCTGCTGCCATTTCTCCAACTTTTACTAACTTTGCACGCTGATTTTAACAGGTAAAACCGTATGTCAAAGAAATTTCCCGAGTACAAGGGCCTTGATCTCCCGAAGGTGAACGACGAGGTGCTGAAGATGTGGGATGACCATGATACCTTCCGGAAGTCGTTACGCAGTCGTGACGGCAAAGGTGAGTTCGTCTTCTACGAGGGTCCTCCCTCAGCCAACGGGATGCCCGGCATCCACCATGTCATGTCGCGTGCCATCAAGGATACCATCTGCCGTTTCCGTACACTGCAGGGTTATGAGGTCAAACGCAAGGCCGGCTGGGATACCCACGGACTGCCTGTTGAACTGGGCGTGGAGAAGACTCTCGGGATAACCAAGGAAGACATCGGAACAAATATTTCCATTGAAGATTACAACAAGGCCTGTCGCAAGGATGTGATGAAGTTTACCGATGTATGGGAAAACCTGACCCGCCACATGGGGTTCTGGATCGATATGGACAACCCCTACATCACCTATGACAACAGGTATATCGAGACAGTCTGGTGGCTGCTCAAACAACTCTATAACAAGGGTCTGCTCTACGAGGGTTATACAATCCAGCCCTACTCTCCCGCCGCCGGCACCGGCCTCAGCTCGCACGAGCTCAACATGCCGGGATGCTACAAGGACGTCAGGGACACAACCTGCATCGCCCTCTTCAGCCTGATCCGCAATGAGAAATCGGAGTTTCTCTTCGCGGGTGCCGGCACTGACAGCGTGAAGATCATGGCCTGGACCACCACACCATGGACACTGTCGTCGAACACCGCTCTTGCCGTGGGAGCAGATATTTCCTACGTGCGTGTCAGCACCACCAATCCATACACCTCGGAGCCCATCACAGTGATACTGGCAGAGGATCTGGTTTCCGTGATCTTCGCTCCCGACAAAAAACTGCAATACACCGTTACCGGGAAATACAAGGGTGCTGATCTTAAAGACATTGATTACGAGCAGCTTATCGACTGGGTGAGGCCTGATGAAGGCGCCTTCCGCGTCATCACCGGCGATTTTGTCACCACCGTCGACGGAACAGGAATTGTTCATATAGCTCCCACCTTTGGCGCCGACGACTATCGCGCTGGGCGCGAACACGGCATCCCGCCGCTCATGGTGAAGATGTCTGACGGCTCCATGGGTCCGCTTGTCGATCGCCGCGGTCGCATGGTGCCGATGGAGGACCTCGACCAGGACTTCGTGGCATCACGTGTTAACAAAGAGACTTACGGACCCTTCGCGGGACGCTATGTCAAGAATGAATATGACGAGACCATTCCCGCCAACAGCGATACCCTCGATGTAGACATTGCCGTGACGCTCAAGCAGCAGGGCAAGGTGTTCCGCATAGAGAAGCAGGTGCACAACTACCCGCACTGCTGGCGGACTGACAAGCCTGTGCTCTACTATCCGCTTGACTCGTGGTTCATACGCTCAACCGCTCTGCGCGACAGGATGATTGAACTGAACAACACCATCAACTGGAAGCCGGAGAGTACCGGCACAGGCCGCTTCGGCAAGTGGCTCGAGAACCTCGTCGACTGGAACCTGTCGCGCTCGAGGTACTGGGGCACGCCACTCCCCATCTGGATGACCGAAGACCGCCAGGAGGCGATCTGCATCGGCTCGCTCGCGGAGCTGAAGAGGGAGATGGCCCGCAGCGTCAATGCCGGTTATATGACCAGCAACCCGCTGCAAGATTTTGTTGAGGGCGACTTCTCCGAGGAAAACTACTCACTGCTCGACCTGCACAGGCCGTATGTTGATGAGATTGTGCTGGTGAGCCCCACCGGCAGGCCCATGCACCGTGAGCCTGACCTGATAGACGTATGGTTTGACTCGGGAGCGATGCCCTATGCGCAGGCGCACTATCCTTTTGAAAACAGGGAGAACTTTGATGAAATGTTCCCGGCTGATTTCATCGCTGAGGGGGTTGACCAGACACGCGGATGGTTCTTCACGCTGCACGCCATCGCCACGATGATCTCTGATTCGGTTTCGTTTAAAAATATCATATCCAACGGGTTGGTGCTCGACAAGAACGGCAACAAGATGTCGAAGCGCCTCGGCAACGCCGTCGATCCCTTCCTGATAATGGACAAGCATGGCGCTGATCCGCTCCGCTGGTACATGCTCACCAACGCCCAGCCGTGGGATAACCTTCGTTTTGACACATCTGGTGTGGAGGAGGTGAAGCGCAAATTCTTCGGGACACTCTACAATACATATTCATTCTTCGCGCTTTACGCCAATGTTGACGGGTTCACCGGCCGTGAGCCGCAGGTACCCATGGAGCGCCGGCCCGAGATAGACCTCTGGATAATCTCGCTGCTCAACTCGCTGGTTAAAGAGGCGGGTGAGCGTTATGACGACTATGACATCACCCCGGCGGGGCGTGCCATCTCTGATTTTGTGACCGAGAATCTCTCCAACTGGTACGTGCGCCTCAACCGCAAGCGTTACTGGGGCGGTGGCATGGACGAGGACAAGCTCTCGGCATACCAGACGCTCTATACATGCCTTGAGACGGTGGCTCTGCTGGCCTCGCCGATAATTCCGTTCTATACTGACCGCATCTTTACCGATCTCAACTCTGTCAGCGGCCGCTATATTGAGGGCTCTGTTCACCTGGCGCCGTTCCCGTCGTATGATGAGAAGCTGATAGACAAGGACCTCGAGGAGCGGATGGAGATTGCCCAGAAGATGTCGTCCATGATACTGGCTCTGCGCCGCAAGGTGAACATCAGGGTGCGTCAGCCGCTGGCCAAGATCATGGTGCCGGTGACCGATCCGCACTTCCGCGAGAAGTTCGAGGCGGTAAAGCCTCTGATACTTGCCGAGGTCAACGTCAAGGATGTGGAGTATGTAGATGACACATCAGGTATTCTTGTGCGTCGCATCAAGCCCAACTTCAAGCTGCTGGGCCCGAAGTTCGGTAAGCAGATGAAGGAGGCCGGTGCTGCCATCATGGCGCTGACGCAGCAGGAGATTGTGCAGATGGAGCGCGACGGTTTCCTCGATCTTTCAATTGGTGGCGCATCGCACCGCATCACTGCTGAAGAGGTGGAGATCATCTCCGAGGATATACCCGGATGGCTTGTTGCCAACGAGGGTAAGCTGACCGTGGCGCTGGACATCACCGTCACCCCGGAGCTGCTTCACGAGGGTATTGCCCGCGAGTTTGTCAACCGCATCCAGAACATCCGCAAGGAGAGTGGGTTTGAGGTGACTGACAAGATCAGGGTTGTGATTGAGAATCTGCCCTTTGTGGCAGAGGCTGTACAGAAGCACTCGGATTATATTGCCTCGCAGACGCTGGCTCTGGAGGTCTCCCTGGCTCCCGGTTCCGGTCTCACCGGCCCCGCTGCCCGCGAGACTGACATCGAAGAGCAGATGGTGAAGGTGCTGGTGGAGAAGATTAATGCAACATAGCATCAGACAGCAGTTGTGACCCTACGGCCAGGGATAAAACAATTGATCACAACAAATCATATATGATATTCAGCGAATTATATGGAACCGCAGTTATGCCGCCGCTCCTTTTTTGTATTTCTCCTCCACCATAAACAAGATACCCTCCTTCAATCCCGGTCAGTCCGTTCCAGAATTTCAGGCCTCTGACCGACTCTGCCGACAAAGTCTGGCCTGATTTTATCTCGACCGGTATCTGTGATATTCCATTATCAATCAGCAAATCTATCTCATTGCCCGTATTATCACGCCAAAACCAGAGATTCGGCAATCGTCCCCGGTTATATCTGTTTTTCAGGAAATCTACTATCACCATATTTTCAAACAGGCTGCCCCTTGAAGAATGCATAGTAAGATAATCAGCCTTTTCAATTCCCAGAAGAGCAACTGCCAGACCCGTGTCATAAAAATAGAGTTTAGGCATTTTCACAATCCGCTTATTGAAATTCATGTGATGCGGCTGAAGCCGGAATAGTATAAAGCTTGCTTCCAGAACACCAATCCACGAACCGATTGTTTTTACATCAACCCCTACCTCTGTTGCCAGACTGCTCATATTCAGCAGCTGGCCAATCCGGCCGGAACATAATCTGAGAAATTTCTCAAAAGCATACAGATCTGTGATGTTCCTGATAAGGCGGACATCACGCTCTACGTATGTTCTGATATAATTTGCATAAAACCGGGCAGGATCCGTATTCGTCCTGTTATTGTATAAAGCAGGATAACACCCACTAAAGATAACAGAGTTAATACTACTATTTCTGTCTCCTGTCTCGCTGATAGTTAATGGAAGCAGGAAAAGGTAAGCAACCCTGCCTGCCAGACTTTGTGAAATGCTCTCCTGCAACAGGAAATTATTCGATCCGGTAAGTATGAAGAATCCATTTGCCGTCTGTTCGTCAAGGATTTGCTGCAAGTAAGAGAAAAGCTCCGGAGCACGTTGTATTTCATCCAAAACAGCGCCATCAGGATAATTTGAAAGGAACCCTTTGGGATCTTCTATGGCAAATAACCGTATGTCAGGATTCTCAAGATTGACGTATGGTTTTGACTCAAATACTTTTCTTACAAGAGTGGTCTTCCCGGATTGGCGGGGCCCGACAACCGCAACCGCCTTGAATTGCTCTGCAAGAATTCTTAACTCTCTTTCTGCTTCACGTGCTATCATAATACAAATTTACAATTATGGAATTGGATTCCAAAATTGTAAAGAAAGATTTTGATTCGGGGAGTATAATTATCAATTCGTGCCTATAGAAAATTATCCTTCAAAAGAGTGTAATTACTTAATATTCTTACTATCTTGCTGTTGTCTGTTTCGCTGCAGACATCTGTTCTTATTGTGAATTGTGGTTTGCCTGTTTAATCATTAAATCTCAAACAAATGAAAGCAGATACAGGAATTAGTAGTTACTCCGTGAAAATTGCCGGAAGTATAATCAGTGTGATAAGCCTGATTGGATTCTCTCTGTGCAAAATAATTGCTTATGACCCTGCGATTATTAAAAACCTGCACATTACCAGACTATTTGCTCTTCTATTCTGCTCCGGCCTGGTGCTCTTTATTTTCTCAAAAGACAAGACAAATGTGGATAGATATATCCATAACACAAACATGATCAGCAGGTGTTTCCTGACAGCTTTGTATGCCACTCTTATTGCATTTAGTCTCATTCAGTCTATGAATGACAACTACACAGTTGATGTTCTGGTTCTGGCCCTGTTCTTTCTTGTAATACAAATAATATATACAGTGGTAATTCAATTTAGGGTTTGCTGAGAAAATCAAGTTAAGCAATAAAGCAACCTAATATTTCTACTCTGTTCGCTGATCCTGTAGTAAAAGAACTGAATCATATTGGCTGTATCCAATGCACCTCCTTCAGCCAGAGAGGTAATCCATTTGAAAAAAGAGCCAAAAAAATGATTAGCCTCAAGATGTATGAGGTTCATCACAAAGAAGATACATGCGACCCAGCTCTCTGAGGTCTCTTTGAGTCTAGCTCGTATCTGATTCAGTGCGTATCCGTTCTTACCCCTGTCTCTTATACACATCTCCGAGCCCACGAGACTCCTGAGCATCTCGTATGCCGTCTTCTGCTTGAAAAAAAAAAACACCAACAATCCAAAACACTACTTGCCACTTCACTATTACCACGACTACTCACATTGTGTTCTCC
>ERZ1026810.509-NODE-509-length-21988-cov-14.115228_pt1 | contig 21988 bp, 15 predicted proteins | sample MGYA00520872_ERZ1026810 | MGnify/ENA primary metagenome ERZ1026810 (study PRJEB33270, sample SAMEA104284477) | anaerobic digester metagenome | biome: Anaerobic digester microbiome; feature: mesophilic sludge digester; material: Anaerobic digester biomass | place... | reverse complement strand
ATCAGGAGCCGGGCATTGGACAGGAGGGTCAGACTATTTTTAAGCAGCTATGAATTATGATACGAATTGATGACCTGAAAAATTTCTACCCCCCTCTTGTGCGGGAAAACCCGATGCACTACAGGTATATTATAAAGGAGTATATCCAACTTTTGATTCTTGATTACCTGTCGACAACCCAATGGGTAAAGAAGATTTCACTTATTGGAGGTACATGCCTGCGACTTCTGAAGGGTATTGACAGGTTTTCCGAGGATCTTGATTTCGACTGCAAAGAACTGTCGAAGGAGGAATTCATGCTGATGACTGATGACATCATCAGTCTGCTGCGCAGAAACGGATTTAAAGCCGAACCCAAAGACAGGGAAAATATAAGGTTAAAGGCTTTCCGGAGAAATATTCATTTCCCGGAGCTGTTGTTCAATTTTGGCCTGACGGGACACCGGGAGGAGCGTTTCCTTATAACGGTCAAAGCAGAGGATCAGAAGTTCGCTTACATTCCTGTTCTGGCAAACATCAGGCTTAACGGATTCTTCTTCCCCTTCCCGGTTCCTCCGGACGCAATACTCTGTTCAATGAAGGTTTCAGCAATGATCAGCCGGCAAAAGGGTCGTGACTTCTACGATGTAATGTATCTTCTGAGCCAGATAAACCCGGACTATTTATTTCTCAGTTCAAAACATTCTATTTCTGGTCCTGATGAACTTAAGAATGCTGTTACAGGCATGCTGAAGAACATTGACCTGAAGATGAAGAGCAGGGACTTTGAGCATCTCCTTTTCAACAGGAAAAACAGTGTGCGCATATTGCGCATTGCAGAATTTTTTAATGAGATGTAACTATTGATATCTTTGCCAGGCAGAGAGTCTCATGAAGAACCGAAAAATAATTGTTGCCATCACGGGCGCCAGCGGCGCGATATACGCCGTGAAGCTGCTGGAGCGGCTGCGGAAACTGCCTGAGTCGCGTTCCGGACTGGCAGGACCTCCCGAACTTCACGGGCTACCCGGATCTCCTGAACTATCCGGGCTCCACGGACTAACTGATTCTCACGGACAAGCCAGGCTCCACAAATTACCTGGTCTTCACGGACTAGCTGATTCTCCCGGACTACCCGAATCTCCCGAACAATCCGGACTTCACGAACTAACCGGACTACCCGAATCTCCCGGGCCTCACGAATCTCACAGACTAGACAAATCTCCCGAACTTCACGGGCAAGGCATGCAAAGTCACGGGCAGACAAACCCGTCGCACCCCCTTCAGGAACCGCTGGCAGAGGTGGCCGTTATCCTCACTGCAAATGCAGAGGAGATCATGCTCTACGAGACCGGTGCCGGTTACACTCCCTCAGGCAACGAGAAGCTCTGGAGCAACAACGACTTCAACGCACCGTTCGCTTCGGGATCATCAACTTATGACACCATGATCATCTGTCCTGCTTCAATGGGCATGGTGGGCCGCATCGCCCATGGCGTCTCCGACGACCTGATCACCCGTGCCGCCGACGTGATGCTGAAGGAGCGCCGCCGCCTGATACTCGTCCCCCGCGAGACTCCCTACAGCCTCATCCACATCACCAACATGAAGCTGCTCACCGAGACCGGCGCTGTGATCTGCCCTGCCACCCCATCGTTCTACAGCCGGCCGCAGACCATTGATGATCTGGTGATGACGGTTATCGACAGGGTGCTGACACTGGCGGGATTCACAATTGACACTTACAGGTGGAACGAGCAGTAGTAGCAGGATGCTGCGAAGAAAACCAACAGACAGCGGTGGAACAGCCAGCACTTCATAAACGTATCAGATCGCTTTTCAGGAGCCATCACCTGCTGGGCATTGCCACAGTAAGTGAGCAGGGGCCATGGTGCGCCTCGTGCTTCTATGCCTGGGATAAGGAGAACAACACGCTGATCATCACTACTGACCCGGCCACGAGGCACGGCTCGGAGTTTCGCAGCAATCCGCATGTTGCAGGCACCATCGCCCTGGAAACGAAACGCGTCGGCTGCATCCGTGGCGTCCAGTTCACCGGCACCGTCAGCGAGCCGGCCGGCGATGACCTTCGCCGTGCGAAAAGCATATACCTCAAACGGTTCCCCTATGCCGCCCTGACTGAAATCCACCTGTGGGTCATAAAACCCAATCATATTAAACTCACCGATAACAGGCTGGGGTTCGGGAAGAAAATCATCTGGTCATCAGGTAACGATTTTGTCCAGCCTCCCGGCCAGATATAACGGCAGTGAAATAAGATTATAGGTAAGCTCTTCCTTCCCTGGCAGATTTACCCTTGCTGTCAGATCATTCCCTGTTGACGGAAGATCAGTATTGAATCTGATACCTGTTGATTTTTTCTTTTCAGCCAGAAATACATGAAGCGACTTCAGAGTGCCTCTCTTGCCTGCTTTTATCTCCCTTTTCATCTTTGAGTCATTTTTTGTGCAAAACCCATAAAGCATTCTGGCTGTTAGTGGACTAAAAGTAGTAACCAATATTGGATTTGAAAGATTCTTGACGTGAAACACTATTGGATTACAAAGAGACCTTACAGGGTATTACATCTCCCGGTGTTCATTACAAGCACCTTTTTTAGTACATTTATCCTCCCATGATTGACCACTCCACCATAGAACGGATCTTTGACGCGGCGCAGATAACCGAGGTCGTTTCCGAGTTCGTTTCGCTGAAGCGAAGAGGGGTCAACCTGTTGGGACTGTGTCCGTTCCACAATGAGAAAACCCCCTCCTTCACCGTTTCCCCTGCCAAGGGGATATTCAAGTGTTTCGGCTGCGGCAAGGGGGGGAATGCCGTTAACTTCATCATGGAGCATGAGCACCTCTCGTACCCTGAGGCGCTCCGCTGGCTGGCCAAAAAGTACCATATAGAGATAGAGGAGCGTGAGGTCACCCCCGAGGAGCTGGCCAAACAGAATGAGCGCGAGAGCATTCTCGTTGTGACGCAGTACGCCGCCCGGCAGTTCACTGAGAACCTCTTCCACGGCCACGAGGGTATGGCTGTAGGTCTTTCCTATTTCCGCGAAAGAGGCTTCGCCGATGCCGTCCTCCGCAAGTTCGAGGTGGGCTATTGTAATGAGCGGCGCGACGACTTCACCAAAAAAGCCCTCGCCGCAGGCTACAAGAGTGAATTCCTGGTCTCCAGCGGCCTCACAATAGATAAGGAAGGGTACATGTTCGACCGCTTCGCGGGACGCATAATGTTCCCGATACACTCGCTCTCAGGGCAGGTGCTGGGTTTTGGCGGACGTATCATCAAGACCGACCCGAAGGCAGCCAAATATGTGAACACCCCCGAGACCGAGGTTTACCACAAGAGCCGCATCCTCTACGGCATTTTCCAGGCGCGGCAGGCAATCATCAAAGAGGACCGCTGCTACCTGGTGGAGGGTTACACTGACGTGCTCTCGATGCATGAGTCGGGCGTGGAGAACGTGGTGGCAAGCTCCGGCACCGCCCTGACGCAGGAGCAGATACGTCTCATCAAGCGCTTCACCCCCAACATCACCATGCTCTACGATGGCGACTCTGCCGGCATAAAAGCCTCACTCAGAGGCACTGACATGGTGCTGGAGGAGGGGATGAACGTGCGGATAGTAGTTCTGCCTGACGGCGAAGACCCTGACTCCTACTCGAAAAAGGTCTCGGACGAAGAGTACAGGAGGTACCTGAAGGATAACGAGACCGACTTTATACGGTTTAAAACAAGGATGCTCCTTGATGAGGCACAGAGTGATCCTGTCATGCGTGCCAGCCTGGTGCGCGAGGTGGTCCGCTCCATCGCGGTCATCCCTGACCAGATCACCCGCACCGTTTATGTAAAGGAGTGCAGCACGCAGCTCGACATGCCCGAGGAGGTGGTGCTTGACGAGGTGATGAAGCTGCGCAGGCAGGAGAGCTTCCGCAACCGCAACGCCTGGCCGGGACAGGAGGCCTCCGGCAGCAGCATGTCTGACCTGACCGTGACCACCGCCCCTTCGCAGCGTCAGAAGAAAAAGGAAGAGACATCATATTATTCCGAGAGGGAGGTCATCCGGATGCTCATCCGCTATGGATCGGAGGTACTCACCCGCCACACCGACAGGGAGACAGGCACTGAAACCATCACCACCGTGGCTGATTATATAATATCTGAGATAAATGAAGACGGACTGACGTTTGAAGATCCGCTCTTCGCGGAGATGTATGACGAGATCACCTTCTCGGTAAGTCAGGGCCTTATCCCGGGCGACAGGAACTTCGTGCACCATGCCAATCCCGCCATCAGCGCCGTCACCGTTGACATGCTGACGGAAAAGGACACCCTCAGCCAGATCTGGCGAAAACATGGCGCGTATGTCGAGACAGAGGATATGAAGATCAGGGAGATCGTTCCCGATTCGGTTCTCAAGTTCAAGGGAGACAAGATCAAGATGATGCAGAAGGAGATACGCAAAGCGATGGCAGAGGCCACCGGCGATGATGACAGGATCTCCGAGCTGCAGCAGCAGTACAAGGCGATGACATTGCTGCAAAAGAAGATATCAGCGGGTTTGGGGGGAAGATTGATTATCTGATCACGAAGAGGCCGTCGAGGGGGTTGATCCCCTCCTGAAGTTTGGGCGCAAGATTGATTATCTGATCACGCAGGCTGCAATGGCTGATCCGCTTCTGCGCTTCCGCGGGAAACTCCATTAATAAGATTATGACATGAAGGAGCGCCTGCTGCCGCCAATCCTCCGCTTTTCGCCACAGACTATTGAGAATCGTAACGGCAGAGGCAATCCACCACTTTTCTCCAGGGACTATTAAGAACTGCACCGGCACCGATTACCCTCACTTCTCACTGCCGGAGCTTAGAACACAGTAACACCTGAGATCAATCCCCCGCTTTTCGCCGCAGGCAATAAAATATTATATAACCATATTGAGCACTTTTTTGCTAACTTGTGGCAAATTTCTGCATACAATGAGACATTTCCTGATGGTGGCCGTTGCCGGATGCGCAGTGATTCTGCTCACCGCATCATGCAACAATACTGACAAAGAAATTAAAACGCCGCCGCCGGTCTTTTCAACATACATCCCCGAATCTCCGGATGATACCACACACGTGAGAGAAATCTATTACGGTCTCATGACACCCGTGGAGGTGTGCAACATCTTCGAGAGACTCGGAATCCACTTCAATGACACAATCATCCTCCCGCCGGGGAACCGCGATCTATATATGAGCAGTTACAAGGCGGCAATGAACCTCGGTGTATACGGGGTTGACATGGGCTATGTCAGGCTCTTTGGCGTCAACAGGCAGACAATGAGCTATTTCAATATACTTAAGACACTCAGCGGCCGCCTCAATATACCTGACTCCTTCATCTCCGATGCAATAAAAAGCCTTGATCCGGAGATGAGCCATCATGACTCAGTGACACGATTGATGAATGATGTTTACAGCAAGATTGATTACCACCTCCGCCAGGAAGGCAACGAGGGGACCCTCGGACTGATGCTCATGGGAGGATGGATAGAGGCGATGTACCTTGCCACACAGCTGGCTTATGATCCCGCAAATCCTGATCCGCAGGTGGTGGGCAAGATTGCCGAACAGAAGTACTCGCTGATCTCCCTGCTGAGTTTCATGAAGAACTACTACAATGACCCGATGGTCGTTTTTTACACCAAGAAACTGAAGTACCTCAATCGCTGGTTTGATAAATTCGAGATTTATTATCAGCCCGGAGATATCACGGTTGACACCCTTCGGCAGGTCATCACCACCAGCGGCACGGAGATGACCGTAACCGTGGATGCACTGAATGAGATACGTGATTATGTGGCGAAGCTCAGGGCTGAGATCACTGCTGTCTGAATAAACCTGAAACAAAATATACTATGAACCGTCGTTTTCTCCTCATCACGGCTGTTATTGCCGTCATTTTGATCTCATGCGGGCAGGGAAAGAAAGAGCGCGGCTCCGGAGCTGTCTCTCCTGCCGTCACCATCATTGACAAGGGATTCAGTAAATACATCTCCGCCTACACATCAGGCATCGTTCCGGTGAACGGCACGCTCCAGGTGGTATTCACCCCGGAGTTTGCGGCTAACATTGACCACACCCGCACAAACGGCCTTTTCTCATTCACTCCTTCACTGAAGGGATCGGCGGTATGGGCTGATGACATCACCCTGGTATTCAAGCCGTCAAAGCCGCTGGCGCCGGGCACCGCCTACCAGGGCACGCTTGACATGAGCAGACTGGGCACCGTGGAGGAGCGCTTCCGCTTCTTCCCCCTGTCCTTCCGCACCATTGAAAAGAACTTCACCGTCAGCCTCAATCCCCTTACCGTTGACCTTCCTGACGGGAAGACTTACACCCTCACCGGCACCATCACCACCTCTGACCAGATTAACAATGCTGAGGTGGAGAAGTACCTTGCCGCCAGCATCGGGAAGCGCAACGAAACCATTGTATGGGAACACTCCGGAGGCAATGTCCATAACTTTTCAGTTGAAAAGATACGCAGAGCGAAGGAGCAGAGTGACCTCACCGTGACCTGGAACGGAAACGCTTATGGCATCAGGTCGAAGGGCGAAACGGTCGTAACGATACCGGCCGAGGGCGTCTTCACCGTCACCGATATTAAAATCAGCTCCGGTGAGAGCAAGAGCATCGAGATTTTCTTTTCAGACCTTCTTGACGCCGCCGGCGAGCTCGACGGGATGGTGATGGCTAAGCCAACATTCCCCATGACCATCAGTGCTGAAGCCAACAGGCTCCTTGTGATCCCCGGTGAGCATCTGAGCGGCATCGTGGAGCTTACTATTGACGGCTCTCTCCGCAACATCCGGGGTGAACGGCTTGGTGAACCGGTGAAACGAAGCATCAACTTCACCCCTGTTAAACCGGGAATAAGATCAGCCGGCAGGGGCGTCATCATGCCCTCATCAGGAGAAATAATCTTCCCCTTCCTGGCCGCCAACCTCAGCGCCGTTGATCTTACCATCGTAAAGGTCTTTGAAAACAACCTCCCCTACTTCCTCCAGCAGAACAACATGGGGGAGGCCAGCTACTACCAGGGCAGTATCAGGCAGTTCGGCAGGCCGGTCTACCGCGGACGCGTTGACCTTACGGGTAGTGGAAACTTCGATCCCAACGGATATAACCTCTTTACAATCGACCTCTCCAACTATATCGAACCTGAACAGGGTATTCTCTACCGGATAGAGCTCGGTATGCGTCCCTCGTACTCCCTCTACCCCTGTACGGGCGAACGCAAACACTCAAAATATGAGGAGATGCTAGAAATAGCCGACAATGACCGCCGCTGGGAGGGTTCTGATGACTATTACTCCTTATCGGAGGAAGGCCTCTTCTACGAGTATGCCTACAACTGGCGGGAATATGAAAACCCGTGCAGTGATGCATTTTACAGTCCTGATAAGAAACTGGCCCGAAATATCCTGGCATCCGACCTTGGAATAATTGCGAAAAGCGGCCCTGACAACAACCTCCGCATCTTCATCCGCGACCTTATCACTGCTGATCCCGTGGAGGCGGCAACGGTAGAAGCCTATGACTTCCAGAACCAGCTGATGGGTTCAGCCACCACTGACAAAAACGGGATAGCCGCAATACCCTGTCCCAGAAAACCCTTCCTGGTGATAGCACGAAAGGGCCAGAACCGCAACTACCTCTCGCTGCTCGACGGCAATGCGCTGTCAATGAGCTCTTTTGATGTCTCCGGCGAGTCGCCACAGGACGGCATCAGGGCATTCCTCTTTACCGAGCGCGACGTCCGCAGGCCTGGAGACTCAATCTATGTCGGCGTAATTGTGCGCGATCTTGGCAAGGGGCTGCCGGCCGGTCACCCGGTGCACTTCGAACTTTACAACAGTAAAGGGCAGCGCATTGATGATCAGGTTACCACCCTGAACGACAAGGGTTTCCTCACCTTTACAACCGTAACGGCTGACGATGCCGAGACCGGCAACTACCGGGCACAGGTCAGGATAGGCGCAGCAACGTTTACAAAGATTATCAAGGTGGAGACCGTCAAGCCAAACAGACTGAAGATTAAACTTGATTTCCCCGATGCCGTGGCTGGTGGAGACAAACGCACCATCAGCGGCAAAATGAAGGTCACATGGCTCAACGGCTCAGTGGCCCGCGACATGAAATCAACCGTAGAGATGCTCATGAAACCTGTCAAAACCACCTTCGACAGATACGGGCAGTATAACTTCGATGATCCCTCCGCACAATTTTATTTCGAAAGCCAGACTATCTTCGATGGCAACATCAACAGCTCCGGCGAAGCCTCTGTCTCCTTCTCCCCTGATGAACAGTTACAGGCGCCGGGCATGCTCAACGCGATATTCACCACCAGGGTGTTTGAAAAGGGCGGTGATGCCAGCATAACACAGACCGTGGTTCCGTATGCCCCGTATCCTGCCTTCGTCGGGATGAATATTCCCGCACTGGGAGCAACCGGACGAATCATCTATACTGACCGTCCCAATGAGGTCAGGCTCGTGACCCTTGACAAGAACGGCAAACCGGTCCGCAGCGAGGTTGAGATCAATGTCTATAAGCTTGATTACCGCTGGTGGTGGGAATCTGATGATGAATATCTTGGTTCCTATATCTCCGGTCAAAGAAACGCCAATGTTTTCTCTGAGACAATAACCACATCCGGCGGCGAAGGCAAGACCTCCTTCAGCATCAGCAGGGAGAACTGGGGACGCTATCTGGTCAGGGCAACACTCCCCTCGGGGCACTCCACCGGGATTATTGTGCTGGTTGACTGGCCATGGGATTACGGCATGAAGCCGGGAGGCAACGACGGCGCCACTCTTCTGCAGCTCAACACTGACAAGGAGAAATACAGCGTGGGTGATGAGATCAGCCTCACCTTCCCGGCGCCGGAGAACGGTCGCGCCATTGTAACCATAGAGAACGCCACCGGGCTGCTTGACGTGACTGAGATGAAGACCCGGGCCGGCAACACCGAGGTTAAGATCAAGGCTACACCGGCCATGTCTCCCAATGCCTATCTCTATGTTACGATGCTGCAGCCCCACGCGCAGACTGTCAATGATGCGCCGGTGAGACTTTACGGAGTCATCCCGGTGATGGTGGAAGACCCGGCCACGAAGCTTCTGCCGGTGATCACCATGCCTGACAAGATACGCTCACAGCAGGAGGTAGAGATACGCGTGGAGGAGAAGAACCGCCAGGAGATGACATACACGCTGGCAGTGGTTGATGAGGGCCTGCTTGACCTGACAGGGTTCCGCACACCTGACCCGTGGAAATGGTTCTTTGTCAAGCATGCGCTGGGAGTGCATACATGGGACCTCTATGACATCGTCTTCGGCGCTTTCGGAGGCAAACTGGGCCGCGGATTCGCGACAGGAGGAAGTGAGGCAGCCATAGACCAGAGCAAGAACAGGGAGCGACGCTTCGAACCGGTCGTAAGGTTCATCGGTCCCTTCACCCTCGCACCGGGAAAGAAGGCATCTCATAAGATCACGCTGCCACAGTACACCGGATCGGTGAGGGTAATGGTCACCGCGGCCGGTAAAGCCAACAGCTTCGGCTCAGCCGAAAAAACAGTGACGGTGGCTGACCCGCTGATGATCCTGGCAACAGCCCCGAGGGTGCTCTCGCCGGGCGACAGGGTGGCTCTGCCGGTGACCGTTTTTGCACAGGAAAAGAATATTTCTGATGTCTCTGTTTCCGCCACGGCGAATGATATGATCACCCTGACGGAGTCGACTGGCGCTGTCACATTCAGCGAGCCGGGCGACAAGGACCTGGAGCTGATGTTCAGCACCGCGAACCGCACGGGAACGGCAAAAATCGACGTCAGTGCCGAAGCAAGGAGCGAAAAGGCATCGTACAGCCTGACAGTGCCGGTGCGCTCACCCAATCCGCCCGACAGGAGGTCTGAGACAAAATCGATAGCCAAAGGGGGAAAGTTTGAAAAGAGTTTCTCGCCGTTTGGCCTTGCAGGAACATCTGCAGTGTCGGTTGAGATATTCACACTGCCGTCGGTGAATCTGAGCAAACGCCTGAAGTATCTCACTTCGTTCCCGCACGGCTGCTCCGAGCAGATCACCTCCGGGGCGTTCCCGCAGGTTTACCTGCCTGATCTGCTGGGCTCCGGGCTCGATAATCCCGAGGTTGTCAAAAATAACGTGCAGATGGCGTTGCGTACCCTCTCCGCGAGGCAGATAGCTTCAGGGGCTGTGGCACAATGGCCCGGCAGCACCTATCCTGACGACTGGGTAACCTCATACGTGGGACACTTCGCCGTTGAGGCACAGAAAGCCGGATATACCATCCCGGCAGGGTTCCTCACGAAATGGACCTCGTACCAGAGGAAGCAGGCCTCGGCATGGAGGTATCAGCCGCAATATCGCTATACAGCCAATGATCAGGCTTACAGGCTGTTTACACTGGCCCTGGCCGGTTCGCCCGACAAGGGCGCAATGAACCGCATGCGCGAGATAACCGATCTGCCGTCGCTGGCCAGATGGTTCCTTGCAGCTGCCTATGCCACGACGGGACGGGTTGAGGTGGCGCAGACGCTGATTGACATGCGTAACCTGAAGACCGAAGATGAGTATGTGTACTATTACTATGGCAGCTCGCTCAGGGATCAGTCGATAATACTCTATACCCTCACGCAGATGGACAATAAGGATGAATCGCTCCGACTGCTGAAGGAGGTGGCTGAGGCGATGAGCCGCGACAGCTGGTATAGCACGCAGACCACGGCGTGGGGCCTGTTTGCGTATATGAACTACGCGAAGAAGATGAAGAGCGATGGATCGAAACCGCTCAAGGCGACGCTGGAGTTCAACGGGAACCGTGAGAAGCTCAGTGCTGCCGGCGGCGCCATCTTGAAGAACTTCACTCCTGCCGCCTCCAACAGGCTGGTTGTTGAGAACGAAAGCGACAATCCACTGTTTGTAACCATCACCGAGGAGGGTGTGCCCTCCGTGGCTGACATGACCGTGAAGGAGAATAACCTTGCGATGAAGGTCAGTTACCTCAATATGGAGTCGGAACCTGTTGATGTCAGCTCGCTGGCGCAGGGGACAAGTTTCATAATGGCTGTTGACATAACGAATACCACGTTCCGTACTGTGGGTAATCTGGCACTGACGCAGATGGTGCCATCGGGATGGGAGATACAGAACACCCGGCTCTTTGAGGCGCAATTGCAGTTGAAGGAGGGTGCGTATGAGTACCGCGACTACAGGGATGACCGTGTTTACACCTATTTCACTCTGCGGTCAGGTGAGACGAAGAGGTTCTTTATCATTCTGACTGCCTCGTACCGTGGTAGTTACAGTATGCCCGCGGTGGTGTGTGAGGCGCTCTATGATGAATCATTCTCCGCCCGCAGGCCGGGATTTGCGGTGGAGGTTAGGAGATAGGGAGGATTGGCTGGATTGGCTGGAAGCTAGAAATTGACAGGACCAATTGGCGACCAGCGGGTGGCAGTGCCGGGAGACGGGAGACGGTGCTGGCTGGCGATTAGTGGGAAGCGGTGCAAGTTAGTGGTTGGGACGTTGGTAGTAGCAGTTGGTGGCCAGCGGGTAGTGCCGGGTGGTGGCGCCGAACAGACCGGTAGCACCTGGCAGGGCCGGGGGTCAATGGCCAGGGGTCGGAGGTCAGCGGCCGGCAATATCAGCTAACAGCACCGGGCGGGGCCGGGGGGCAATGGCTAAGGGTCGGAGCCAGTGGTTGACACTACTGACCGGCAAGTCCGGTCTGGAGCTCCGGCTGGCTGCCAGCAGTTGGCAGAACTGGCAGGAAACAAAGTGTCAACTGTTCTGGTTGACTGCCAGCGATCAGCAGAACTGGTCAGCAGCCAGCAGTCAGAGGCCAGTGGTCAGGGACTAGCAGTTTGCAAGCACAGGTTGACTGTACAGATCGACGGCAATGGATAGCAGTACTGGTCAAAGGTTCCGGTCTGCAGCATCGGTCAACAGTATTAGTCGGAAGCCAGCAATTGCTGTACCTTATATATTATAGCAATTATGATATTGCAGATATAGAGATGGAATACCGCAGAACTGGCCACAGGCCATAAAGCATGCAGAACTGAACAGTGAAGGATTATGATGGTCACAGATCATCAGGTATTGTAACAAGGTGAATCACAACATAATAAATAGTCGCAGACCGTTAACCATTTTAATCTACGGCCTCGCCGTCCTTCTTCTTGCCATCCTTGTGGCGCCGATGCCATCATTCCGTGCACCCCTCTCTACCGTGGTGGAGGCTGATGACGGCACCCTCCTGGGCGCCCGTGTGGCTGCCGACGGCCAGTGGCGATTCCCCCCGCCCGACAGCCTGCCGGAAAAATATATCACCTGCCTCATCAACTACGAGGACCGCTGGTTCCGGTGGCACCCGGGGGTCAATCCCGTTGCGGTTGTAAAGGCGTTGTCAAGTAATATCAGGGCAGGCAAAACGGTCCGGGGCGGCAGCACCATCACCATGCAGGTGGCGAGGATGGCACGCGGCAACCCGGAACGCACCTATGGCGGCAAGGTCATTGAAATGTTCTCTGCAGTCAAGCTGGAGCTCTTCCGCTCTAAAAAGAGTATCCTCAAGCTCTATGCCTCCAATGCCCCTTTCGGCGGAAACACTGTCGGCATCGAGGCTGCTGCCTGGAGGTACACCGGTCGCGGCACGGCCGACCTGACATGGGCAGAGGCCGCCATGCTGGCTGTGCTGCCCAATGCCCCTGCCCTCATCTATCCCGGACGCCACTCCGAACGGCTGAAAGAGAAGAGAGACAGGCTGCTGCTGACCCTGGTGGAGAGAGGGAAGATTGACAGCCTGACATGCGAGCTTGCGATGAGTGAACCGTTGCCGGAGGCTCCTCTTCCCATGCCGTCGCTGGCGCCGCATCTCACAGGAAAGTTCTGGCTTGAGGCGCCCGGTACAAGAAACCGAACCAATATTGACCCTTTGCTCCAGCGCGAGGCATCGGAACTGGTCAACAGGCATGTCTCCTCCCTGGAGGGGAATGGTATCCACAACGCCGCCGCCGTGGTAGTTGAGGTCTCCACCGGCAACGTCGTTGCCTGGGTGGGTAACAGCACCCTCCCTGACACCACCGGCAGGCACGGCCGCGATGTTGACATGATCACGGCGCCCCGCAGCACCGGCAGCATCATGAAACCGTTTCTCTATGCAGGCCTCCTCTCCTCGGGCATGCTCCTTCCCAACGCACTCATACCCGATATCCCCACCCGCTTCCAGGGCTTCCGCCCCCAGAACGCCGACTTCTCCTTCAGCGGCGCCGTGCCTGCCGGTGACGCGCTGGCCCGCTCACTCAACATACCCGCCGTACGCATGCTCCAGATGTACGAAGAGGAACGGTTCCTGCTCCTCCTGCACCAGATGGGCTTCACCACCTTCACCAAACCCGCCTCCCACTACGGCCTCTCCCTCATACTCGGCGGCGGCGAGGCCACGTTGCTGGAGCTGGCATCAGCATATACGGCAATGGCGCACGTATTGCAAGAAAGTCAGCAGCCGGTTGCGAGCGTTCGGCAGATTGAGTCTGCTCCGGTGTCACAGGCTGAATCCAGTGTACAAAGTGCCAGATCACAACGTGGAGTTCATGAATCTGACCTTGTTCTTCGGAAACAAGATCAGTCCCGTATAAGAAGTACCGGAAAACAACCAGCAATTCATGAATCTGACTCTGCCCTTAATGGTCAGAATCCACTCCGGCACAACGCATCAGAACAGCAACTTGCAAACACCCCTCTAACTCCTGCATCCATCTGGCTGACCTATGAAGCCCTTCGGCGGGTCAACAGGCCCGAGACAGAGACCGGGTGGCAATACTTCGGCAGTGCGCCGGAGGTGGCATGGAAAACCGGTACCAGCTTCGGCTATCGCGATGCGTGGGCCATAGGCACAACACCCCGGCATGTCATCGCGGTGTGGGTGGGCAATGCTGACGGCGAGGGTCGTCCCGGATTGTCGGGTATCGCCTCGGCAGCACCCCTCCTCTTTGACATCATAAGGCTCCTCCCACCGTCATCATCCTGGTTCGCGAGACCTGATGAGGGAATGACCCTCGTCGAGGTATGTGCCGCAAGCGGATACAGGGCTGGTCCCGACTGCACTGAGAGGAGGTTTGAGTGGGTTCCTGAGGCAGGACTTCGCAGCGAAGCTTGCCCGTATCATACAATTGTCAGCCTCGATCAGTCAGAGACATGGCGGGTCAACAGTTCCTGTGCCGCACCGGGAGAGATGGTTGCCCGGTCATGGTTCGTCCTTCCGCCGGCAATGGAGTATTACTATCGCATGCGTAATCCGTCATACCGTACGCTTCCACCCTTTCGCAAAGGGTGTTCTGATGATATGCAGCTGCCCTCGATGGAGTTTATCTACCCTTCGCGCGATGCGCGCATTTTCATCCCCCGCAGCCTCCAGGGACAACTCATGTCAATGCTGCCGGAAATTGCCCACCGCAGGCGGAACGCAACCGTTTACTGGCATCTTGACAATAAATATATCGGGATGACAAGGCATATTCACCAGACAGAGATCAGGGTAGGTGAGGGCGAGCATCTCATAACAGCCGTGGACAATGAAGGGATGACCGTTTCACGCAAGTTTTACTGCATCGGAACATTTTGACGGCAAATCCGGAAAAAGAACTATTTTTACCATCGCATAACAAGCCAACTTTAAGGAAAGGTGACCACACTTTCATTCGGGAATTTCTTTAAACGTATCCTCGTGGGAACTGCCTTCAACCGTTACAGGCAGGTTTTTGACAGGGCGGGATATGCAATTATGCTTGTTGATAACGCTACAAACCATTTTATCAAGGCAAACAGGGCGGCATCTGAGCTGTTCGGATACACCGAAGATGAGTTTCGGAAGATGACTCCGCTTGAACTCTCAACAGAAACCTGTGAAGAACCGACCCGCTCGGGTGAGAAAACCGAAGAATCACTGATCATGCCGGCAAGGCGCAAGGATGGTAAAATCATTACCATCAAGGTGCAGACAAGTTTCCTGGAAAAATTCCGGATAAGCCTTATCAGCGATGTTACCGAAGAGTACCGGATACGCCGGGCCCTTGAGCTGAATGAGGAACGCCTCAGGGAAGCACAGCGGATAGGCCGGTTCGGATGGTGGGAATACCGTCCGGAGACAAACAGGTATATAGGGTCGGAAGAAATATCGAGGATTTATAACGACGAACTTTCAGGTCACTCGCTCACTTACCATGACATTGTAGCCTACACTCACCCGGAGGACAGATCATACTTTATAAATGCACTGGAGGATGCCCTCGAAAAAAAGAAGGAGTCTTATTCTCTCACCTACAGAATTATAACTCCTAACGGGCATGTGAAGGCCATTGCCGTCAACTCAAACGTCAAATATGACGAAAACGGACGTCTGCTCTATCGTTATGGCACCTGCCAGGACATCACCGAGACACAGAAAATAATGGACGACCTCATTGCCGCACGTCGACAGGCCGAGGAGTCCGACAGGCTCAAGACAACATTCCTTGCCAACTTCAGCCACGAGATACGTACACCTCTCAATGCGATGCTGGGGTTCCTCAACATCCTTACTTCGCTTGACACTACCGAAAAGGAGAAGGAGGAGATGGTGAGGCTCATCGAGATCAACTCCCAGAGGCTTTTGCGGCTCATCAATGACATGATTGACATGTCACGCATCGAAAGCAACACCATGGAGATCAAGTACACCAATATTGAGATAAACGGGTTTGTCAACTCAATGGTCTCCTCTTTCAATCATGAACTGGAGGCTTCGGGAAAGAAGGATCTAAGGCTTGTACCTGTTGTTGACAAGACGAAGACCGCTGTTTATCAATACATTGACGAACTGCGCCTGAGTCAGATCTTCAGCAACCTTATCAGCAATGCCATCAAATTCACTGATCAGGGCGAGATAAAATATGGTTACAGGATCTCCCGGAGTGATAATCGTTACTCTATTGTCTATTTCGTCATTGACAACGGCCAGGGGATAAGGCTTGACAGGCTTGATGATATTTTCCAGCCGTTTGTACAGTACTGGAATAAGGATACCCCTAAGGTGCAGGGTGCAGGATTGGGTCTGGCCATCTGCAAGCGTCTTGCCGAGCTGATGAAGGGACGCATCTGGGTTGAGTCGCAGCCCGGCAAGGGATCGTCGTTCCTCTTCTCGTTCAACACGCCCGTGATGATCGAGTAATTGCAGAACTCAAATTTTGTTTATCTTTGTTCCCGCCCGGGCCGGCGGCTCAGCTGGTTATAGATAGCCGCCTGCCGGCGGAAGGCATAACGGGACGTTAGCTCAGTTGGTTTAGAGCGCTTGCTTGACAGGCAAGAGGTCACTGGTTCGATTCCAGTACGCCCCACGGAGAAAGTATTAAAAAGGGTGCCTCTTTTGAGACACCCTTTTTTGGGTAATATGGTCAAAAACAGTTGATGATTTTAAGGATTGACCAATTAAAAGTCTACTCCATTATTTTCCAGACAATTTCTGTTTTCCAGTTATCTTTTCCCTGATAATAATCTTTAAATAATTGGATGGTCTCTTCTTTTGTGAGCACCTTTTCTGCAGCAAATTGTTGCCCATCTTCTTTATATTCAACAACAAAATTACCATCAGAAAAGGCGGCTTGAATAAAGTTTTCCTTGTTATTCAGAATTATAAAGAAATTATCATCATCAAGGCTGTTGATACATTCCACCAATTTTGCTTCACTTATCTTATCAAAGGTATCACCATTGGCCAGCTCGACTGAGAGATTTGACTCTGTTTCTGATTCTTCTATTGCCTTATCGGCCTTTGATTCCTTTTTCGGCCAATTGACGCTTAATCCCTTTTTCGCCCCATCGGCAGGAATGGTTTTGCTTAACTGTTCAAATTCTTTCTTTTCTAAACTAACCAGGCCACTTCCTACCATAACCCAATTTTTCCCGTTATCCATGCTTGATAAAAGGACAGCATAAATCTGGTCTTTCCCCCCGTCAGCGTAATATGCTGTAGCCATAACTGTTTTTCGGCCCATTATATTATCGCTTGCATAGCGCACCTCTTTTATAGTGCCATCCCATCTATCGACTGTCCTGGCATCTTCCTGAATGCTCTTATCATCGAAATAAGCTTTCGTGATTGCCATTTTCAGAATTCCGGAGGCGTTCTTTTTGAGCAATTCAACATCCTTGTTTTTGTATGCGTTTAACACCTCTTTAGCTACATTCTCTGCCTGGGAAAAGGCAGTAATAGTAGCAATAAAGATTAAAGTTGAAATAATTACGAGTCTTTTCATGACAACTATTTTAAATTAATTATTAATCCGCATCAGTTTCAGTAAAAGAAATGGTATAGTTGCCGTTATCGCCAACATAAGCACCGAGTTTAATATAGAAATAGGAATTCACTCCGGTTTTATTATTCATTGAACCAGTTATTGTCTGACCGTCTGCACCATCTGCATATCCTTTATATTCTCTGTTTGCTTCGTAAACATGAAAATGCAGTTCCGTATTTGCAGCTACCGGTTTAACCGACCATGATACTTTTTTATTATTAGCTATCGAGACTTTGAAGAATTCATAATCTCCACCATTATCATTGACAGCATCTGCTAAAATTGTACCTGTCAGGTCACCGGTTGGGTATGAAGTGATTGGCCTTGCATCATCAAATGTGTCATCTGGCTCATAGTCATCATTTCCGTTATTCACCGGAGTCAATGTATAACTACCACTTGAGCAGTGGTCATTGATATACCCATCCCAACCCAGTACTTGCAGATAAAACACATTCTCCTTGGAAACAAAGGTGTATGAAAGATCTGCTCCTGCAGTACCAGCTCCTTTGGAATACAATTCTGACTTGTCGGCTCCGTAAATGCGAATTCTTACTTTTAAGTCTTCGGATACATTGGTTAAATTAAATGTATAGGAATTCCATGTGCCGGGTTTAGGATTCTCAAATTTATAATAATCATCTTCAGCTTTCGATACAATTACCCCGTTGTAGGAGTTCCCGAATGCAAGAGGTTTCGCCGTTTCAATAGTATGGTTTGGTGCATACTCATCGTTGGCATCCATATTGGAAACAGTAAAGGAGTAACTGCCACGTGATTGATGGTCATTTACATACCCGTCCCAACCACTAAGGCGAATATAAAAAGCAATCCCGGGTGTGGCAACCGTATAAATCAGACTCTGTCCTTTTGTTGTAGCGCCATGTGTTGCAAGGCTTTTGCCATCATTACCGTAAAGCTCCAGGTGAATAAATAAATCAGCAGATACATTGGTTACGCTAATCTGCACCTTATCATAAGTATTACTGCCATGTGAAGGCGTAATCTTATACCAATCATCATCTGTCACTTCACTAATCTTAGCGTTGTACTTAGTGTCCAGAGCAATCGCGTATGCTTCAGCCAGTTGATTGTTAGGCTCATACTCATCAGCTGTGGCTATAGGATCAATATCTTCAATAGCATCACAGGAAACCACAATAAATGGTAGTGCCAAAAATAAAATTGCCAATAATGACAACTGATTTTTGAACTTCTCAAGACAAGTGTTTCTTTGATTTTTCATGACAAAAAATTTAATTAAACAAATGTGAATTCATTATTATGATTTCTGGAAATACAATCAGGGTCAGTTTTTAGGAGACTTGAAGTTTCTTGAAGTAATATTTTTTTAAGTTCATACATATTCAACATGCCATTCACAGTTTGTTTACGATAGAGTTGTAAACAGCTGCGTGCTTAATACTTAACGCACAGATGTATGAAATTATTGTAGATTGTGGATGACGGCGCATTCTGCCGTTACAAAACCTGGTACGGGGCAGAGCTGCAAAAGCAGTAAAATTAGTTTTAATATGTAATACGTATTACAATCGTTTTCATTTTAGCACGATGCTGTAATATTCGTCATCATTAGCCCTGTATGTTAACATTAGCTGCCCACTGGCATTGGTTGTAAAAGCTAATTCGTTGCCCGACAGGTAATTACCAGTGCATTCTTCTATCTCATTATTGACAATTTTCCGGTCAGGTATGTTTACGAGCTGATAAAGTGTTTCAACCCTTCCCTCTCCAACCTCAGCCGGCATCGATATTACAATGGCCCATTTATTATTGGCTGATACTTCGATGATTTGTAAAACCGACAGTGAATCGTGATAAATTACTATACCCTGGTTTTGATCGTCATCTATTAAAATGCTGTTTTCGGCCTGGTTTGTATAAACATTTTTTATTGGTGTCAATGGAGTTGAGCTATTTAGTGTGCACTTTTCTCCGGTTAAGTAGAGTTCCGAGATACAGATGTCATCATATTTAGTCCCCGGCAATGATTCTAATATATCGATTTTTACAAAAAAACAGGAATCGAGTATGGGTGACTCAAAATATGACCGTGCCTGCCGATATACCTCCTTGCTGAATTCATTCAGTTCTTTTCGCGAAAAATCTAATTCAAATTTTTGAATACCAAAACTATCAGCCAAAGTTACAATTTGTTCGCGCGGGAATTTAAGCCCTTTGTATCCATCGGCAATTTCAGAAACATGTCCTTCGGGATGAACAGTTGCATAAACCGATAATCGTATTTTTTTGGGGCGGGCATTTTGATAAAACAGCGCCTGGCTCTTTCCGTATCCGGTAAAAATACCAACATATACCTTAGCGCCATGGGGCATCTTTAAATGCACACTTTCAGGGTTATTTTCTTTATATGAGCCACATACCCAGCAGGTTTTAATATCACCATCAAATATGTTTGATTCAGGGTATGGATCAATGGGCATATCTTCATAATCGTAATCACAGACTTTAAAATAAAAATCTTCCCATTCACTTTCCGATTGTGCCCATCCGTTACTTGCAAAACAAATAGTAATTACAATAAGGCAGGCTACTTTACAACAATGCTTTAATCTGTTCATAGGTATCTTTTGATTTCAGTTCGTACATGATCTTCTCAGACCCTTCAAGACTATTTTTATAATTATCCATTTTTTTGATTAACGACTCAATCTCAGCCTTACTCTTTCTTGCTATTATTTGCTCTACTACAGCCCGTCGGGTTTTGGCTGACGGATTTCGCAGGTAAATCGTTTCTTCAATATACTCCTCGTCAGATTTAGGAAATATTTCAGCGGGTTTCAGGTCCCAATCCGTCAAAGGAATTTTCTCAAGTTGATTATATAGCGAAGTCAGATCGCATTTTTCTGATTTGATGATAAGCTTATTGAACGCCGTGGAATCAACAACCTTATCGTTTTGGGTATACATATCAAATGCATAAGCCTGCTGATATCTTTCTTTCAATGATGTTATATACTGCAAGTTTTCGGGAGTTCGGGCTTGTTCTGTTTGCCAGTCCCAGCCCGGAACCGGTGACAGGAGGTAATAAACCATGGTATCAGTCAGTGCCAATGTTACATGCCACCCTGACCTATAAGTGCCCAGCCAGCTGGTTAAGTCATTAAAAGTAATCAGCTCATCGAGTAATTTGTTTTCGTAATCAAAAACATAAAGTCCAACATCCTCCAATAAATACAGGGATCTTCCCCCATCGGGGAAAGCGGCAATACCCTCTGCATTACGGTAGGCTCTTTTTGATGCTACAAAAGCCACTTTCGTATGTTTATCGTTCCAAACAGCGCCCCAATGGACTTCATAATCAATTGTCAAATAATTGGAATAGCACGATGTAAATAAAAATGCCATACTTACTGTGAGTATCGTAATAACAAATTTGGTTTTATAAGACAAATAACACTTTTCCATTGTGTTTATATCAATTCTGGCAGCTGACGTACGAAAGCCAGTTTCTTGTGACCCTTATTGCAGCAATGCTTCGGTGGTCACACTGTAGATTGTGTTATCCGCCTGCCACTTGCAGTGAATATTACTGCTGACTGACTTTTTACATTCAAACTACGCTACAAGTTAAACAAAATTCCTTTTGCAACCTTTCAGGATCATATAATTCATATTCTAATTACCTTATTTTTAGCAATATCAGTATTTTGGAAGAAATAGAGTGAAAGAAGAAGAGAGATTAATGCCTGAAAGGCAGGAGGTCACTGGTATGATTCAAGTACGCCTTACGGAGAAAGAATAAAAGAGGGTGCCCTTTTTAAGACACCCTTCTTTGGGTTTATTCCTCCTGGCAAGCCAGCACAGGGCAGGCTCTCTGTTGTCTTATCTTGTTCTTTCTATTGATGTTGATGTAATATTATTATCCTTGTCAATTACAATGTCATAATTATAACATTGGTCCATTTGAACCGTCTTCACATATTCCTTGCTGTCAACTGTAATTGTAAATGTAATCTCTCCCGGGGCATAGTTGCTATAAGGTGAAGCCGTACCTGGATCAACATTATTGATATTTACCGTGAAACCCCCGGATGTTTTAATCTGCACACTGGCTACACTGGTTCCATTATTAACAACCCTGGCACCGGGATCCTCTCCTTTACACCTTTTACAACTCTCCATGCCAACAATCATGCATACAGACAAGATAACCATCAATCCTAATTTTAATTTTTTCATCTTTTAAATTTTTGATTCATACTCTGTCACTTTATGTGACTAATTCCATTTTTCAAATGATTCTTCTCATCTGACTAACGAAGAATTCACAACAAAAGTTTCAATAACCAAATCATTTTTGGGGCGGGAAGTGTTATTTCTGTCTGGTTTTGAAATAGTTAGCGGTGGCTAGCGGAGCTTTTAAATGTGCTTGCAGATGTATTGACTTATTCAATTTTTGCCTGACTATTAATTTTATCTAATAACTGCTTTAAAGTTTTCGTTGATTTTTTATCCACATTGAATATTACTTGTTTAACTAACAAATATTTCCATTCGTAACCTGTCTGTTCTGATACTGCTTTGCACCAGCGCTCTATCGCTTTGTTC
>ERZ1026810.503-NODE-503-length-22342-cov-8.028044_pt1 | contig 22342 bp, 28 predicted proteins | sample MGYA00520872_ERZ1026810 | MGnify/ENA primary metagenome ERZ1026810 (study PRJEB33270, sample SAMEA104284477) | anaerobic digester metagenome | biome: Anaerobic digester microbiome; feature: mesophilic sludge digester; material: Anaerobic digester biomass | place... | reverse complement strand
CCTTGTCTCCCTTGATCCCCTGGACCGGGTCAAACACAAACCCGTTTTTGATCAGGTACTCGGTGGCGGTCATCACGCCACCCCCATCAGTTCGCCGAGCCGCTTGTTGACACGGGTCAGGAACTCGTAGTCACTCAGCATGCCTTCTGGCGGATCAACGACCTTCCGGGCATCGATCGGGACATTGTCCATCCGGTAACAGTTCCCGCCTGCCTCAATTGCGTTGATCGCGACAGGGACATGGAGTTTTGAGATCGCACTGGTCGGATTGATGTCAGGGACCACGGCAACCGATGGGATCTTTGCGATCTCCTTGACAGAGGATATCGGGAAGTGCGAGCCGGGATCCGAGGCGACCACGAGAATAGCATCCACTTCCCGGCGTCTGAGCAGGTCGTTTGATGTTGTCTCGCCAGGATTATATCGTGCAAAGCCCCGTGAGAGGTCGGTTGCAAACGGGTACCCGAACTGCCAGCCCATGACCTGGCCGGAGCCGGTGACATTGTAATGTCCCCGCATGGCGATGATCGCAAACTTGGTATATTCATTCATATCCTTCGTCACCATAATCGCAATGTCGATGTTATGGTGCTTCGACAGCGACTGGGTGACGCCCATACCGAAGAAGATGACACCGAAGCGTCCGTTCTTCATAATCTCAACGGCTTCGTAAATCTTCTCTTTAGGAATGCCCGCCACCATATTAGGCAATTCCTCACCGCGGATTGCAACTCTGAAGGCTGAAAGGAGCTCATAATCCCGCCCCTGCTCGATCTGGAGCCCGACATCGGCCAGCCTCATGGTGTCGGTATTACGTGGGTCAACAACGATCATCTTACGCCCCTTGTGTCCCTTCCCGGTGAAGAATCCTCTTGGAAAGATCGAGTATCGCGACATGTGGCGCGGGTGAGCATGCGCAGGATTGCAGCCCCAGAAGATGACCACATCGGCCCGGTTCTTGATCTCACCAAGTGTACAACTCGGGATCCCGACGTCCTGAATCGCGATCAGGGACGGGCCATGGCAGACCGTCGCGGTGTTGTCCACAACACCTCCCACTCTCTCTGCAATCTCATGTCCGACCGATTGTGCTTCGCAGTTGGTATTGGACCAGCCATACATCAGGGGCTTTTTTGCCCTGGCGAGCATCTGTGCAGTGTATTCAATAGCGTCATCGTAAGAGACCTCGCTGTACGAACCATCTTCCTGCTGCATCCGGGGGCGTTTCACCCGGTCTTTGGCTGCGGTGTGAAGGAACTTTGCTGCACCGACCGCACAAGCATTGTACACCTCAACAACGGTCTTCCCGTCATCAGAGATCTCTACTTCGAGATCATCACACAGAACCCCACAGAAGGGACAGACCACATCACTTACCATCTTGGTCATCGGGTATTCACATCCTGCATGCAGAGTGCAGCACTGTGCGGGAATATCCGGACCGTACCGGTGCCGCACCCCGAACACATGTTCTATAGTATACGAACATTTTGTGTTATACGAACTAAATTAATATATACTTTTTGATCCTTATGATGTATAAGAAGGGCCTGCTATGACGGATCACGACTTCCTTATCCCTGCGAAGTTCCCTTACGTAGGTCTCTATTCCACCGCGAAGGGGATCAGTGCGGTAGGAAGTCCCGTAAAAGTGAAGATTCTGGAACTGCTCTCCAGGCAGGAGATGGCATTTGACAAACTCGTTGAGAATTCAGGGCGGGCAAAGTCAACCATCTCAATACATCTCAAGGATCTTGCAGAAGCAGGGATTATCGATGCAAAGCCAGATCCTGAAGACGGCCGGAAAAAAATCTTTTATCTGCATTCCCTCTTTCTGGGGGGGGTAGATTCAAAAGAGCGTGGCCGTTTTGATATCGAGCGTTATATCAAAAAAGAGCTCCCCTGCAACGGCAATCCCGCAACGCTCTACCGGTTTATTCTCACTACAATCCGGCTGAACCTTATGGACCAGGGAATGGGCATTAATCCAGTACTCTATCGTGCAGGCTCAAGAGCAGGAGAGAGCCTTTACCAATGTGTGGAGGGTAGTAGTATCGATGGTATTGTTCACCGGATGGGAAAGTACTGGGTGAATAATGGATTGGGAAAGATTGAGCTGGAACGGAAGAATCCACTGACACTGAATATCCGGGATTGCTTTGAGTGCATTGATCTCCCAATCAAAGGAAAGCCGGTTTGTGCGTTCGAATCTGGTGTACTCTCTTCCATTTTCTCGGCATATTATGCACAGCGGATGAGAGCGATTGAGACCCGCTGTTATGCGATGGGGAGCAATCTCTGCCGGTTTGAACTGACTGAGTATCCCGGGCAGATGACAATAGATGCCTCCTGAGGAGGCGGAACGGCATTAACTCATTTTCTGCATCAGGGCGGGGGATAGTAACCATACCAGGTCGCCACAGGGTTCCAGGTCGGGAATAAAATTCACAATTTTTACCAGTCCTCCTTTTTTGACCACAATGCGGGCATCAACCGACCCTGAAATAATCACGCTTATCAAGTTACTTAAAGAAGGTTCATGCCCGACAAGAAGGAGCGACGGGAAAGATCCCTCTTTTCGAATGCGGTTAAGCAGAAGATCACATTCCATTCCCGGGGACAGTTCTTCCCATATCACCGGACCATCAGAATCCGGATAACCTTCAGCAACAATTGCAGCTGTTTCATATGCCCTTATAAGCGGGCTTGTTGCGATATAATCAAAGATGCAACCTTGAGACCGGATCCATCTTGCTATGCTCTGGATTTCTGATCTACCTCGTCCTGTGAGCGGCCTCCCCTCATCAGTTCCCCCAACTGGAACTGTCTTTTCAGCTTTACCATGCCGCAGGAGATATAGATCCATTACAGAGTGATATTGTAGGCACGACTTATGGCTTTTCCCCAAAAAAGTACACCCGGGACAATTCCGGTTCGATCGAAGGGTCAAAGGGGTATTCATGTTCCTTGCTACATTTTTCAGTATGTTCAGACAGACCAATCGGATAAAGCGAATTATCATTAATGTGAAAAAGCGGTGTTTTCATTTCTGGCTGTTCAGCAGGATACTTATCACTTTCTCCCTGCGCCCGGCAGTTTTTTTAAAATCTGTTCCCGATGACTGACAGATGCATTCAGCCAAAGGGGAATATCTCAAGAAACTTACGGAAATGCATCCCATGCCTTCTGTCGGGATCGGAAAGACGCTTGAAGGTACTTCTCCTCCCTCAGTTTTTATCGGGAGCTGGAACTATCCCAAGGTCTATGCAGGTCCTATGATAAGTCCTGCCCATGGGGACATCAGGATCATGGACACGCCGGAATCCTGGATCCCGGATGGCCTCTCCCAGGATGAGATTATCAGGTACCGTATGAGTCTGGTGAGGGGAAAGCGATTATGGGATGTGAGGGATCTTTCAGGGCGTTTTGCTGAGCAGTTGAGAGATATTGCCCTCTCATCGATATCACTTGAGAGTGAGGTGGTTTTTTCCGATACCCCGAAAGGAGGTTTTGCAGGTGAGCAGCATACCCCCTTTGGCCCCAGTGGGTATCTTGACAGTCTGGAGACCAGTTCTGCAGGCTGGATACGTGGCCTCGAAAAGGTCTATGACGACACGGATCTCACTGCCAGAGATGCAATGGTTCATCTGCATGCAGAAGGATTCGCCCCATCCCTGGTGCAGAAAGCATTGTCAGCCGGCGTAATGGGAAGAAAAAGAGACCGGAGACTTGTCCCGACACGATGGGCAATCACCGCCTTCGATACAATAATCGGAAACCACCTCCTTTCAGCAGTACGGAATTGTGAAGTAATCGATGCATTTCATGTGCATGAGTTTTCAAGCCTTCACAATCATTATGCGGTGATCCTCCTGCCTGTCCCCTGGGAATTTGAATGGATCGAGGCGTTTCTTCATGTAAATGGCGATGAAGAGGCGATATTTTCTGATTATGAAGGGAACGGAGGAAAAAGAGAGTATTCCTGTGTCGGAGGGTGCTATTATTCCAGCAAAATGGCAGTTCTTGAGGCGCTCAGCAGAGAGAGAAAGCAGGCGGGTGTGATTATCCTCCGCGAAGCCCGAAAAGGGTATATTCCCATGGGAGTCTTCAATGTAAGGGAGAATGTCCGGCATGCGATGACCGGAAAACCTCTTGCTTTTGATGATCTCCGGTCTGCCCTGAATCACCTCTCGCACTCATTTCAACTACCGGTCCCCCGGTTCATCAAGGAGAGCACGGTTCTTGTCAGATCCTTGAAAGAGCGACAGATGCGATTGTCGGATTTTAATCCGGAGGCTGAAACGACTCGGGGAGCTACTCCAACGGGATGAGAAATACGCTTCACTTGGATCGCTGTTGACTAAAGCTTCCCGTTACCGGAAAGCATCATGCGAGGGGCCGGATTCGAACCGGCGAACTCCTGCGAGAACGGACCCTAAATCCGTCGCCTTTGACCTGGCTCGGCAACCCTCGCACCCATGGGTAAGGTACTATACTCTTCTGATCGTTTATTAGCTATCCTTGAAGGCAGGAGTGTTTCGGAACGTGAGAGACAAGTCGGGTATTGTGACTATTCATATTGTACGATTTCATTTCACTGGTAAAAAACATCTTTGCGTATTTTTCTGAACAAGAGGTTTTTTTGCGTAGTAGTTTCTCTTTAATTCCATGCACGATCAAGAGAAATCAGGTATTTTTATCTGATCCATAAGTTCCTATCGCAGAATTATTATTCTGCGCAAATATTATAAACAAGGAGATTGAATAGAAATATGCCATATATGAGGGCCTGGGAGCTGTGCAGTACCGGGTTTATTACCTTGTCTACAGCACCAGCAAGGTATGGCATGTTCAGCATCCTGGAATACCGGATATATTCATGACAGGCAGAAGGATCACATCCCCACATGGGCTTGGAACATATCGCGGCTCTTCGCCACCTTGCAGCCTGCGATTATTCAATGGTGATTATTCCCTCCTACGAGCGAATCAGCCTGTCACACTGAGCAAAAAGGAACGCTGGCATGACCCCATCATACCCGGTAACCGGCCTTTATTCTATCATATATGGTACCCTTTTCTGCTTTTTAACAAAGCATAAGGGTGAAGGGTATACTCAATGCCGGATCTGCAACGGCATGGACCATTCAATGGCCAGATACCTCCTAAACCCCTTCCCTTTAGCCCTCATTTCACATACAATTCCTCTCTGAAATTCTCGTGCTGAGTCTCTTTTGCAATGTAATGTTTCAACAACTTCTTTCGGAAAGGTATGGAATTTTCTTACATCCGCTTTTTTTAGAGCGAAGTATAATGCTGTTGGATCACGACACACTCTAACTATCAATGAAGCGCCTCGGTCATCTGGCGATTATTGCGCATGATATGGGGCTTATCTTTGAGTTCCTTGCCCTCATCACCCTAGTCCCTATTATTGTCCTGATCCTGTTCAGGGAATGGGAAATGATTATCCCGATGGGGGCGGTCCCCTTTATTTTCATTGTAACCGGCCTCCTTATCTCGAGAGTTCCGAAAAAAGCATACACTCCCTCTCTCTCAGTTGCCCTCGTTGCCGTCGCTCTTACCTGGCTCGCCATCGCAGCTGTTGGGGCGGTCCCTTTCGTTCTTGCCCTTGATCTCTCCTGGACGGATAGTATCTTCGAATCTATGTCAGGCTGGACAGGCACAGGATTTACCATGATGACATCACTCGACACAATGCCAAAAACCCTGATCTTCTGGCGTTCATTTATGCAATGGGTAGGTGGGATTGGTGTGATTGCATTTGGCATTGCCATGCTATCCCGATCAGGGCTCACACAGATCCAACTCTATCGCTCGGAGGGTCGCTCAGAAGAGCTGATGCCCAGTGTCGTCTCTACCGGAAGAAGGATGTGGGCAATCTACGTGTTTCTTACCGTTGTTTTTACAGGGATGGTTCTTCTCTCCGGAATCCCCCTCTGGGATGCCATAAATCTGGTGATGGTTTCACTGGCGACAGGAGGTTTTGCCCCCCACGATGCAGGTATGTTTTACTATAATAATCCCCTGCTTGAAGCACTCCTCATCCCCGTCATGCTCGCCGGGGCGCTCCCGTTCAAACTGTATTTCCTGATCTACCGGGGAAAATTCCGGATGTTTTTCAGGGACTCCGTAGTCCGCCTGATCCTCGCCCTCTCTCTCATTGGATCGCTCATTGTATCCCTGGACCTCTTCCTCTTCAGCAATCTGCCCGTCTCAGAAGCGATCAGAGTAGGAACATTCTGCACGATATCCGGGTATACCTGCACCGGACTTCAAAATTCGCTCCTCCACTGGGTTCCTCTCCCTCTCATTGTAATCACCCTCCTTATGATGATTGGCGGAGCAGCGGGGAGTACTTCGGGAGGGATAAAGACCAACAGGGTCATCCTTGGCTATGAAGGGCTTGTCTGGTGGTTCAAGCGACTCTTTGTCAGGGGAAGTGTCATTGTTCCCTTCAAACATGAAGGACGGAATATCCCAACAAGGATATCCGAAGTGGAACTCTCCAAGAATATGCTGATCATCATCCTCTATGTTCTGACAATTTTCATCGCAACTATTGTGGCATTCCACCTGGCATCTACCAGTTTCAGTGTATATCAGGTCGTATTTGAGCTGGTGTCTGCGGCAAGCAATGTAGGCCTGGGGCTTGGGTATATCACTGCTGCAAGCCCCATGAGTGTAAAATGGCTTTTTATCTTTGTTATGTGGATCGGCAGGCTTGAGATCATCCCGGTGTTCATCCTTCTCATGGGGATTGTCCGGGGATTTGAAGCCAGGTAAATGGATTCCGGGTTAACAATCAGCCGCATTAAAATTACCATATTTTACCGATTATAACAGCCATTTTGGTCAAATACAAACCTTTATTGAGAAAACACCGCTACCTGTCTACACTGGAGATTGGAAGATGCCGGCAGACCCATTGCATATTCTGATCGCCGCTTTGGTGTGCTGGCTAAACTTCGTAACAATCGATATTCTCTTCAAACTCCCCGAACGGGGTGGAGTCAGCGGGGCAGAGGAGATAGGCAGGCATATAGAGAAGGGAGGAGGTGCCCTTCATGGGGGGTACATGATGGGAAACATCGTGTCATCCCCTGATGCATCGGCAGGGACCCTTCTTGCCTCCTGTGGTGTTTATGCAGCCGGAATCCCGGGAGGCCTCCTCGCGGCACTCCTTGTGTATATCGGAAACCGGATATGCCATGATCCGGGATATGCCGGGACCACGGGATGTATCACCGCAACCTTAATCGTCTATGGTTTCACCCTCATCGGGTTCTCGGCTGCCGATTTCATCATCGGGATGGTGATAGCCATTCTCACGATCCAGGGCATCTCTCATGTGCATGCAAGCCGTCTCCTCTCCACTCTCTGGAGGTGGAGGGAAGGATGAACAGTACCGAGATCGCCCTTGCTGTCTGTGGAATCATCGCCCTGTATGCTGCATTCCGGGTCATGCTCGAGAAGGATACGATGAAGAAGCTGCCGTTCCTGAATGTCATCTCCTTCGCGATATCAGGCTCAATCGTCCTCCTCGTTCCTCATCCTCTTGCGATCGTTGCAGCAGCGGCATATTTTGTGGGATCCACACTTGAATCGAACGCAATTGCAAGCACATTTGCCGGAGGTCCCAGGAATGAATGAGATACTCATGCTCATGTTCGGGGCGATGGTTATCCTCGGGACCCTTGCCACCGTCATATCCCGGGATCTGTTTGATAAATTGATCTCCTTGGGAATCATTGTAGCCGGGATCATGCCGTTCCTCGCAGACCGTGGGCTGCTGGACGTACTCACGGCAACTGCGCTGATAGCCCCGCTATCAACGTTGTTTATCCTAATGGCAGTCAGGAGGAAGGCGGATTGAACCCCGAATTTGTCCTTGGATTGACCCTGATTCTCATTGGAACCGTTGCATCTGCATTCCCTCGCCCAAAGACCTATCTGGTCCAGCTTATCAACCTGGAGATACCTGCGTGGGGCCTCCTTCTTGTGATGCTCTCATACAACGAGGCCCTCGCCCTCCTTACCTTTGGAGGAGTATCTGCCCTCTCGACATTTATCTACGTCAGGGTGATCCAGAAACAGGAGGGAACATGATCATCCAGCGGATCTCGCGGATCATCTCGAATTATGAAATGATTATGCCGATCTTTGCAGGAGCAGTGACACTCCTGTTTGTTGTTGCAATATTCTCCCTTCCCCTCCCCTATTACGAAGAGCAGCTATATCCCAAGACCTATGATCCCACAAGCCCTCTCAATCCATATGACCGGGGAGGACCTCCGTTTATTCAAATTGATATTAAGGAACAGTATCCTGAAAACTCCCCTATGGCTGGCTACGTAACTAGCTATTTAACCCCGTTTTCCTGGTATATGGCAAATACCACCTTGTATCTGGGAACGACGATCGTTGCACACCCTGGGGGAATCCTCGATGAGATCCTCTACAATACACGGGGGCTCGATACGGTGGTCGAACCGACCATACTGTTCATAGCATTTGCGATCGCTTCGTATCTTTACCGGAAGGGATGAGCATGTGGCAGGAGTATTCGATCGGGTTGCTGCTGGTTTTTATCGCCGCGGCTATCGCCTTTTTTGCGCTTGTCATTGAGAAGGATGACTTGCACCGGCTACTCCTCCTGGATCTGGTGGAAGTCCCCTCCCTTGGGATCATCGCCCTCCTTGGTACTGATCTGGCTGAAGCCCTGATCCTCCCGGGATTAGTGGTCGGAATCGCTGAGCTCCTGGCCCTTTCCCAGATCTACGTTACCAAGGAAGGATTAAGGGAAAGGAAAGTCCAGGGGCTGAAGATCGAGGTAATTCAGGCAGACGCACCCCTCATCATATCCGTCCTTCTCATCTGTTACGGGGTAATACTGTCAGGTTTTACTGGTGGTGGCGTTGCAGGACTTGGCGTGGTCTTTTACTTTATGGCAAGAGGACACCGGGAACATTTCGAACTCCTGGAGATGGCAAGTGGGATATCCTGGGCTATCTGGATCTTTGCTTTCTTTGTCTTCATGTTCATCCCGGAGTACTGGCTCCTGGCACTCTTCATGGCAGCCATTGGGATCCTCCTGAAGGTGATAGTAAAGATGTCCCTTGTCGGGACGATGTGGGGTGATGGGAATGGATAACCCCGGAGGGATCCCATATTTCATCCTTGAGTTCGGCGATGAACTGGTATACTTCAGCCCATATACCGTTTCCCTGTTCATCCTGGCTCTGGTATTCACCCTTTTCGCTGTGATTGCGAAGCCTGAGCGCCAGGTGGACATAGTCTTTGGGGGTGACGCGTTCTATGCAAAGGAGACCTCCCTTGCGGAGCTCAAATTCCGGAGGTTCATGGCAATTGCGTGTGGCTTTGCCTCCATGGGTGCGATGGTGACAGGGGACCTCTTCAATTTCACCCTTTTTATCTCTCTGGTAGGCATCTGTAACGTCGGTATTGTCGCAGCAGTGAAGAACCGCCATGTCCAGAATGCCGCATACCAGTATGGGATTGTTGCCCTCTCTGCCACCGTCCCGCTTTTTGGTGCAGCGGCTCTCATCGCAGCAACAACCGGGACTCTCTCGATGGTTGAGCTCTGGAGCAACGCATCCCTGGCTGTTCCCCTTGTGGTGAAAGCACTTCTCGTTCTGGGGGTGATGGGAGAGGGCATGGCGCCGTTTTATGCAGCCAAAGCAGAGATGTTCAGGGCTCCCGGTGCACCGTACGTGATCATGTGTTCCCTCTCATCCCTGTTGATATTTTTAAGGGTAATCGAAGTTGTGCTGGTGATCTGATGACAAAGAAGAAGGACATTCTTCGTGCTCTGGGGCTTCTCACCGGGGCAATCATGCTCGTCGGTCTGATCCTGCAACAAGGCGGAATACTCCCTCTCGCGGGATACGAAGCGGTCCTTGTCGTATGCTTTCCGATCTTTGTGATTTGTGTGTTTCTCTGGTGGATGGCGCGTGAACACGGGGAGGATATTCCGTTCATAGGATACTGACATGATAGGCTACCTTCTCTTCGCGGTAACATTCGGCCTCCTTCTGCTTGGAATCCACCGGAAGGCGATTGCACGAATCCAGCGACGTCCCGGCCCGCCCGTCTGGCAGGAGATACTCCATATGCTAAAATTTTCCTTTAAGAGTACCTGGATCCCCGCGACTGCCAGCGATACGCTGTTCGTAGGTGTGGTGCTTGTTGCAATCGGCATCTGGAGCGCTGCCCTGTTTGTCCTGCTTGCAGGGGGAAGCATCCTGATCATCTTTGGGATTTATATGCTTCACAAGATCGTGGAGCATGGATTCGGGCTCTCTTCCGGTTCCCCGTATGGAAAATTCGGCGGGGTGAGATCGGTGATATCGGCAGCATCCGAGATACCTCTTTTCGTCAGTGTTGCTGTGGTGGTATTGTATACCCAGTCGCTCGACATCTCGTCGATAATCCAGTATCAGAATGTCCATGGCCCCCTCCTGTTTATCGTTCCGCTTGCCGCGGTCGCAATGTATCTTGTAATCCTCTCGAAAATGCCATTCGGACCGTTCTCAATCGTTGAGAGCAAAGAGCTCGTCAGCGGCTACAAGACCGAACACTTCGGAGTTTGGAGAGCAGGTCTTCAAGTCAGCAACGGTCTGAAGACCTATGTCCTCCTGTTTCTGTTCATAACGGTGTTTATGGGGGGCATCCCTCTCTGGTGGACACTCGCCGGCATGGTGGTCCTCACCCTCTCTCTCTCCTTTGTTTGTGCACTGAGTCCCATGCTCTCACCGTTCGATAGCGTCACCGTCCAGATGGTGATCACCGGGATCATGGTGGTCTATGCCGCAGTTCTCGGGGTGTTTGCATGATCCGGGAGATTCTTCTTGGAGCAGGTATCACCTATCTGGTAATCCTGGTAATACAGATAGGCAAGAGACCTTCTACCGCACTTGGAGCACTTGCTGCAGCGAGTCTCATTTTGATAGCAACGGGGTGTTACTGGTACAGCCGACACGAGAGTGTTCATAAATGGGAGATCGTCATGCTCTGGGCTGCGATCCTCCTGTTCGTGATCTACGGAATCATGAAATTTCTGGGTGTGCTATGACCGGGTATCTCTACGAAAAGGATCTCTCGGCTATGAAATATGCAATACTGACCAGCACACGGCATGACCAGGTGGTACGGTCGATTGCAGCGGAACTGAATATTCGTCAGATCAAGCTCCGCAAATGGATGATGGATCATTTCGATATGATGCTTCTTGAGAACCTTCCTGCCCGGTATGACCAGGGGCGGATGGCAAAGGAAATGGAACCCCCTCTCGAAAAAGAAATCGGTGCCGCCCTCTATACCCGGGCGGTGCCACTTCTGAGCGACGGCGAGATGGAGCGGATAAAAAAGGAGGTATATGCCCTGGTGAAGGAAGGGAGACCTGAACATGATGCTGTTCTGGCTGGACGGGAGATGATCAGGGACGTGATTCTTCAATGAGCCTCCTCCAATCGGTGAAGAACCTGGTCCGCTCACGATCCATCCATGTGGCCTATGTTGATGTCGGGTCCTGCAACGGTTGTGACATCGAGGTACTGGCATGCCTCTCTCCCCGGTATGATATCGAACAGTATGGCATCTACGTCCATAACAATCCGAGGGAGGCAGACATCCTGCTTGTCATTGGTGCCTACACCCCGGGATGGGAAGATAAGTTATACACTCTCTGGGAGAAAATACCCGACCCAAAGGCTGCCATTGCTATCGGCAACTGCCCCATATCAGGGTGCCTGTTCAACCGTCCGCATAGTTTGGTTGATCCCCCGGTTTCGAAGCACATCCCGATCGCAGCAGAAGTACCTGGATGTCCTCCAAGGCCCACCGAGATACTCTCTGCAGTGCTCTCGTTAGCACCGCTGGTGTTCAAAGACTACGAGGTGGCTAAGCGATGAAGCGGACAGTCGATGTATCAATCCCGATCGGGCCGATTCATCCCTGTTTCAAGGAACCGGCACGGGTAAAATGCGAGACGAAAGGCGAGTTTGTTCTCTCAGCAGAGGTGGAACTCGGGTACATGAAAAAGGGGATAGAGCGGATTATGCGGGGGAGACCCTGGCAGGAGGTCATGTTCCTCGCCGAACGGGTCTGCGGTATCTGCTCCGTGATCCACAACATGGTCTTCATCGAGGCGCTCGAGCAGATCAGTGCAATCTTTGTGCCGGAGCGGGCAGCCCTTCTCCGTGTTATCGTCAACGAGCTGGACCGGATGCAGAGCCATATCCTTGCCAATTTTTCGTACTGCTATACCATCGAGCATGAAACCCTGGGAATGTATCTCCTTGATGTCCGCGAGCATGTGATGGACGAGCTCGAAAGGATAACCGGTGCCCGGGTCACATGCGCCTACATTGTGCCTGGGGGAGTTCGGTTCGATCTCTGTCATAAGGATACGCTCCATCTGAGGGCCAACCTGGCAGCGATCGAAGGTGAAGTGGTCCGGTACATGCACATGTTCGAGAGCGGCCCCCTGATTGCCCTCCGGAGCAGGAGTATCGGGGTGTTGACTCGGGAGGCAGCCCTCGAGGCATGTGCAGTCGGGCCAACTGCCCGGGCAAGCGGGATGCCCGAGATTGACCGGCGTTTACGACATCCTACCTATCAGAAACTCGGATTTACTCCCGTATCCCGGACTGAAGGGGATAATTACGCCAGGATCATGGTCCGGTTCCAGGAGGTGCTGGAGAGTATAGCGATAATCCGGAGATGCCTTGACATGCTTCCGGAAGGCCCAATCCGCGGGGGAGGGATTCCTGGCGCAGGGGAGATAGCGTATTCAGGGGAGGCTCCCCGCGGGGAACTCTCCTACTTTATAAAGACGGATGCGGCAGGAAGGGTGCTTGATATCGCGATCCAGACCCCCTCCATCATGAACATCGAAGCATGTTGCCATTACATGCTGAAAGGGGTTGCCTCACTCGCGGATGTCCCATCGACCTTTGTGAGTGCAGATCCATGTATCGCTTGCACGGAGCGGTGATATGCCACTCCCCATACTTCCTTATCTCTGTGAAATTGTCCGGCTGGAATGGGTCCGAAAATTTTTCTTTGTAAAAACAGCGCCTCTGGTCACGCCTTCTCACTTCAGGGGATTTCCGGAACTCACCGGCAAGACCTGTACCCATGCGCTGTTCTGTATGATGGCCTGCCCTGCACCCGGGGCAATCGATGTGATCAAAACAACGGAGGGATGGGAACCGAGAATTCACAAGGGTCATTGCATCAGGTGCGGCCTCTGTGTGGAAGCATGCCCAAACGGGGTCCTGACAAGCGGTCGGATCCTCGAATCCATGTTTTATGACCATACCCGCCTCTCGTTCTCCTTTCGAATTGATGTCGATACCAACCTCTGCATGGGATGCGGGAATTGTGCCGTAGCATGTCCTGTGAACAAGTTGATTGACGCCCAGATGGCTTATGGCGGCCGTGCCTCCACCGATCAGCTCCTGCTCAAGGTAAGCGAGGGAAAGTGCCATGCCCTTCATCCGGAACTCTGTACCGGGTGCAAGACCTGTGAAAACCATTGTCCGAATGAGGCGATCCGGGTCTCCCGACTCCTTGAAGCGGTCCAGGTAGATGAGGAGGAGATATGAAGTTCCTTCTGAATACGGGGCGGACCATCAGGCAGGGTTCTTATGTTGAACGGAAGAACTCGGTGGCATATCAGGAGGAGGCAACCTCACTTTGCATGAACCCAGTGGACATGATGAACCTGGAACTGGAAGAAGGATCGCAGGTAGTGGTAGAGAGTGAACAGGGTAGTGTGGTAATGAAAGTCCATCCCGCATCATGGATCACGCAAGGCGAGGTTTTTGTTTGTCTCGGGCCGTATGCCAACTATCTCGTGAACCCTGAAACCCATGGAACGGGGATGCCCGATTTCAAGGGAACGATGGTAACCATTACTCCTACCTCTGCACCACTGGTGACTGTCGCTGAACTGATGGAACGATGCGGAGGGGTCCGATATGAAGATTGAAGATGTCGTCTGCCCGTTCTGCGGCTGCCTCTGTGACGACCTTGTCGTGGAAGTTGAAGGAACTCGCGTTGTCAGTGTCGAGAACGGATGTACCCTGGCAAATGAGAAATTAATGGGTGATCACCGGTTAAAAACCCCTATCCGCAGGGGAGGAAAGGGATGGAAAGAGACAACGTACGATGAGGCCATCAGGGAGACCGCCGAGATTCTCTGCGATGCCGATCGCCCTCTTCTCTATGGATGGAGCGGGACACACGGTGAAGCCCAGAGCATCGGGATCCACCTTGCCGAGATTCTCGGAGCTTTGGTGGACAATACCTCGACAGTGTGCCATGGACCATCGATCCTTGCCATCCAGGAGGTCGGACACCCCGGCTGTACCCTCGGGCAGGTCAAGAACCGGGCTGATGTTATCATATACTGGGGAACAAATCCAATCGATGCGCACCCAAGGCACATGAGCAGGTATACAACCTTCGCCGATGGATTCTTTTTAAAAGAAGCATTCCGGGACCGGAAGCTCATTGTAGTCGATGTAAGGAAGAGCGAATCTGCCAACATCGCCGATGAATATATCAGAATTCAGCCTGGAGGAGATTATGCGGTCCTCTCCGCCCTTCGGGCAATAGTCCAGGGAAAACGGGGTATCATCCCTTCCTCAGTTTCAGGGGTATCACGGGAGCAACTGTTCCGTGTTGCAGATCTCCTCCTCTCAGCAAAATTCGGTGCAATCTTCTTTGGTCTTGGCCTCACCATGTCGAGGGGAAAGAGCAAGAATATCAGGAATGCAATCGAACTCACGGAAGAGCTGAACCGTCACACGAAGTACATCATCTCTCCCATGCGGGGGCACTGGAACGTATACGGATCAAATGAAGTATTTACCTGGATTACCGGGTATCCGTATGCCGTTGACTTTGCACGGGGCATTGCCTTTTACAACCCTGGAGAGACGACGAGCGTTGACGTTCTCAGTCGGAAGGAATGTGATGCATGTCTTGTGGTAGCGAGTGATCCCGGTGCGCATTTCCCAAAAGCATGTGCCGAACACCTTGCGGAGATCCCGACCGTCCAGATCGACCCGCATGTCAATGCAACCACCCACCTTTCCCGTATCCAGATCCCAGTTGCGGTTACGGGCATCGATGCAGAAGGGACTGCATACCGCATGGATGGCGTACCGATACGAACCCGTATGCTGTTCAAAGGAACGTATCCCAGTGATACCGATGTACTCAATCAATTATACGCCGTTGTAAAGGAGATAAAAGGACCATGAGCGAGTTCTTAATCAGGAATGCGTTTGTCATCGACCCCCTTTCCGGGATAAAAGGGGAGATCATGGACATCCCGATCCGCAATGGGAGGATTGCCGAGGACGTTGGGAGCAGTGCGGAAGTGATCGATGCGGATCGCTGCCTCACGCTTCCCGGGGGCATCGATTCGCATTCCCATGTCTGCGGAACGAAGGTCAATTTCGGACGGTACATGAGCCCTGAAGATATGCGGGCAGGCAGAACCTCACGAAAGGGCGTGATGCATGTCACCTCCGGCTACAGTGTACCAACGACATTCGGCAACTCGTACCGGTACAGTGTCATGGGATATACGACCGTGCTGGAAGGGGCTATGGCACCCCTTGAAGCACGGCATACCCATGAAGAATTCACCGCTACCCCCCACCAGGACATGCTTGCCAATACCCTTTTTGATGGAAACTGGTCGATAATGGAGGCAGTGCGGGAGAAGGATGTAAAACGTGCAGCGGCGGTCGTGGCCTGGACACTTTCAGCGGTCAAAGGGTTTGCGATCAAACTGACCAATCCTGGTGGAACCGAGGCATGGGGATGGGGCGAGGATGTCCACAGCATACGGGACCAGGTGCCCCATTTCGGAGTGACGCCGGCTGAAATTATCGGGACGATGATAAAGGCGAACGAACTGCTCAATCTCCCCCACTCGGTTCACCTCCACTGCAACGCCCTTGGGGTACCGGGTAATTACAGAACAACGCTCGACACCATCGGACTCGTGCCTGATCTGAATGACAAGCGCCAGAGTCTCTACCTGACCCACGTTCAATTCCACTCGTATGGCGGTTCGACGTGGAAGGATATCAGCTCGAAATCAGAGGATATCGCCCGGGCAGTGAACAACAAACCAGAGGTCGCAATCGACATGGGCCAGATCATGTTTGGGAGGACGACGACCATGACTGCAGACGGGCCGATGGAGTTCAAGCTGTACATGCTGCACCACAACAAGTGGAGCAACCATGATGTGGAGCTCGAGACCGGATCGGGGATCATCCCCGTCTACTATTCCCGCAAGAGCCTTGTGAACTGTGTCATGTGGGCGATCGGGCTTGAGCTGGCTCTTCTGGTGAAAGATCCATGGAGGTGCCTACTCTCGACCGATAATCCCAACGGTGCACCGTTTGTCAAATATCCGGAGATCATTGCACTCCTTATGAGCAGGCGGTTCAGGGAGAACGAGATGGCGCTTCTTGATCCGAGAACCGCCCATTACGTACCCCTGCCTGCTATTGACAGGGAACTCGACTGGTACGACATTGCTGTCATGACGAGGGCCGGCCAGGCACGAGCTCTTGGCATAACCGGCATCGGCAAGGGGAATCTTGCCCCCGGTGCCGAGGCTGATATTGCCATTTATCCATTAAAACCGGAGTCTTTGGATCCCTCTGCCGAATACCAGCAGGTGATGGCCGGATTCGGAAAGACCCGGTATACCATCAAGAGAGGTCGGGTGGTGGCAAGGGATGGGGACGTTGTCGTTGAGGGGGCAAACAGCACGATCTGGACGAAAGCAACCGTTCCTCCCGAATATGATCTCTCAGTCGATCCCGAATTTGTGAAAAAGTTTGAGCAGTATTACACAGTCAGGATGAGCAACTACCCGGTCCAGGACGTATATCTTCCCCGGGGGGTCTGTATTCCGACTGAGGCATCACAATGAGGGTAATTCTCAGGACGAAACCGAGGAAAAAACCCTTCATCCCTATCGAGGCGGAGGCTATCATTCCGCAGAATTTCCTCCGTAAAAATGACATCCATGTGTACGAAGGGAACAAGGAACGGAACCTGGAAGAACTGTTTTATATCACCACTGAGGGACCTGCCGTCTCTCCGGACCAGGTTGAGATAGTCCTTTCAGGGGAGACCGGGATTATCAAACGGGTCGGAGAGTACATGAACGCAGGACGCATCATCGTTGAGGGAGACATCGGGATGCACTGCGGGAATTTCATGAGTGCAGGCGAGATAATCATCAAAGGGAATGCCGGTGCCTGGCTCGGCCGGGAGATGCGGGGAGGAATCATCCATTGTGAAGGGAATGCAGGCCACTACTGTGCCGCGGGATACCGCGGAGAGAAAAGGGGTGTGCGAGGCGGCCTTGTCGAAGTGATGGGTAATGCAGGAGATTTCACGGCAGAGTATCTGAGTGGAGGTGAAATCAGGGTCCAGGGCGACTGCGGCGATCTCCCCGGGGTCGAGATGCGTGGGGGAACCCTTATAATCGGGGGCAGCTGCCACAGGCCGTGTGGGAACATGACGGGAGGAACCTGCATGATCTTTGGGCGTGTGTATGATATGCTCCCGACCTTCAGGAATACTGGTAGTGAAGAGAGGGAATATGGAGGCCAGCGCTGCCAGATGATGCTTTACAAGGGGGATGCCGCCAACCGAGGGAAGGGGACTCTCCTGGTCAAAAAAACTGAACAGGTTGGATTGAGCCCAAAAAAGGAATAATCCGCTGCACTTACTTATTCTTCAACAACATCTTCAGACTGGCAGGAGGGGCACATCGGCCGCTTCCCTACCCCCTTGAATCTCTCTCCACACTCTTTGCATCGGTAATTCTTCCCCTTCACTCGCTCAGGGGGAATTTCCATATCGACAGGTCCACCAACGGTGCACATTACCTCTCACCTCATAGGATGCATCAGTTCAACTGCGTAATAAGGTTATGCTATACCCCCATCGTTCGATTTCTTCAGGAAAACATTACTCCTGGATGAGACCAATCATCATCCCAAGCCCGATGACAAGTGATCCAATCACGATAAGACTGGAAAGGGGGGCCCGGGTCGGGGATTGGGCAGTACCGGCCATGGTTTCTGGAATCGTTGTAAGGGGTAGGGGGGAATCTGTCGCGGAGGGAAGCGCAGGTTTCAGTTCCACCGATATCTGTTTTGTCTCTCCCGCGGAAAGGTCGTATACCCCGTTTTCAGGAACATACCCCTGCAAAGAGATATTGATCAGGTACGTTCCAGGAACGAGATCGGGAAGATCGAGCGGGGCATTCCCCGAATATTTCCCATTGACTTCCACCTGTGCCCCGGGAGGGACAGATTGTATGTGGAACGTCCCTGTTGTGACGGGCTTTGAAAGAAAAACATCCGTTTCCGAATAAGGGATTCCTGACAGGGCATCTGCTGCCGCGGGTGCTGTTGAGGCATATACTGTGTAAAGCCCTGGAGCGAGCCCCCCAGAGACCCGCCCGGTCTGCCATGAATAATTCCACCGGTCTCCATCCACCACCACCTGAGTGAACGAGTCCGGATCTCCGGTAACAACCGGGGATACACTGCTGTCCATTCTTGATCCATACTGCGGCACTCCAGGCCCCGTCATGAAGAGGTACACCACATAGAATCCAGGAGCGGTGCCGGATAGTCCGATGACCTCTCCTATGGTACCATTCCTCACCTCTGCGGATGCATGTCCGGTCATGAGGATGAGTAAGAGACAGAGAAGAACGGTTTGCTGCTTCAGAGAACCAAGATCCACATAATCACCAGTGAGCTCTATCAGCATCGTTGCTTTTTGAAATTTTCCCCTTTTTTCATTCAAAGAGATGGGCTTTGAACTTCCCGGAGGGTTGATCCCCCGTGCTCCGCTGGGAGTATGGATGAGCTCCCGACTGTTTTCCTATCAGCAGGAATGCACACCTGTCGAGATCATCCCTGAAAACGGCACATTGATCTCTGATGCAGGTTTTTTTATCAAATGGACAAATTTTCTCGGTCAATCTCTCCCCTCTCTCTTTTACCGTATCCAACGGTTTTGCTTTATTACCCGGTTCCATGAGCGCCAAGCCATGGAAAATATCCCGCGGATGCGGGGATTATGCCGCCATTGACTCAGCAACTGGTCTCTGGTTCGTGCCATGGACGATTGTGATGTTTGGAGCGAGAATGGGAAATAATTACCGTGAAAAAAGGATTTTGTTTCAGATGCCGGCTATCAGCTGGACAACGGGTACACATGAAAAAACAATGATTGCTGCGGCCATCAGGATATTCTCTCTCATTTACACACCTTCCATTATGAGGAGGATCAATGTCGTATAAAAAATAGGCAGATGCTTCTGGTTCTGTTATTATTCTTCTTTGTTGCCAGATATCCCTCATCCGTTTCTTTCCAATTTTCATTTTTCTTTCAGTCATCCCCTTTTAAAAAGAAATGAAAGGAGAAGTAATCCTCCCCAACTGGCAATTCCTGCAATAGTGATCAAGCGCTTTGAAAATCCCGGAACCACACGATATGCACCAATAGGGAACAAGTATAGTAAGAACGGAAAGGACGGCATGCGCCTCAAAACTGTTTGAAAGAAAGAGGATGCCCGCGGAGAGAAGGGCAATAAGGAGTAATGGGGCCATTGGAGCCCCGCGGGGATTCAGGGAGGTAAGCGAACTCACATGCAGCGCTACGGCAGTGCTATGGAGGAGTCGTGACCCTCCGACCAGATAAGCATTGAGGGCTGAAAGCATCGCGATAATGCCGATAACGGCAACAGTTGATCCTGATCGGGACAATATCAGGGCTGCCGCGGTGGCAATCGGAGCAGGAGAGGCAGCGAGCACCGCGCTCCCCACACTTCCGATGAGGGCAATATTGAGGAGGAGATACTCTGCCGAGACGACCAGCATGACAATAGCCAATGCGTAAGGTACCATCCGTGAATCTCTCATCTCATCCACAGGGATGGTGCTTATTTCAAATCCCGTAAAGGGCCAGTACACTAGAAGGACCGTTTTAACAAGACCCGTAGCGGTGATCGGAACCAATGGGGTGAGATTTTGCAATTCAACGGAGGGAAGAAGGAGGAGGGCGATTACGACAAGCGGTATTACCTTGAGAGCGGTCAGGAGGTTTTCAGTTATTCCTGAAAGGGTGATGCCTATCAGGTTGATTCCACAGAATAGTGCGATGATGAGCAATTCGATAAGAAGGATATCATCTATCCCGAAGAAGGAAAGATACTGCCCGATTCCGGCAGCAATCGTCCCGATCCTCAGAATTCCTGAGGAGAGGTACAGAAGGATAAGGATTGTTGCGATCCGCTCACCAAAGACCTCTGAAAAAAGGGTGAAGAAGTAATCCCTGAATCTGTTTTTCTGAGCAGCCATGCAAGAGAGAGCAGCACACAGGATGCTGATACTGCAACGATGATCCACGCAAGAAGGGAGTAAGGACCCAGAATGCCGGCTGCAAGACCAGGAACCACGAAAATACCAGATCCTATCGTCCCACCAACACCAAGGCTTACCAGTTCCGGGAGACCAAGTGTTTTGAGATAGCCCTCCTCTTTCATCACCTACCCCGTCGATTCCAAAAAATTTTTGAATCTACATTCCTGAATTTTCCTGGATCAGCCGGGAATAAACCGTAATGAAGCCGAGTTCATGCAAAATCGTTTGTGTGTCGGGTGAGGTCCATCGTCAAAAACATGGCCAAGATGGGCTTCACAACGGGCGCAGAGTACCTCGATTCTCACCATCCCGTAGCTGGTATCAGGCCGGGTCAGAATGTTCGTGTCACTTACCGGGGCAGAGAAACTCGGCCAGCCGGTTCCCGAATCAAACTTGGTTTCGGAGGTGAAGAGATCCGTGCCACAACAGACACACTGGTATATCCCCCTGCCATGAAAATCATGATATAATCCGGTAAAAGCTGGTTCTGTCTCACCTCTCCGCGCAATACGGAATGCATCGTTTGAAAGGACGCTTCGCCATTCTTCCTCGCTCTTTCTGATCTTTTCCACTTCGCTCGTGGCACCCGTGCTGACATTGTAAATGCGGACCATCAGTTCACTCCCGCTTCTTTCATAAAGAGTGGTGTATTCATTACATCGACATAAAAAGGGTAGAGTATACCCCAACGGAAGGGATCTCCAGCATTATCACACTCTCATCTCGACCGAACAGCGGCCATGGGATCTTACATTCATTTACTGGAACGGAGTATTTCACCCTCTATTTGACTACAATGGATGTGACATTCTTCCGAGATATTAATCCTCCTCATTGTATCCCGGAATTCTGCTCATCCTTTATCTCCCTCAACGATGAGCACTTCCGCATCAGACCAGCTCAGCTATCCTTACCCTAAGAAAATTGATGATGGAAGAGTCCCCCTGCTTATGTGGTGCTTTGATGAGAGGGAGAGAAGCGGATGGTCCGGCAGGGAGGAGAGGGGCTGGACCCATGATCGATCAGGTGACATGCCGCTGTCCGAATTGCGGATATGAACGGAAAGGATCTGTAACTCTGCCCTGCTATGCCCTAAAGTGTCCCCGGTGTGACTCACCGATGACAGACCTGTAGTGCAGGTGTAAGAACGGGAAAAGAAAGGGAGGCCAGGGCCGAGACTCGAACCCGGGTCGGGGGATCCACAGTCCCCTAGGATGACCAACTACCCCACCCTGGCAGAATATACCCGGATACATTGGTTTTTACGCTATAAATAAATCACCATCCTGACGGGTGGATAACTGCTTTGCGGTGGGGTTGGAATTATGTGATCCTGTGTATTATTAGTATGCAGAAGAGATCCATTAGTCCCCCACGGATAGGATTAAACGATATGGATCAGAATAACTCCGGCTATAGAGGAACCCGGCCTTGTGGGCATTAAGAGAGAACGAAAGGGTGAACCCCGATGACTCAGAAATCCAAAATACGCACCCCTATTGTCGCTGTCCTTGGCCATGTGGACCATGGCAAAACCTCTCTCCTGGACAGGATACGCGGCTCATCTGTAGTCAGCACTGAAGATGGGGCCATCACCCAGCATATCGGTGTAACGATCGTCCCTATCGATGCGATAAGAAAGATGAGTGGGTCGATGGAGAAGGTGGCAATGAATGTTCCCGGATTGCTCTTTATCGACCTGTCTCTTATACACATCTCCGAGCCCACGAGACTCCTGAGCATCTCGTATGCCGTCTTCTGCTTGCAAAAAAAAAACAACCATGCCAATTAAACGCATCATCCCCTCC
>ERZ1026810.497-NODE-497-length-22567-cov-6.583512_pt1 | contig 22567 bp, 12 predicted proteins | sample MGYA00520872_ERZ1026810 | MGnify/ENA primary metagenome ERZ1026810 (study PRJEB33270, sample SAMEA104284477) | anaerobic digester metagenome | biome: Anaerobic digester microbiome; feature: mesophilic sludge digester; material: Anaerobic digester biomass | place... | reverse complement strand
GGCTGTCCATTATCATGGTGAGAGAGATGAGGTTTGGGATGGGTGACGTTGCGTCGAGGTCGAAAGCAGGTGGATGACTGAGTAGAGGCTGGTGTTTTTTTTCAAGCAGAAGACGGCATACGAGATGCTCAGGAGTCTCGTGGGCTCGGAGATTTGTATAAGAGACAGTAGCTACCCAGCGATGCCCCTGGCGGGACAACTGGCACACTAGAGGTTCGTTCGTCCTGGTCCTTTCGTACTAGGGACCACCCCCCTCAAATCTCCTACGCCTGCCGTGGATAGGGACCGAACTGTCTCGCGACGTTCTGAACCCAGCTCACGTACCTCTTTAACCGGCGAACAGCCGGACCCTTGGGACCCGCTTCAGCCCCAGGATGAGATGAGCCGACATCGAGGTGCCAAACAGTCTCGTCGATATGAGCTCTTGGAGACTATTAGCCTGTTATCCCCGGCGTACCTTTTATCCGTTGAGCGATGGCCCTTCCATGCGGGACCACCGGATCACTAAGCCCGAGTTTCCTCCCTGCTTGAGATGTCTCTCTCGCAGTCAAGCTCCCTTATGCCTTTGCACTCTACGGCTGATTTCCAAACAGCCTGAGGGAACCTTAGGGCGCCTCCGTTACATTTTAGGAGGCAACCGCCCCAGTTAAACTACCCACCTAACACTGTCTTCCTCCCCGATCAGGGGAGCGAGTTAGAATCCCAGAATCGCAAGAGTGGTATCTCACCGATGACTCCACCGGACCCGGGGGCCCAGCTTCAAAGTCTCCCACCTATGCTGCGCGTGCGATCCCAGAATCCAATGCTAGGATGCAGTTAAGGTGCCGGGGTCTCTCCGTCCAGCGGCAGGTATCCGGCGTCTTCACCGGAACCACAATTTCGCCGTACCCCTCTCAGAGACAGCGCTCTAGTCGTTACGCCTTTCGTGCGGGTCGGAACTTACCCGACAAGGAATTTCGCTACCTTAGGACCGTTATAGTTACGGCCGCCGTTTACTGGGGCTTCGGTTCAAAGCTTCGCTTGCGCTGACCTCTCCCCTTAACCTTCCAGCACCGGGCAGGCGTCAGACCCTATACGTCGTTTTTATGACTTTGCAGAGTCCTGTGTTTTTGCTAAACAGTCGCCAGAGCCATTTTTTTGCAACCTCCTCGGGCTCGCGGGCGCAGGCCCGTTCACCCTACCGAGGCACCTCTTCTTCCGAAGTTACGAGGTTAGATTGCCGAGTTCCTATGAGAGGGCTCATACGTGCGCCTGAGGATTCTCTCCCCATCTACCTGTGTCGGTTTACGGTACGGACACCCGGGAAACTTCCTAGAGGATTTTCTCGGCAGTTTGGGGTTAATAAGTTGGTAGGGCCGAAACCCCACTTCCTCGCCACACTCGAGGTTAACGAGGCTCCGGATTTGCCTGGAACCTCCCTCTACTAGGCGACCGCACACTTCCAAACGTGCGTATATCTACCCTCCTGCGTCTCCCCATCGGTGGTAACGCTTCTCAGGTGGTGCAGGAATGTTGACCTGCTGTCCATCGGCTACGCCATTCGGCCTGGCCTTAGGATCCGACTAACCCTGGGCGGACTGACCTTCCCCAGGAAACCTTAGATTTTCGGCGCGGCTGGTTTCTACAGCCGTTATCGCTACTCATGCCGGCAGGGTCTCTTCTGAAAAGTCCACCGCGCCTCGCGGCGCGGCTTCGGCCTCGTCAGAATGCTCTCCTACCACTCATCCTGCCCGAAGGCAGGACGAATCCGCAGCTTCGGTGACATGCTTAAGCCCCGTTACATTGTCGGCGCAAGAACGCTTGACCAGTGAGCTGTTACGCTTTCTTTAAAGGATGGCTGCTTCTAAGCCAACCTCCTGGTTGTCTTCGTATCCTCACATCCTTGCCCACTGAGCATGTACTCAGGGACCTTAGCTGACGGTCTGGGCTGTTTCCCTTTTGACCACGGAGCTTAGCCCCCGTAGTCTGACTCCCGGGCAGTGGTTATGGGAATTCGGAGTTTGGTTGGAGTTGGAAGAACTTTCGAACCCCTAGGCCATCCAGTGCTCTACCTCCCATGCCATTCACCCGAGGCTAGCCCTAAAGCTATTTCGGAGAGAACGAGCTATCCGTGGGTTTGATTAGCCTTTCACCCCTACCCTCAGCTCATCCGAGCTGTTTTCAACCAACACCGGTTCGGTCCTCCCTCTGGTGTTACCCAGAGTTCAACCTGGCCAAGGGTAGATCACCCACCTTCGCGTCCATTTCACGCGACTGAATCGCCCTATTCAGACTCGCTTTCGCTGCGGCTCCCCGTCAGTGACGGTTAACCTTGCCGCGTAAAATGACTAGCCGGCTCATTAAGCAAAAGGCACGCTGTCACCCCGGTTGCCCGGGGCTCCAACTGCTTGTAAGCATACGGTTTCAGGTACTTTTCACTCCCCTAACAGGGGTTCTTTTCACCTTTCCCTCACGGTACTAGTTCACTATCGGTCGCAGACGAGTGTTTAGCCTTAGGGGATGGTCCCCCTGAATTCCCACAGGGTTTCACGTGCCCCGTGGTACTTGGGAACTCCACCGGAGAGACCGGACCTTTCGCCTACAGGACTATCACCTTCTCTGGTCGCTCTTTCCAGAGCGCTCGGCTAGATCGGTCTTTTGTAACTCCGTGGCTTCATCGAGCTGAAGCCCGTGGAGCCCCTCGACCCCGCATCCACAACGCGCTCGAGCTTACATGGACACGGTTTGGGCTGTTCCCCGTTCGCTCGCCACTACTAAGGGAATCACGGTTGTTTTCTTTTCCTCCGGGTACTGAGATGGTTCACTTCCCCGGGTTCGCTTCCCGGCCCTATGGATTCAGACCGGGATAACTAGGGTTTGCCTAGTTGGGTTTCCCCATTCGGAAATCTCCGGGTCAAAGCCTGTTGAACGGCTCACCGGAGCTTTTCGCAGCTGGCCACGTCCTTCGTCGCCTGCCTGCGCCAAGGCATCCCCCGTATGCTCTTAATAACTTGACCATAAAGTTTAGTCAAGACAAAAAATGCCGCTTGTTCGATTGTCAAAGAACCGTTCGCACATCTATCCAAGACCCCCGACCCGGGGGCGATGGCCCTTATAAAAAAAATTTTTTTCAATGGAGCTGACCGGGCTCGAACCGGCGACCTCCGGCGTGCAAAACCGGCGCTCTTCCCATTGAGCTACAGCCCCGGCCGAAACGTTCCCGCTCGGTTCCGTTTTCCGCGGAGGGATTGGTGGGCCTAAGTGGATTTGAACCACCGACCTCACGCTTATCAGGCGTGCGCTCTTACCAACTGAGCTATAGGCCCAGCGCAGCGTCATTCGGCCCACGCCGACCCCGGCGGAAATAAAATAAAAAAAAGCGGAGCGAAGGATTTCGCGCAATTTGCTCCTTTGAAAGGAGGTGATCCAGCCGCACGTTCCCGTACGGCTACCTTGTTACGACTTCACCCCAATCACCGACCATACCTTCGGCACCTGCCTCCTTGCGGTTGGCTCAGCGACTTCGGGTACAACCAGCTTTCGTGATGTGACGGGCGGTGTGTACAAGGCCCGAGAACGTATTCACCGCGGCGTAGCTGATCCGCGATTACTAGCGATTCCGACTTCATGCAGGCGAATTGCAGCCTGCAATCCGAACTGAGAACGGTTTTAAGGGTTGGCTTGACCTCGCGGTCTCGCGTCCTTCTGTACCGCCCATTGTAGCACGTGTGTAGCCCTGGACATAAAGGCCATGCTGACTTGACGTCATCCCCACCTTCCTCCTCGTTATCCGAGGCAGTCTCCTTAGAGTGCCCGACATGACTCGCTGGCAACTAAAGACAAGGGTTGCGCTCGTTGCGGGACTTAACCCAACATCTCACGACACGAGCTGACGACAGCCATGCAGCACCTCTATCGGCTTCCCGGTTGCCCGGGATCGTCGCCCTTTCGGGTCCCTATACCGACAGTTCAAGCCCAGGTAAGGTTCTTCGCGTTGCGTCGAATTAAACCACATGCTCCACCGCTTGTGCGGGCCCCCGTCAATTCCTTTGAGTTTCAATCTTGCGACCGTACTCCCCAGGCGGGATACTTAACGCGTTGGCTTCGACACTCCCACATGAGTGCAGGAATATCCAGTATCCATAGTTGATGGCTAGGACTACCGGGGTATCTAATCCCGTTTGCTCCCCTAGCTTTCGTGCCTCAGCGTCAGGAGTAGTCTAGAGAACCGCTTTCGCCTCAGGTGTTCCTCCCGATATCTACGCATTTCACCGCTCCACCGGGAATTCCGTTCTCTTCGGTTATCCTCAAGCCGAGTAGTTTCAAGGACCGTTCCGCAGTTGAGCCACGGGATTTCATCCTTGACTTTCCCAGCCGCCTACGCACCCTTTACGCCCAGTAATTCCGAGTAACGTTTGCCCCCTACGTATTACCGCGGCTGCTGGCACGTAGTTAGCCGGGGCTTCCTCTGAGGTTACCGTCAAACCCTTGCGGGCATTCTTCACCTCTGACAGGAGTTTACGACCCGAAGGCCTTCATCCTCCACGCGGCGTCGCTGCGTCAGGGTTTCCCCCATTGCGCAAAATTCCTCACTGCTGCCTCCCGTAGGAGTCTGGGCCGTGTCTCAGTCCCAGTGTGGCCGTTCACCCTCTCAGGCCGGCTACCCATCTGAGCCTTGGTAGGCCGTTACCCCACCAACTAGCTAATAGGACGCAGGCTCATCTTCAAGCGCCTTGCGGCTTTGATTACGGGACTTGTGTCCCGGAATGTCATGCGGTATTAGACTCCCTTTCGAGAGCTTATTCCCCACTTAAAGGAAGATTACCCACGTGATACTCACCCGTTCGCCACTCATCCTAAAGTTGCCCTTAGGACGCGTTCGACTTGCATGTGTTAGGCACGCCGCCAACGTTAACTCTGAGCCAGGATCAAACTCTCCAGTTATAAGCACTCTTGCGAGCACTTAGCGAGTTTGATGATGGCAAATTGGCTCGATCACAATCGCTCCGCTTTTTAATTCAAAGATCCGTTTCTCTCTGCCCGAGAGAGAAAAGCCCCGGCCCGAAACATTCCGCTACTTGTTTCAGCCTTTCGGCTGTCAGATAGGAAAGCCAGGTCAAAGGCTCGGATAATATAGGGCTTTCCGAAGAGTTTGTCAAGCAAAAAAAATATTTTTCCCCGCACTTTTTTTAATTGACGAAAATCTAAATAGTTACAGACATTTTTTCGTTAACGGAGAAGCGTTGTTTTTTGCATTTTTTCGTTCGAGCGAACAGCGCGGAAATTGTTTTTGCACGGTTCTTGCATAGACGGCCGATTTGCCTGATCCGATCAACTCCGACATCTGTTTTTTCCCGCCGGCACGGGGGAAAGGGGAGCCTCCGGGCCGCGGTCGTCAAACCGCGTTGACGGCCCGGCGGATCCTTCCACGGCAAACCGGAAATCACGGTTGACGGCGGCCGGCCCGCGCTCCTCTTCCCCCGCCTGGATCGATTGTTCCGGCCGGTTGGCACGCCGCCCGCATTCTCCGCCGTCGCCATGAACAAACCCATCTTTCTCGCCGACGCCGACGGCCTCCGCCGCCTCGAGATTCCGGCCGTCCGAACGGAGGAAAAAGGATTCAGCCTGATCGAAGTCTTGTTCGCCGCCGGGCTCATTTCCTTTCTCCTCGCCGGAACCGCCGAGCTTCTCCTGACCTCCATCGAGGTCGACCGGAAAGCCGGACGGAAGGTCAACCTCACGGGGCTCCTTTCCTCCGAGCTCGACGAATTCAAGGCCAAGCCGTTCGACTCCCCCGATCTTGCCCCCGGCGGGGGCGAGATCGTCCTCCGGCCGGAGACGGACGGGCCGGGCGTCATCGTCGCCTGGACGGTCGAGGCCGTCTCCGCGAACCTGAAAAAAGTGAGCTTCACCCTGACCCGGGAAGGCCGGACGGACCAGCCGCTGGAAGCCGTCCTGCTGATCACGCCGGAGTTGGCCGGACGATGAGAAAGAGGGCGGAGGACCGCAGCCCGGGTTTTTCCCTGTTGGAAGCCCTCCTTAGCCTGACCATCTTCTTCTTGATCTTCGCCGGGAGCCTGGAATTCTTCGGGACCGCCCGCCGCGTGTTTTTCCGGCTTCTGTCCCGGCAGGAAAACCATCAGGCCGCATGGGCCGCCCTGGACCGGATCCGGTCGGACGTCCTGCTCGCCGGCCGGGGGCTCGTCCGCCCGATGCGCTTGGGGATCGTGGCCCCGGCCGAAGAGGCCGGCGGCCGATGGGTGCTTGTCCGGGCGGGGGCGGCCCCGGTTCTCACGGCCGGACCGCGGGCCGGCGAAACAACCGTCGCCGTGGCCGGAGCCGACCCGGACTGGGCGGGAAAAACACTCTGCCTCTACGACCGGACCAGGGGGGAAAAAGCGGTTATCCTGGAGGCCGTCGGCGGAATCCTGACGCTGTCCTCTCCCTTGGATTGCGATTACCGGATCCCGGAAGCCTCCGCGGCCGTCCTCCAGACGACGTCCCTCTTCTTGGACGCGGGGCAAGGAGTCCTCCGCCGTAAATCCGATTCCTCGTCCGCCCAGCCGCTTCTGGAGGACGTCCATTCGTTCACGTTTATCTATGACTCTGAAACCTGCCTGGCCGAGGCGCGCCTTTCTCTCGCCTCCGCCCCGGAGGAATTCCATGCCCTCAAAATCCTGGCCCGAAACGCCCTGCTCGGAAAAATGCGCTGACGGCCGGATCACCGGACGGACCGGCTCGATCACGATGGGCGTGGTCTTCGCGTCCTTCCTGATTTCAACCCTCGGCCTCGGCTTATGCCTGTTGACCTGGACGTACCGCCAATGGAGCGCGTATAAAAGCGACGCCGTTCTGATTCGGGAAGCGGCCGAAAACGGCGCCCGGGCCGGACAGGCCGCCTTGGACGAGATCCTCGCCGGCCGGCCGTTTCCCCTCATCCTGGCTGATGGGGAATATGAAGCCCTCCGGGCCGCCACCTTGGCCGGGGAAACGGACGCCGTGGCCGCCGCCCTGGGAACGGGCTTGCCGCTGACCGCCGCGGAAACGGCCGGAGGATGGGAGTGGTCGTCGGAAACGGAGTTCCGGGCGGTTCGGGTGGCCGATTCCGAATCCTTTTTCGGAGCCGCCTTCGCCGCGACGATCGAAGCCCGGGGGCGGCTGAGCCGCCGGCCTCAAAACAAAAGGACCGCCTTGGATCTCGGCTTATCCCTCATGGCCGGCCGCGTTCCTTTATCTTCTTTCCCCTTTCTGCTGGCCGGCGAAAACGGACCGGAAAACGCGGCCGCGCTTCTGGCCGAAGGGCGCGTCGTTCTCGCCCCCCCGGAATCGGGAAGCGCCTCCCCGCTCCCGGCGGCGGCCGGCCTTCCCTTGATTCCGACCGATCCGGAACCTCTCGTGGCCGAGGCGTTGAGAATCAAGATCTTCTCCCCCGACAAGCTGACCGTCCTCCAGCTCCGACGGGCGCTGGGCCTGCCGCTCGTCGATGAACCGGTCCCCGACGGCGTGTATCTCGCGGTCAGCGAGGCCGTCCCCGGCGGCATCTTCATCCAAGGCGACGTGGACGAAATGATCCTGGCCGCCGGCGACGGCCGCCAGCATCTCCAAGTCCGCCTCGAGGAGGGGCTATGGCGGATGATCTTCAGCCCGGCCGAGGACGTCCTGGAAATGACCGGACCGGACGGAATTCCAAGCCTCGGCCGGGCCCCGCTTCCGGTCGTCCTGATCAACGGGAGCGTCGCCTCGCTCGGAGGAGGACTCATCGAGGCGGATGGAACTCTGTCTCTGACGGACAGCCCCGACGCGCCCTCCCTCTTGGCCGGATTGTCCCTGACGCTCGTTTCCGCGGGGGAAATCGTCATCTCCACTCATTTAATCCAAGACGGCGTCCGGTGGAAGGACGGGATTCCTTATCTCAAGGACGCGAGCACCCAGTTGTTCATCTACGCGAGCGGCCGGGATCTCGTCACCGGCGCCCGGGCGGACGGCCGGATCCGCGTCGCCGCCGAAGCGCCGGCCGGCTTGCATATCCAGGCGTCCCTCACCGCCCGCGACGGCGTCCGTCTCGAGGGAACCCGCCACGAGGTCACCGTCTCCGGAGGCCTCCAAGCCTCCTGCCTGGAAACGGCCGGCGCCCTCCTGACGATCCGGCCGGACGACCGGTTGACGTCGGACCTCGCCGACGGAGCCAGCTCCCCCCGGGCCGCCGTCCCGGTCCTTTTTATCAGCGGCCGGGAAATCCTCCAATGGACCGACCGATGACCGGCCGAGGATTCACCTTGATCGAAGCGGTCCTCGCCCTGGCGATCCTCGCGGTCATCATCACCGCGGCCTCGCTGTCGTTTCTCAACCTCGCGGCGAAATACCGCCTGGAGAAAGCGGTCGGAGAAGTCCGGACGGCCCTCGTTTCGGCCCGGGCCAAATCCATCCTGAACGGACGCCGATTCAGGGTCCGGTTCGGGGCGGATTTCTACAGGATCGAAACCTACGATAAAAATTCCGGCCTTTGGCTTCCCGACGCCTCGGCCGGAATCGAAGGAGCGGCCGTGACGGCCAACAATGCTCCCGTGTTCACCCCGGAGGGCGGCGTGACGAACATGGCGACGATCAAGATATTCAACGGCTGGGGCGCGTACAAAATGACCCTGGCCATCACCGGGCGGATAAAAATCGCGCGCCTTCCCTCCTGAGCGCCAGGACCTCTCGAGCCGTCCCCTTCATCCGCGGAATCCGTTCACTCCGCCGCCAGATCACCCCGGGCGAGCGTATCGAGACCGCTTTCCCCCGGCCCCGTCGCCCCAAGAAGCTAAACTCATGAAAAAAGCGGAAGTTTTCATGCCGCCTTGACACAAATCCATTCTCCCGATTGAATATTTCGGGGCATCTGCGATATAAAGAATGGTTATTAATGAAATTTATTTATGGAGGCTTCCCTTGACAAAGCCCCTTCCTCTTTTCATTTCCATTTTGACCCTGGCGGCGGCCGCGTCCGTTCCGTTTCTCGCCGCCCAGGAACCCTACAAGACGCCGCCGAAGGAAATCGTCGACATTTTGAGCGCGCCGCCCACGCCGCGCGTTCTGCTGAGTCCCGGAGGCGACCGTCTGCTGCTGATCGAAAGCGAAAGCATGCCGTCGATCGCAACCCTGGCCCGTCCCTTTCTCCGGCTGGCCGGGATGCGCTTGACACCGGCTGACAACAGCCGGCAGATGACGGTTTTCGACACGGCCTTGACTCTGAAGACGATCAAGGACGGGAAAGACCAAGGCATCGAGCTGCCGGCGGGAATCAAGCTCGCCCGCCCGGCTTTTTCCAGCGACGGCCGTTGGATCTCCTTCGCCCGCTTCCTGGAGAACGGCGTCGAGCTCTGGGTCGCCGAGACGGCCACAGGCAAGGCCAGGGCGCTCACCCCCCCGCGTCTCAACCTGGTGCTGAGCGGGATCGCCTGGATGCCTGGAAACCGGAAAATCCTCGTCCAGATGATTCCCGGCGACCGGGGACCGGCGCCCGTCGAGCCCCGCGTTCCCGTCGGCCCGACCATCCAGGAATCCGGCGGGCGGCAAGTGAAAGTCGCCACCTACCAGGATCTGCTGAAAAACCCTTTTGATGAAGAGCTTTTCGAATACTACGCGACGGGCCAAATCTCGCTCGTTGACGCGGTTTCGGGGCGGATCGAGCCCCTCGGCGCGCCCGGCGTGTTTCTCTCGATCACGCCGTCGCCCGACGGGCGCTATCTTTTCGTCGACCGCCTCAAGCGTCCCTTTTCCACCAGCGTCCCGTATTACGACTTCGCCCATTCGGCCGAAATCTGGGATCTTTCGGGAAACGCCGTGAAGGTCTTCCCCGATCTTCCCTCAGGAGAAAACACGCCCATGAACGGCGTCCCGACGGGGCCGCGGGAGTTCTCCTGGCAGGCTCGAAAACCGGCGACGGTTCTGTGGGTTGAGGCGCTCGACGGCGGGGATCCAGAACAAGCGGCGGAGTTCCGGGATAAAATCATGGCCCTGGACGCGCCGTTTTCCGGAGAGCCGCGCGAGGTCTGGAAGACCGGAAAACGATACGAAGGCTTGGCGTATTTCGAAACGCCGGGGCGGGCCCTGGCCTATGAAGTCGAGTCGAAAGCGTACCGGCGGGTGATCCGTCTGGTCGATCTCGATCATCCCGAGACGGCCCCCCGCGTCCTCTTCGATCTCGACGTCCAGGACGCTTATGCCAATCCCGGCGATCCGGTCATGACCTGGAAAGACGGCGAACGCGTCATTCTCCAGGACAAGAACGGGATCTATTTCTCGGGCAGGGGCGCATCCCCCCGGGGCGACCATCCGTTCCTCGACCTTCGGGACATCAAGACGGGCGCGAAACGGCGGCTCTTTCAATGCGCCGACGGCAAATACCAGGCGTTCATCGGGTTTTCGGGACAGGAGCGCCGGGATATCGTCATCACCCAGGAATCCCGGACCGAGGTTCCGAATTATCATCTGTATTCCCTGAAAACCGGGAAAACGCGGCCGCTGACAGCTTTCGCTGACCCCGCCCCCCGGATGACGGGCGTGAAGAAACAGCTGATCAAATACAACCGGAGCGACGGAATCGAGCTCTCGGGAACCCTCTACCTGCCGGCGGATTACCAAGAAGGAACGCGGCTGCCCGTCGTCATCTGGGCCTATCCGCTGGAATACGGCAGCTCGGCCACGGCCGGACAAGTCCGCGGCTCGACCGACCGCTTCACCTTCTACCGAGGCGCGTCCCAGCTGTTTTTCGTCAGCCAGGGCTACGCCGTCCTGGACAACGCCACCATGCCCGTCATCGGCGATTCCAAGACGGTCAACGACACGTTCGTCGACCAGATCGTCGGCAACGCCAAGGCGGCCATCGATGCCTTGGATCGCCTGGGCGTCGGCGATCCCCGGAGAGTCGGCGTCGGCGGACACAGCTACGGCGCTTTCATGACGGCCAACCTCCTGGCCCATAGCGACCTGTTCGCCGCCGGAATCGCCCGAAGCGGCGCTTATAACCGGACCCTGACGCCGTTCGGATTCCAAAGCGAACGGCGGTCCTACTGGGAAGCCCCGGAGACTTATCTCAAGATGTCGCCGTTCATGTGCGCCGACAAGATCAAGACGCCGCTGCTGCTGATTCACGGGATGAACGACAACAACTCCGGGACGTTTTTCATCCAATCCGAGCGCCTCTTCGCCGCCCTGAAGGGCTTCGGAGCGACGGCCCGCTTCGTCTCCCTGCCGGGCGAAAGCCACGGCTACCTGGCCCGGGAATCGGTGTTCACCGTCCTGGCTGAAATGATCGAATGGTTCGATGCCTACGTTAAAAACCGGAAGTAAGCGCCGCCGCGTTTCCCTGATGAACCGAAAGGATACACAGACATGACGATCCGATCGAAATCGTTTCTTCGCCTGCCCCCCCTTCTTCTTATCGCCGGGCTGTTCCTCCTCGCTCTCCCGCCGCGCTCGCTGCAGGCCGCAACCGCCGCGGAGGAGCCGACGTCTGAAAAGCCGGTTCCCGCCTGGCTGCGGCTCGGTCCCTTCGCTTGCCCCCCGCCGGCTTTCGCCGATGATCCGGCGTTTGGATTCGGCCCGGCCGAGCTCCTGGAATTCGAGGAGCTCGAGATCGGCGGCGTCCGGCCCGCCGCGGGACGGGGATTGCGCTGGTCGGACGGGACGTCGGCCGCGTGGACAGAGGTCCCCTGCGGCGAAGCCGGCCTCCCCCTCGAGGCCGCGGGCCCCGGACCGAAGACCGCCTACCTGGCGGCCTACGTCGAAGCGTTCCGTTTCCAAAAGGCCCGTCTCACGGTGAGGACGGGACAGCTTCATCGGGTCTTTTTCGACGGGCGGCAGGTCGCTTCCCAAGTCAAGGCCGACGTCGACGGCCGGACGACGGCCGATCTGAAGCTCGAGACGGGCGTCCACCTGATTCTCATCAAGACCGTCTATGATCCGAATTCCCCAACCGGCTGGAACGTCCGCGCCTCCCTGGAATTCGCCGGGAGTCCGGCCGGGCCGGAGCCGCAAATGACCGTCTCGCCGGGGGAGAAAGTCGCCCTCCGGCACATACTGGACGGCCCGCGGGCGGCCGGCGTCTCGCTCTCTCCCGACGGAAAGAACCTGGCCCTGGCCATGACCCGGATCATGTCCCCGGCCGGCGAGGCGGAATCCTGGATCGAGCTTTACCGCATCGAGACGGGACGGGACGGCCTCTCCGCCCGCCTGACCCGGTCGCTGCGGGGCGGAACGGCGGTCTCCGGAATCGTCTGGGCGCCTCGGGGGAATCGCTTCAGCTATACGACGCAGGACAAGAACGGCGGATCGATCTGGCTCGTCGACGCCGATTCGGGCGAAACCCGGCCGCTGCTCCGGAATTTCAAGAACCTCGGCTTTCATGCTTGGGCGCCGGACGGAAACGCCCTCGTCTTCTCCGGGACGGAAGAGGGGCCGAAGGATTCGGCCTTGGCCAAGCGTTACCGCGATCCCGAGGACCGGCAGCCGGGTCAGCGCGACCGCCGGCACCTTTACCGCCTCACCCTGCCGGACGGCGTCCGGGAAAGGCTGACGGCCGGAGAGCTGTCGGCTGACTTCGGGGGATTTTCTCCCGACGGTGCGACGCTTCTCTTCACCCGTAATCCGGTGGATATGACCGAGCGCCCGTATTCCCGGACCGAGCTCTACCTTCTCGACCCGGCTACCCGCAAGGAAGACCTCCTTTGGAAAGGAGCTTGGTTCAACGGCGCCCGTTTCAGCCCGGACGGCAAGACTCTTTTAGTGCTGGGCGGACCTTCGGCGTTCGGCGGGATCGGCCTCAATGTCCCCCCGGACCGCCTTCCCAATGAGTACGACATCCAAGCTTATCTCTTCGATTTGGCGGACCGGACGGCCCGGCCGATCACCCGGGAATTCAATCCGTCCATCGAACGGGCCTTCTGGTCGGGTGACGGCAAGGTCATCCGCTTCCTGACGACCGACGGGGCGCGGACGCGGCTCTACGACTACGCCCCCGCCGGGAAAACGTTCGTTCCGCGCGAATCCGGCGTGGACGTCATCGAGAGGATCGATATCGCCTCCGCGGCCCCCCGGGCGGTCTTCGTCGGTTCCTCCCCCCAAACTCCGCCCCGTGTCTTCCTCTGGGATCTTAAAACCGGAAAAATCCGGCCGCTGGCCGGCCCTCTCCCCGGGTCGGAGATCACCGCCGGAAAAGTCGAGACCTGGACATTCAAAAACAGGCGGGGCGTCGAGATCGACGGTTTCGTCGTCTATCCCCCCGACTTCGATCCCGCCCGGAAATACCCCCTGATCGTTAATTACTACGGGGGAACGACCCCGATCACCCGGGACTTCGGAGGCCGCTATCCGAAGGCGCTCTACGCCGCCCATGGATATATCGTTTACGTACCCGAGCCGAGCGGGGCGATCGGCTACGGCCAGGAACAATCCGCCTTCCACGTCAACGACTGGGGGGAAATCACGTCCGAGGAGATCATCGACGGCCTCACGGCCTTCCTGGCCGCCCATCCCTTCGTCGATCCGAAACGGGTCGGCTGCATCGGCGCCTCCTACGGCGGATTCATGACGATGACCCTGGCGACCAAGACTCCGATGTACGCGGCGGCAATTTCCCACGCCGGGATCAGCTCGATCTCCAGCTATTGGGGAGAGGGATACTGGGGATATACGTACAGCGCCGTGGCCACGGCCGGCAGCTTCCCCTGGAATCGGAAAGACATCTATGTCGACCGGAGCCCGCTGTTCCACGCCGACAAGATCACGACGCCGCTGCTTCTCCTCCACGGCTCGGCCGACACGAACGTTCCGCCGGGGGAAAGCATCCAGCTTTTCACCGCCCTCAAGCTTCTGGGCCGGGAAACCGAGCTCATCTCGTTCGCCGACGAAAACCATACGATTATCACGTACGACAAGAGGATTCTCTTCAACAAAACCATCCTGGCTTGGTTCGACCGCTGGCTGAAAGACCAGCCGGAATGGTGGTTCGATTTGTATCCGCGGAAATGAGGAGCGGACGTCCGCTCCCATTTCCACAGTTTATGTGCATAATCTTGTGGAAATCCCCGGAGGGGATTTTTCTAACCCCGGTAAAAGAAAACGATTATGGGAAGTTGCACAATTTTCTGTCAGCCCGAGCCCAGATGAAATTTCTTAAAATAAACGCCATCTTTTAATCCTTTTGGCACGTTTTGTCATCCCAAGCCGCGGGCCGGGAGCGGCAAAAAAGCGGGGATCTCGGCCGGCCGGTCTCAAAAGACGTGGCCGAAGTTGAAATAGAGCCGCATTCCTTCCTTGCTGAACCCGAAATCCACCCGGGCGCAGAAATCTTTCATGAAAAGACGCAACCCCACGCCGTAATCAAAAACCGTCTTGCGGAAATTGATATCGCCGAAGCTCGGCCAGACGTTGCCCGCATCGATGAAGACGTTGCCGCCGAAGATCCACCAGACGGGGAACCGGTATTCGACATTGGCCAGGATTTTCCCCTTGTCCAGGAAACGATTGAGGCCGAATCCCCTCATGACATTGAAGGTGTTGCCGCCGCCGAGGGAAGCCAAATCAAACAGGGGAATCTCGTCGCCGTTAATATATTGGACGAGTGTCCGGAAAGCAAACACGTCCTTTTCGCCGAAGACGCGCTGGTATTTCCGAAAATCGAACGTGACCCGATTGAAGGAGGCGTCGCCGTTGCGGGAAAAGCTGACGGCGATGTCGTCTTGAATCAACAGCCGGAGCCCCCGGGTCGGATGAATCTGGCTGTCGGAGGTGTCATACGCCATGGCCAGGGAGAAATACGGCGCGGATTTCTTCTTCAGCCGCCTCAATTCTCCGGCCAAGGGGCCGTCCTGGACTCCATAATAATCGATCGTCCGAAACACATAGGCCACCGAGGCGGAAAAATGCGGGGTGAAGCCGCGGCCCACCGTCAGAAAGAGATTTTTCACCTCGTGGGTGAGAATCGTCTCGTCTTCCTTGCGGGAATCCATCCCCTGGCCGTAGTAAGAATATTTCAGGAACTTGTCATATTCGGCCTTGAGGTCGAAGGAGAGAGGATACGTCTTCCCCTGCCGGATCTCGATGTCCGGGAGGGAAAACGTAAAAACATACCAGCGCTCCCCCTTGGAGGAATTGAACAGGATCAAGTCGAAGGATTCCTTGATTCCCAGGAAATCGACGAGCTTGGCTTTGGCCCCGTAGCCGAACCCGATGTCGTTGTCATACATCAGGATCGGAAGGGCGCTCCAGGATTTATAGGATCCGGGTGCGATGCCCGTGTTCTCGGCGGACGCGTCATTTGCGGCGAACGCCAGCGAGGCCGGCAGCAATATCAACAAAAGGGCCGGTATCAATGTTTTTTTCATGTTCTTCTCCTTCCCCGATCCGGATCTACTATATGAGATTCCCAGGGAATTTCAAGCTTGCCCGCGGCCGCGGCAGGCTTTGACGCAGAGTCCGCAGATATGCTGGCTGACCAGCCGGATCCGGCGGAATTCATCGAGCTTTTCGAAACAAGCCCGATGATCGAATTCCGCGGGATTCATTTTAATGGCTTCGGCCGGGCAAGAAGCCAGGCAGGCGGCGCAGGTCCCGCAATCCGCCTTCGTCTGAATCCCGGCTTCCAGCGGCATGTCCGTCAGAACCGTGACCAGCCGGAGCCGCGATCCGAAGGCGGGATGAACCAAAAGATTGTTGCGTCCGATGTGTCCCAGTCCCGCCAGGACGGCGAGCTTTTTGTGGGAAACGTGGGCCGTCTGCCTTTGGGAATCGAGGATCTGCGAGGCCGGTATCGGCAGGGCGAGAAAGCCGGCCGCCTGGATGCGGGCGGCGAGCCGAAACGCCTCCCGGTCCAGAAAAAAATTAAGCTGGCGGTAGTGGTGGAAATAAAGGGGAGTGGGACGGTCGACGAGATCCTCAAGGACGCCGTCCAGCAGCCGGACGCCGAGAACCGCCGCCCGGACGAACCGGTTTCGAAGGTTTTCGGGCAGGCGGAATGTCTCCCGAACGGAAGAAACGTCAGCCACCCCGGCGACGGAAAAACCAAGATCCCGGGCGGTTTCCCTGAGCCGGTCGGCGTTTTCCCTGGGAGAAATGGAGGAAAACATGTGATCGTATTCTAGGCGCGGCGCCGGGGGACTGTCAATCGACTGGACCGGTCCAATGGATCAGGATCGCCTTCCCCGTCTTTCCAGTGATCTCCCGGAAGCATGAGACGGAAGAAAGCCCGCCCTTCCCCGCCCGGTTTCAGGGGACGGGGACGAAGACAATCAAGCCGAGGGTCGCCGATTGCTCAAGACGAAGACGGCGGCCGATACGCTCCGCCGCTCGACGGCCCCGCCGGGCCCGCTCTTTCCGCCCCCGGAGGCGCGTCAGTTGAAAAGAATCGTCTCCTCCGGCTCGCCCAGGAGGATATATCCGGCCCAGTAGAAGGGATGCGGCCGGCCGCCGTGGATCATCCCCAGCTTCGCCGCCTGCAACGCCCGGGACTTGCCCCGCCCGGCTTCCAAGTGACGGTAAAACTCCTTCATGAAGTCCGCCGTCGATCGGTCCGGCACCGCCCAAAGAGTGGCTACGACGGACCGGGCCCCTCCGTCCAGGAAAGCCCGGGGCAAGCCCCCCGCTTCTTTGGGCGGAGCGTCGCCGCACGCGGTCCGGCATCCGGACAAGACAACGAGATCGGCGGCCAAGCCCAGCGCCCGCGCCTCCTCGGCTCGAAGCAGACCGTCGTCCCCGGCGCTTCGGCAAAGAAGAAGCGACGAACGCCCCGGGTCGCCCGCCTCGGTCGTTCCATGCCCGGCGATATGGACAAGCCTGTAGCGGCCGCCGCGGTGCCGCCGGAGAGTCGCCTCGCTGGCCGCCCCGTCCAGGTAAACAAAACGACGGTTCCGGTCGAAGAATCGGGAAACGCTTCGGATTTCCTCCCGGACCCCCGGTATTTCCTCAAATACGGCGTCCGCTTCGCCGGCCCCGGCCGGGCGGTCCGGGACGGAAGCGCCCATGGCCAGGAGACAAGAGCCGCCGGGCTCCTCTTCCGAACGGTCGAGGCTTGGACCGAATCGGAAAGGCGCGTAGGAAATCGCGTATCTCTCGACCAGGAACCCTCGGCCATCGGCCGTCCGAAGCGCCTCGAACGGGAGACGACACAGGATGCCGTCCGGGATCACGATTAAGCAATCGACTCCCAGGGCGGTCAATGTCCGGTCAAAAGGAATCAATTCCCCGGCGATTCTTCCGGCCGCCGCGGCCAGCGACCGCCGTGAGGCCGACGGCCGGGCTGTTTCCTTGATGAAACCAAGGACGCTCCGCTCAATGCGTCCGGCCGCGGGAAGAACCTCCGTCCATGTTCGATCTTCGACGGAAATCCTAACCCGGGATTCCTTTTCGCCGAGGCGGTATTCCAAGACCGCCCGGTTTCCACTGCCTGGACGGTTGAAGCCCGCGGGAGCGCTCCCCAGTGCGGAAAAGAGCCGCTCGGCCGGTTTCCCTCCCGGGCAGCTCGAAAAACCGAGCGATAGGAAGCCCGCCAGGACGCCCGAAATTCCGGCCCTCGCTAGTTCCGTGACCTCCATATTCACTTTCTCGAAAACGAACAATATCATCAAGTCGAAAAACGAGGGGGAAAATGGAGAGCTTCGGGGGACAACGCCCGCGGCCGCTTTCAACGGTTCCGGGTCCGGCGCGCGGGACGGACGGACGCCCCTGCCGGCCGTCTTTCCATGAGCATCCGCTTCTGGTCCTTGATTTCCTGAAATGTCCGGGGGACGTAGACGGATTCACCCGTCCGCGGATCGCGCCCCGTGTGGTACATCGCCGTCGAGAGGGTCATCGGCGCCGGGGTGAAGATCTGGACGCCTTCAACCGGGCGGTCCCCTTCTTTTTCCAGCCGCCGGACTTCCCGGGCCAGCTCCCCGGCCTCGCGGGGGCCGCAGCCGGGATGGGCGACCATGAAATAATATTTCAGATGCCGGCGGCCGGAAACGTCGGCCTTCCGAAAGGCCCGCCGGAATTTCTCAAAGGCCCCGCCGGAATCCTTGTTCATCAAGCGGAGGACGTTTTTCGAAACGTGCTCCGGGGCGATCTTGAGAAGGCCCGAGACGTGATGCCCGACAAGCTCGCGGATGTATTCCTCGCTGGACAGGGCTAAGTCATAGCGAACCCCGCTCCGGACGAAGACGTTCCGGACGCCGGGGATCTCCCGGGCCCGGCGCAAAAGCGAGATCAGCCGTTCATGTCCGGGACGGCGGCCGCAGTCCAAGCAGGACTCTCCGCAGGCCGCTTCACAATCCATCCCGTACATGTTGGCCGTGGGCCCGCCCAGGTCGTCGATCGATCCTTTGAACTCGGGATGACGGACGAGCCGCCGGATTTCCTCCAGGATCGATTCCTCGGAGCGCGAGACGATCGTGTCGCCCTGATGGAGGGCCAGGGCGCAGAAGGAGCACCGGCCGAAGCATCCGCGGTGGGAGACGACCGAGAACCGGGCCATCCCGAACTCGGGGAAATCCGGCGGAATGAGGCGGCTGTACGGCAGACCGTAAATCCGGTCGAGGTCGGCCGGAGTCCAGCGCGGGGCGGGATACTGAAGAACGAATCGTCCGGCGTGGCCCTGGGCCAACGGCGTCCGGACCGAGAGTTTCATCTGGGCCTCGGCGAAGGCGTCCGGGGAGCCGGCCACGGCCTCGGCCGGAGGAAGGAGGACGAAATCCGCGGGAACGTTCCGGGAGACGACACAGGTTCCGGCGATTCCCTGCAAATCAAGTCCTTCTTCCAGACGACGGGCGATTTCGACGGCCGCCTTCTCGCCGGGCCCGTAGACCAGGATGTCCGCCCGGGCGTCGACGATCAGGCTGCGGCGGACCCGGTTCTCCCAGTAATCGTAATGGGCGAACCGCCTGAGCGAGGCCTCGATTCCGCCGAGGACGATGGGCGTTCCGGGGAAGAGCCGCCGGATCTTGTTGGCGTACACAAGAACGGCCCGATCGGGCATGGCCGTCTTCCGGGGCGCGTGGGGGTCTTTCTCCCGCCGCCGCTTGAGAGGCGTGGAGTTGGCCAACAGGCTGTCGATCGAGCCCGAGGTGATCCCGAAAAACAGCCGCGGGGCGCCCCATTGGAGAAAATCGGCGTCCGTTTTCCAATCGGGGTGTTCGATGATCCCGACCGTGCGGCCCTCGGCCTCGAGAACCCGGGCGATGACGCCCGAGGCGGAAAGAGGATGATCGACGTGGATTTCGCCGGTGATCAGAACAACGTCCCGTCGCGGCGGGCGGAGGCCGTTCATTTCAAGTCCGGGCGGGAGCTCAGGGCTCCCTCGGGATCCCCCGCCGCTCCCGGGTGATCCGGTCCACGGCGCGCTGGATGGTTTTCATGAGGTCGAGCGGCTTGAGGGGTTTGGAGACATAGTCGTCCATGCCGACGGCGAGGCATTTTTCCCGGTCGCCGGTCATCGCATGGGCCGTCATGGCGATGATGGGGATATGGGCCCCCGTGGCCATCTCCCGCCGCCGGATTTCCGTCGTCGCCTGGATCCCGTCCAGCACGGGCATCTGGACATCCATCAAGACGGCGTCGAACCGGCCCCTATTGAGGGCCTCCAGCGCTTCGGCTCCGTTGCCGGCGACCGTGACCCGGTGGCCCTGGTTCTCCAGGATGCGGACGGCCAGCTTTTGGTTGATGATGTTGTCCTCGGCCAGGAGTATCTCATACCGGGCGGGAGAGCGGCCCAAGGAATGACGGGTGATCAAGGGGGCTTGGGCCCGCTTTTCGGGGGAGATCCCCACGGCCGCCAGGATGGCATCCAGAAGAACGGCCGGCTTGACGGGCTTGGTCAGATAAGCCGTCAAACCCAGCTTCCGGCAATGGGCTGAATCTCCGCGCAGTCCGGCCGAGCTCAGCATCATGATTTGGACATCGGCGTATTCCGGCATCGTCTTGACGGCCGCGGCCAAGGCGAACCCGTCCATGCGGGGCATATTGGCGTCGGTGATGACGAAGCGGAACGGCCGGCCGGCGGCCGCGCGCTCGCGCAGCATGTCCAGGGCTTTCTCGCCGCTCTCCGCCTGCGCCGGCTTCAGTCCCCATTGGGTCAGGAGGTCGTTCAGGATCATCCGGTTGGCGGCATTGTCGTCCACCACGAGGACGGGAAGATCCAACAGGTCTTCATAACGGCTTGGAGCGGTTTCCTCCTCCGGCTGCGTCTGAAGATCCAGGGGGACGATGAAATGAAACGTGCTTCCCCTGTCGAGCACGCTCTCGGCCCAGATTTTTCCTTTCATCAGCTCCACGAGCTGGGCGGTGATGGCCAGGCCGAGCCCCGTCCCTCCAAAAAGCCGGGTGGCGGAGCTGTCGGCTTGGGTGAACGGGGCGAAGATCGATCGGAGCTTATCGGGGGAAATGCCGATGCCCGTGTCGCTCACCTGGAAATGGAGCTTCACCCGGTCGGGAAGGCGCTCTTCCACGCCGACCGTCACGATCACCTCGCCGGCGGACGTGAACTTGACGGCATTGGAGATCAGGTTGGTGAGGACCTGGCGCAGACGTCCGGGATCCCCCTTAACCCGGTCTGGAACGTCCGGGGCGACATGATAAGCCAGCTCCAATCCTTTCTTCTCGGCCAGGAGGGCGACCGAGGCGATCATGATGTGGATCGTATCCCGCAGGCGGAAGGGGATCGATTCCATCTCGATCTTCCTCGCCTCGATTTTCGAGTAGTCCAGGATGTCGTTGAGGATCCCCATTAAGGATGCGGCCGAATACTGGACCGCCTCCAGGTACTCCCGCTGCTCCGCCGTCAGATCCGTTTCCAGGGCCAGCTCCGTCATCCCGAAAACGCCGTTCATCGGCGTTCGGATCTCATGACTCATGTTCGCCAGGAATTCGCTCTTGACCCGGTTGGCTTCCTGGGCGGCTTCCTCGGCCTTCTTGATCTCGGTGATGTCCGTGTACACGAACAGCGTTCCGACGATTTCGCCGCCGCTGCGGATCGGCGATCCGCCGAACAAAACGGGGACCGGCCGGCCGTCCTTGTGCAGGCGGACGCTTTCCCGGGGGGGAAGCGCCGTCCCGGCGAAGGTCATCTCCGTCAGGCGGGCGGCTTCGCCTTGGAGATCCTTCGCGACGATCAAGCCGTCGGCTTCCTTTCCTTGCGCTTCCTCCCGCGCCCAGCCGAAGAGGCGTTCCGCGCCCGGATTCCATTCGGTGATCCGGCCCTTGGGATCGACGGTGATGATGGCGTTCGGAGCGTTGAGGAGGATCGATTCCAGGTACTGCCGCCGCTTGTCCAACTCCCGCTCGGCCGCTTCCCGGACCGCGATCTGCGTTTCGAGCTCGGCCGTCCGTTCCCGGACCCGGGATTCCAAAAATTTCGTCCGCCGGCGGTTCCGCCGGATGCCCGTCGTGATATACGCGCCGAGAATCGCCAGGATTGCGGTTCCGGCCAACCCCAGGAACCACCATGTCCTCCAGAACGGCGGAATGACGCGGATCCGCAAGGCGACCCCGTCGTTGTTCCAGAGCCCGTCGGAATTGGACGCCCTGACCCGGAAGACATACCGGCCGGGCGGGAGGTTGGTATAGCTGGCGAACCTCCGCTCCTTGACCGTGATCCAGTCCTCCTCCAGTCCTTCCATCATATAAGCGCAGACGTTGTCCTCGGGCGCCGCGTAATGGAGGGAGGCGAATTCGAACGTAATCAGCCGGTCCCGGAATGTCAGCTCGATCTCCGGCGTGCTCCAGATCGCCTGGGCCATGACGACCCGGCCTTCCACTTCCCGCCCGATGGGCACGGATTTATTGTAGATCTGGAAATCGGTCAGGACGACGTCCGGGGGAAAAGGATTGTCGACGATGTCGCTCGGAAAGAAATAGTTCAAGCCCGAGACGCCGCCGAAGAACATCTCGCCGGCCTTCGTTTTGAACGAGGATCCCCCGAGAAATTCGTTTCCCTGGAGATTATCCGACACATCGAACGATTTGACGGCCCCAGTGCGGACGTTCAAGCGGAAGAGGCCGGCGTTGGTCGAACCCCAGATCTGGCCGCCCTCGTCGATCTGAAGAGCGTAGATCATGGCGTTGGGAAGGCCCTCGGCGACCCCATACTTGACGAAGGTCTCCGTTCTCGGGTCGAATTGATTCAGTCCGTCGGCCGTCCCGATCCAAAGCGCGCCGCTGGAATCCTGGGTAATGGCCATGACATAATCGTTGCTGAGGCTTCCCGGATCGCCGGGCCGTTTCCGGAAATGGGTGAAGGTTTCCCGGGCCCGGTCGAACCGGTCCAGGCCGCCGCCGGCCAAGCCGATCCAGAGCGTTCCGGAGGCGTCCTCGAAAATCGCCCGGACGAGGTCGAAGCCGAGCGAATCCGGCCGGGCGGGATCATGCGGGTAACGGACAAAGGCGTTTTTTTCCGGAAGGAACCGGTTCAATCCGCCGCCGTCGGTGCCGACCCACAATGCGCCGGCGCGATCCCGCAGCAAGCAACGGATGGAATCATGGCTCAGGCTGGAGGGATCCCGGGAGTCGCGGCGCCAATGTTGGAACGACTCGGTCCTCGGGTCGTAACGGTTCAATCCCCCCCCGAGCGTCCCGATCC